>Ga0180007_10001793_pt1 | contig 27296 bp, 30 predicted proteins | sample MM_PC_MetaG_FD_121122 | JGI IMG/M metagenome (GOLD analysis project Ga0180007, IMG submission 121122) | Groundwater microbial communities from the Aspo Hard Rock Laboratory (HRL) deep subsurface site, Sweden - MM_PC_MetaG | ecosystem: Environmental > Aquatic > Deep subsurface > Groundwater... | reverse complement strand
CTGAAAACATTTCTTCCTCCTTTTACCCTTTTTTTATTTTTAATAGATTACCTACTACATCCACAACTTCAATACTATCGCCCTCTTTCACCTCCGAATTTTCAACTAATTGCGCGCTCCATAATTCACCTTGAATAAATACCATTCCTTTTGAATCCGGCCCGGAAAAATTGTTTTTTGCCGTGCCCTTATCTCCGATAAGCCCTTCTTTTCCGGTAGTTATTTTTCTTTTGCGGACTTTTACTACTGCTCTTACAACAAAAATGAAAAACAATAGTGATGCCAGTGCGACAGTCAGTACTAAACTTACAGAAATGGAAATAAATTTTCCCTGAAAATCAAAAAGCATCAAACCGCCCATAACAAATGATATTAATCCGCCTATAGTTAAAATAACTGTCGGGTTAAACACATCTACAGCCATCAGAATTAATCCTAAGATAAGCATCAACAGTCCTGCTGTATTTACCGGCAGTAATTGCATGGAGAAAAATGCAAGAATAAGGCAAATGCCTCCAACAATTGCGCCCAGGCCGATTCCGGGAGAAGAAAATTCATAAATCAGGCCATAAACGCCTAAAGTAAGGAATATAAATGCAATATTCGGGTGAGCAATCATATTAAGGAATTTCTTAAAGGGTTTCATGGCGATAGTTTTTATATCACCCTTTGTATGAACAGTGAATTCTTTGTTGAGCTTTTTTATTTTTTTACTATCAAGTTTTTCACGCAATTCATCCAAGTTTGGGAAAATATATTCGATTACTTTTTTATCCAGTGCTTCCCTTGATGTTATTGAAAGGCTCTTTGTTACGGATTCTTCTGCCCACTTCCAGTTTCTTTTCTTTTCGCCCGCAATTGAGCGCATGTAGGCCGCGGCGTCATTTGTGATTTTACCTTCCATTACTTTATCCTGTTTGGAATCTTTTTCACCGGATCCAGGCATAGCGCCGCCTCCCATCTGTACAGGATGAGCTGCTCCGATATTTGTTTCAGGTGCCATACAGGCAATATCGCTGGCCATAGTAATAAATACTCCTGCCGATGCCGCCCTGGTGCCCGGAGGGCCTATCCAGACGATAACCGGATTGGGGGAATTGAGCATTGATTTGATTATCTGCTGCATAGAATCCATCAATCCGCCCGGGGTATTCATTCTGATTATTACTGTATCCTTTTCTTTTATTGTTTTAAAGCCGTCTGAAATATAGTCAGCCACAACCGGGTTGATTATTCCGTCGATTTCCATTAAATAAGTTTCCGAATAACATTTATCGGCCGCCAGCGTAAAATTAAGCAGGTTGAAAATGAATAAATATTTGATAAATTTCATGCGAGTTCTCCTAAATAAGCTTTCCTGATTATAGCATTTTCTAATAGCTTATGCGCATCAAATTCTTGAGTCGGAAACTATCTGGTTTGCAATATTTACCGCTTAAAACAGTTGTTGTATTAGCTTCCCACAATCCCCTATCTCGCCTGCTCCAGCGCCGCTTTTACAAAATCTCTGAAAAGCGGGTGCGCATTTGTCGGCCGGGATTTAAATTCCGGGTGGAATTGCACTGCAACAAACCACGGATGGTCTTTAAGCTCTATTATTTCAACGAGATTTTTTTTCTGGTACTGCCCTGCAATTGAAAGGCCTTTCTTTGTTAATTCCGTCCTGTATTTATTATTGAACTCATAACGGTGCCTGTGCCTTTCAAAAACAAGTTCTTTTTTATATGCTTTATACGCTAAAGGCGATTTTTTGTCAATTTTGCACGGATAGGCGCCCAGCCTCATAGTTCCGCCCTTATGAGAAACATCTTTTTGTTCGGCCAGTAAATGAATCACCGGATGGCGCGTTTTAGGATTGAATTCGGTGCTGTTTGCATCCTTCATATGGCATACATTTCTGGCATATTCAATTACGGCGCATTGCATGCCCAGGCAGAGGCCGAAAAACGGCACTTTATTTTCCCTGGCATATTTTACTACGTTTATTTTGCCTTCAATGCCCCGGTCCCCGAATCCTCCGGGAATAAGTATGCCATTGACTCCGTTAAGTTCTTCTTCGATATTTTTACATTCTACATTGACATATTTTATTTTAACTTTGGTATTGTTGGCAATTCCGGCATGGGCCAAAGATTCACAGATGCTTTTATAGGCGTCTTTAAGGTTCGTGTATTTTCCCGCTATCGCAATAGTGACCTGGTCCTGCGCATTTTTTATCGTGTCGAGTATTTTTTCCCAGGCGCTGAGGTCGCAGGTCTTCATTTCAAGGCCAAGTATATAGGAAATAATTCTTTCCAGGTTCGCTGCTTTGAATGTGAGAGGGACTTCATAAATGCTTGTTTCCACGTCCATTTCTTCTATGACGCAGTCTTTTCTAACATTGCAAAATAGGGCAATCTTCGCTTTTAGTTCGTCGTTTAAAGGTTTTTCAGTCCTGCAAATGAGAATATGAGGCTCGATTCCTATTTCTCTCAATTTTGCAACGCTTTGCTGGGTCGGTTTGGTTTTTAATTCTTCTGCGGCGCGTATGTAAGGTATCAGAGTGACGTGTATGAAACAAACATGCTGTCGGCCTACCTGGAGGGCAAACTGCCTTGCTGCTTCAAGAAATGGCAGGCCTTCAATGTCTCCGGTGGTACCTCCTATTTCAATAATAACCACATCACATTTATTATTTTCGGAAAGTTTCCATATTCTGTCGATGATTTCATTCGTTACATGAGGAATAACCTGGACAGTGGCTCCCAAAAAATCTCCTCGGCGTTCTTTTGTAATTATAGTATCATATATGGCTCCGCTGGTTATATTGTTTTCCTGGCTGAAATTAACATCCAGGTATCTTTCATAATTGCCTAAATCCAGGTCTGTTTCCGCGCCGTCTTCGGTTACAAATACTTCGCCGTGCTGAAAGGGGCTCATCGTCCCCGGGTCAACATTCAAATAAGGGTCGATTTTAAGCATGTTGACTTTAAGCCCGCAGTTTTTCAGTACAGTTCCTAAAGATGAAGCTGTTATACCTTTACCTAAAGATGACACAACCCCGCCGGTTACAAAAATGAATTTGGTTTGTTTCATGATTTTATTCCTCTAAAGCCAATTTGGATATTTCGTCTTTTACCTTTATGCAATATTTGCCGTTAAAGCAGGCAGTGCAGAATTCTTCTTTAGGCAGGGGCATGGATTTTAGCATGCCCTCCAGGCTTAAGTAATGTATACTGTCGAGGCCGATAAATTTTGCAATTTCTTCCATCGAATAATTATTCGCAATAAGTTCTTTTTTGGTCGGGAAATCAATTCCGTAAAAGCAGGGGAATTTGTGAGGGGGGCAGCTAACGCACATATGTATCTCTTTTGCCCCGGCTTCGCGCAAAGTTTTTACCCTTACCCGGCTGGTAGTGCCACGCACCACTGAATCTTCAACTATTATAATTTTTTTGCCTTTAATGACTTCTTTAACCGGATTCAGTTTTATTTTTACGCCGACATCCCTGATAAACTGGGACGGCTGGATAAAGGTCCTTCCCACATAATGATTTCTTACAATCGCAATATCAAGCGGTATCCCGGACTCTTCCGCATAACCCAGCCCGGCGCAGATTCCAGAATCCGGCACGGGTATAACCAGGTCAGCTTTTATTTTTGCTTCTCTGGCCAGCGCCCGGCCCAGGTTTTTACGGGTGACGTGAACATTTTTTCCGAATATGTAACTATCGGGCCTGGAAAAATATATATATTCAAAAATACAGAATGCATGTTTTTCCTTTTTAAAAGGTTTTAATGATTTAAGCCCGTTTTCGTTGATAAAAAGGATTTCACCCGGTTCTATGTCTCTTACATATTCTGCCTCAATAAGATCCAGAGCGCAGGTTTCAGAAGCGACTACATAAGCGTCATCTTTTTTCCCGAGGCAAAGAGGTTTAAAACCAAAAGGGTCCCTGGCCGCAATGAGCGTATCGCGGGTAAGCAGGACCAGCGAATAAGCGCCTTTAATAGCCCTGAGCGCATCACAGAGTTTGTCTTCCCATTTTTCTTTTTTTGATTTTGCAATAAGATGGACGATAACTTCTGTGTCCATAGTAGACTGAAAAATAGAACCGCTTTTTTCTAATTTGGACCTTAGTTCAACGGTGTTTACCAGGTTCCCGTTATGCGCTATGGCAAGAGGGTCTGCAAAATGTTCTACTACGAAGGGCTGGGCGTTTTTAAGCGATGAGGATCCTGCGGTTGAATAGCGTACATGGCCGATGGCCAGGTGCCCTTCCAGGTTTTCCAGGTCTTCTTGTTTGAAGACATCGGTGACCAGGCCCATCTTTTTATGATATTTGAATTGTTTGCCGTCGGAGACAACTATGCCGGCGCTTTCCTGCCCTCTATGCTGCAGCGCATAGAGCCCCAGGTAAGTCAGTTGGGCTGCGTCTTTGTGGTTGTAAATACCAAAAATACCGCAGTAATCTTTAATCATTCGTCTTCGCTTTCGTATGTGGAATAATAATAAGGCGTATAAGCTTCAAATTCGGCGCCGCAGGTATCTACTACTTTATAGGTGGGCAGTATGCCGAATTTTTTCCTGAGTTTATAAATTGAAAGCTCATCCTTACCAAGCAGTTTTGCAAGCTGTTTGTCTGAAAATCCGTATTCTTTTGCGCTGCGCAGAAGCTGTGAAGTTATCTTTTTTTTGTTGTATTTTTTTATATTATTTTCCATTTCAACAATTTCCTTGATATTGAAAAGAAACCACCTGTCAATTTTAGTAAGTTCAAAAATTTTATCAACGCTCATATTCCTTTGTAAAGCAAGTTTTATGTAAAATATCCTGTCAGGGTTCGGGACTCTTAATTTATTTTCAATTTCTTCCTGGCTGAAAGTGCTGACACCTTTTATAACTAAATCAACCAACCCGGATTTTCCGGTTTCAAGGGCGCGCAGGCCTTTCTGCAGGGCTTCTTTAAAAGTCCTGCCTATGGCCATAACTTCACCTACCGACTTCATTGATGTGGTTAAAGTAGTATCAGCGCGAGGGAACTTTTCAAAAGTAAATCTTGGTATTTTAACTACGCAGTAATCAATGCTCGGTTCAAAGCAGGCAGGAGTTTCTCTGGTAATATCGTTGGGGATTTCATCCAGGGTATAACCGACTGCGAGTTTTGCAGCGATTTTTGCTATCGGGAACCCTGTTGCTTTTGAGGCCAGAGCGGAACTTCTTGATACTCTCGGGTTCATTTCAATTATTACCATCTTGCCGTTGTCGGGATTTACCGCAAACTGTATATTGGAGCCGCCGGTCTCAACACCGATTTCCCTGATGATTTTTATTGAGGCATCGCGCATTAACTGGTATTCCTTGTCGCTTAGCGTTTGCGCCGGCGCTACGGTAATACTGTCGCCCGTATGAACGCCCATAGGGTCGAGGTTTTCTATGGAACATATAATAACAACGTTATCTTTAAGGTCTCTCATCACTTCAAATTCGAATTCTTTCCAGCCGATTACGGATTCTTCAATAAGTATCTCGCTGATCATACTGCTTTCAAGTGCCCTGGGCGCCAGTTCATTGAATTCTTCAATATTGTAAGCGACGCCGCTGCCTGTTCCGCCTAACGTGAAGCTGGGCCTTATAATAATAGGAAAGCCGATTTCTTTTACTGTTTCAGTAGCTTCAAGCATATTATGAGCATTGCCGCTTTTTGGAAGTTCCAGGCCGATACGTGTCATTGCTTCCTTGAATAATCCCCTGTCTTCAGCCATTTTGATAGCTTTGCTTTTTGCTCCGATTAATTCAACATTATATTTCTCTAAAACTCCTGATTCAACAAGTTTTATAGTTACGTTGAGCGCTGTTTGCCCGCCAAGCGTGGGAAGAAGCGCGTCGGGCCTTTCTTTTTCAATGATTTTTTCTACTACTTCCGCTGTTACAGGTTCCACATAAGTGCTGTCGGCGATTTCGGGATCTGTCATGATGGTTGCAGGATTACTGTTAACCAGGACTATTTTAAACCCTTCTGCTTTAAGAGCCCTGCAGGCTTGCGTGCCTGAATAATCGAATTCGCAGGCCTGCCCTATAACTATCGGGCCCGAACCAATAATAAGTATTTTTTCTATATCCGTTCTTTTAGGCATTGTTTTCCTTCATTAGTTTAACAAAATTTCCGAACAGGTAACTTGCGTCATGCGGGCCCGGAGAAGCTTCAGGATGAAACTGCACCGAGAATATAGGAAGTTTTTTGTGTTTTATTCCTTCGTTGGTCTGGTCATTTAAATTCAAATGAGTTATTTCAATATCGTTTTTGTTCAGCGAATTAATATCAACGCAGAATCCATGGTTCTGGACTGTTATATGTACTTTATTTGTTTTGAGGTCTTTTACAGGATGATTTCCGCCGTGGTGCCCGAATTTAAGTTTGAAAGTTTTACCGCCAAGCGCCTGGCCCAGCATCTGGTGCCCAAGACAAATCCCGAATATGGGCAATTTTCCTATCAATTCTTTAACGGTTTGAACGACATAGGTTACTGCTGAGGGGTCTCCGGGCCCGTTGGATAACATAAGGCCGTCGGGCTTTTGTTCAAGTATTTGTTTTGCAGATGTTTTTGCGGGTACTACGGTAACCTGGCAGTCATTTTTTGATAATTCATTAAGAATATTATATTTTACGCCGCAGTCTATAACAATAACTTTATGTTTGCCGGATTTATTCCATTGGTAAGGTTTACGGCAGGTTACTTCTTTTACAAGATCTATATTTTCAAGGCCGGGGGAATCTTTGGCTTTCTGAATAAGTTGTTTAGCGGTGCGTTTTTCGGTTGATATGCAGGCTCTCATGGCTCCCTGATTTCTTAAATGTTTCGTCAGGGCTCTGGTATCAACGCTTTCTATGGCGACTATGCCGTGCTGTTTAAGGAAATCGCCCAGGCTTTGCCGGCTTCTCCAATTGCTTACTATTTTGCTGTATTCTTTAACTATGAAACCTTCAACCCAGGGTTTTGCTGATTCGAAGTCTTCCTTATTGATGCCATAATTGCCTATAAGCGGGTAAGTCATTGTGACCATCTGGCCTTTATAGGAAGGGTCGGTCAATATTTCCTGGTAACCGGTCATGCTGGTATTGAATACGATTTCACCGGTTTTTTCACCGGAGGCTCCAAAAGACCTGCCTTCAAAAAAGGTTCCGTCTTCTAAAGCTATAAAACATGTCTGGATGTTTTTTGCCATAAAATGATTGTTTAGTTTGGAAAGTTAATGTTTAAATTTTGCCCTAAAAAGAAAGGCCGGATAGAAACTACCTTGTCCTGGAAGTAAAGTTTAGCATTTTATTGTTTGTAAATCAAATAATTTTTGCTTATTTATTGGCCAATATTTTCAGTATATCATCCTTTTTTTCCAGGATAATATTTATATCCTCGGCATTAAGCCCGACTATTTTGCTCATTTTCATTTCGTCTTCGCCTTCCTTTTTCCAGAAAGCTCTCTTTTCAAGTTTGGGTTTTTGTTTGTTCCAGCTGACCACTCTTAAAACATACATGCTCTTGCCTGTTTCTTCCTTGTTTAAAATAAGCATTACGTCCTGCGTCATCTCTCTTCTTGCATTAGGCATTTGCCCTCCTTAATACCCCAGGTTATGCACCCCTACTCCACTGTTACGCTTTTAGCCAGATTTCTCGGTTTGTCAACGTCATAGCCGAGCTTGGCCGCGATATGATAAGCAAGTAATTGCAGGGGCAGCACGGTGACAATGGGGGAAATATCCTGCTGGCATTCAGGAACAAAAATAACGTGTTTGGAAATACCTGCGATTTTTGTATCTCCCTGCGTCGCAATGGAAATTATGCTTCCTTTCCTTGCGTTTACTTCTTCTATGTTGCTTGCCATTTTTGAGTATAATTCATCTTTCGGCGTCAGGCATACAACCGGAGTAGTTTCATTTATTAAAGCAATCGGCCCGTGCTTAAACTCTCCGGCAGGGTGCCCGGTTGAATGTATGTAAGAGATTTCTTTTAATTTAAGGGCGCCTTCCAGCGCATTTGGAAAATTAATGCCTCTTCCAAGGAAGATGAAATTTTTTCTTGTATAATATTCATCCGCGCATTTTAATATCGTATCTTGGTTTTTTAGGACTGAGTTCAAAATTTCCGGTATTTTTTTCAAACCGTCAAGTTTTGAAATTATTTCTTCTTCAGGTATAGAATAATTGAGTTTACCCAGATAAAGCGCAAAAAGGTACAACGCTACAAGCTGGGTTGTGTAAGCTTTTGTTGAAGCCACTCCTATTTCCGGGCCCGCCATAATGGGTATTATCCCGTCGGATTCGCGAGCTATCGTGCTTTTTGTCACGTTTACGATTGATAATACTTTAATGAATTTGCTTTTGCCTTCCCGGATGCCGGCAAGCGTATCGGCTGTCTCTCCTGACTGGGAAATTGCAAGCATCAATGTATCGCCTTCAGCTATAGGGTTTCTGTACCTGAACTCGCTGGAAACATCAACTTCGGTATGAATATGGGCATATTTTTCCAGCCAGTACTTTGCCACAAGAGCCGCATGCCAGGATGTTCCGCACGCCTGGATAATTATTCTTTTAACTTTTGCGAGATAATTATTGCTGAGGTTCATATCCTCAAAAATAATTGAATTTCCGTTTTTTATCCTTTGGTTCAGTATGGTTTTTATTAATTTGGGCTGCTCATAAATTTCTTTAAGCATGAAAAACTTATAATCGCCTTTGTCCAGGGATTCCGCTTTCATGCTGATGTTTTCAATTTCTTTTTTTAAGATTACTCCTTTTTGGTTGGTTACAGTTACATCGTTTTGGGTTACAACGGCAAGCTCGCCGTCGTTGAGAATGATTACATTTTTTGTATGCGGCAGCACTGCGGTAACGTCAGATGCAATGAAATTTTCTTTTTCCCCCAGGCCTACTATGATGGGGCTGCCGGCTTTTGCGACAATAATTTTATCAGGTTCTTTTTCGCTGATTACGCAGATAGCATAAGACCCTTTTAATTCAAGTATTGTTTTCCTGACTGCGTCCTCAAGCCCTTCTCCGAGGTATTCTTCTATAAGGTGGGGTATTACTTCTGTGTCGGTTTCGGATTCAAAAATATGCCCCTTGGCAATAAGTCTTTCTTTCAAAGCCTGATAGTTTTCTATTATACCGTTATGAACAACAGCTATTTCTTTTTTGCAGTCGGTGTGCGGGTGCGCATTATTTTCGGAGGGTTCACCGTGCGTGGCCCAGCGGGTATGGCCGATACCAACATTGCCCCCAAGCCCCGCTTCCTTCAGGCAATCGTTCAGTATTTTCAATTTGCCCTTTCTTTTGCATACAGCAAGTTCGCCGTCATTTATTGTGGCAATGCCGGCTGAATCGTAACCTCTATACTCCAGTCTTTCCAGCCCAACCAGCAGGACTGAATCAACAGATTTATTTCCTATATAGCCGACTATTCCGCACATTTTTTTTGTTTCCTTTTAATTTGGACAAGGATTTGCCTAATTATAAATATTTAAATCATTGTACATTAATTCTTAAACTAAATCAAATTTTATTATGGCCTGCCAAATTACAAAACCGTAAATAAGTTTGACATAACCTGGGGAATTTTATATATTTAAGTATGCGTTTATCAGACATATTAAAGAAGAAGCCAGGCATGCCGCAGCAACAGCCCGAAGGGCTCCCGGAGTACCCGCCCACGTTTTCCGAAGAGATTCACGAAGACGCAGAAGCGCCAAAAGATTTAATTAAAGAAATTCATCAGCTTGCTTCCGCAGAAAAAGCCTATGATGAAGCGATTGATACTGTAAAAAAACTCTTCGCTAATATTGAAAAAACCAAACAGGACATCAATCTGTTATTGAATATCGCCCGCAAAACAACGGCCCTGTTAATTGCAAACAACGAAGAGCTTATTATTTTGTGCACTCGCACAACACCCAACCTCTACCTATATAGCCATAGCGTAAATACCTGTATTTTGTCTACAGCTCTTGCAATTGCGCTTGGCTATTCATCGGATGATCTTGAAAAAATAGCTTTAAGCGCACTGCTGCATGATACAGGCATGATAAAAATTGTGAGTGTTGTTTCAAAATCCTCAAAAGTTTCTCAGCATGATTTTAACGAAATTAAAAAACATCCCAATTATTCCAGGGAATTGCTGGAAAATGTCGATATGTCGCCCCAAACAAAAACTTTTCTGGATGCCGTAATTACGCAGGTGCACGAACGAAAAGACGGTTCAGGGTACCCGAAAGGCTTGTCGGGCGAGCAGACAAATGTTATTGCAAAAATAGTCAGCATTTGCGACGTGTACGAAGCCTTGACTCATCCGAGAAGCTGGCGTGAAGCAATACTTCCGCACGAAGCGCTGAAAAAAATGATTGATATGGCTGACGCTGACTTTGATATGAATATGGTGAAATTATTTATTGAAAAAATCTCTCTTTATCCTATAGGCAGTTATGTGCGTTTAAATGATGAACAGGTTGCGAGAGTTATAAGCTCAAATCCCGGACTGCCGACACGCCCCAATCTTAAGATTATTGTTGATTGCGAAAATAAAAAAGTATCTGACCAGAAATTCGTCGATCTGCGTAAAAGCAGTGTCTTATATATTACCAAATGCGTGGACGAAACCATGCTTAAACTTGAAGACAAGAAACTTGTGTTGGAATTGAAAGCAAGGCGCTGGTGGGTTAAGAACATTTGAAGGGTTCCTGTTTTGCGAAATTCAGAATATGCTTGGGAAAAGAAAATTTGTATAGTTTTAAACATATCCGCGGACAATAAAACAATCATTTCGGAAATTAGTGAACGATATAAAGATTTCTTAAGCCCTAAAATTAAACTTGCCGCAAAAGTAATTCATGCCTCTAAGAATATGATGCGTCTATTTGACTTTTTTGTTGAAATTTTGTTAAATAGTTACCAATTTGCGGGATATCTCACAATTAAAAAATCCAGATAAAAATGAAACTCCAATTCATATTAAAAAGCGACATTAACGGTTTTCTTGACACCCTATCGGTAGACAACAATATTTTCTATCTTACCAAAGACCTGGCCTATAAAATATTTTCGAAAAATGAAACTCCGGAAACCCTAAACATAGATGTAATCAGATCCAGCTCGCCTATAAAGATGTTTCTTTTTACCCACAATGAGGAAGCTTCCGCATCAGAGCTGGATGCTGCTTCGCAAAAACCCAATATAATTTTTGGCGTAAAATCCTGTGATTTAAACGCTATAAAAGTGCTTGATAACGTATTTTTAAGCGGGGTAGTAGTTGACCCATTCTACGAGAGAAACAGACAAAACACTCTTTTGTTCGGAAGCGACTGCCCTGATCCCCAGCATATGTGTTTCTGTTCTTTTATAGGCGACGGCAAGCCATACCCGGACAAAGATCAAAAACAAACCTATGACTTGAATTTTTCAACTATCGAAGAAGGTTATATTGTAGAAACTGGTTCTGAAGCAGGTGAAAAAATAATGGAGCAGGCCCTGGCTTTTTTTAAAGATCCTTCCGATGAACAGCTGGGTCAAAGAACAGCTATGCGCGAGCAGTCGTTCAAAAAGCTTGATGAAGTAAATAAAAATTATGCAAAAATTAAGAACGCCGATTTCCATAACCTGACAAAAACAAAGTTTCTTTCGGAATCCTGGAAAGATTACTGCAAAACCTGCGTGCAATGCACCGGCTGTAACAATATCTGCCCGAGCTGTTATTGTTTTTACCTAAACGAACAATCAAAAGAAGGCCATGAATTATTCGAGAAACTGCGTTTATGGGACGCCTGTCATTATACCACGCACGGCCGCACTGCCGGCGGAGGAAACTCGAGGCCTAAAGTTTATGAACGTTTCAGAAACAGATACCAGTGCAAATTAAATTACCGCAAAGAAAATTTTGATTTATACGGCTGTACAGGCTGCGGCAGGTGTTTTGTCGTAAGCCCCTGCAAAATAGATATCAGAAACGTAATCAACGAATTAATGAAATGAACCCTTATCTACCGATAGAAGCCACAGTAGAAAAAGTAATTGACGAAACGTCGTTAATTAAAACTTTTGTATTAAGGCCCAAACAGCCTCTGGCTTTTTCAACAGGCCAGTTTATTATTTTAAATATTCCTGGTTCCGGGGAATCCGCATTTACGCCATCATCTTCTCCTTTTGTTAAAGACACAATGGAAGTCACAATAATGAAGGTAGGTACAAATACCGAAAAAATACACAAACTTCAGCCCGGGGATGTTGTAGGTCTGCGGGGCCCCTATGGAAAAGGTTACCCGGTAGAGAAGTTCTATAGTAAGGAAGTATTGATAATGGGCGGCGGCGTAGGGCTGGCTCCGCTTAGGTCGCTTTTGCTCACTTTAGTTGCCCAGATAAATAAGTTCAAAAAAATAACTCTCTGCTATGGCACAAAAACGCCGGATGATGTTGTTTATAAATACCTTTTCCCGGCCTGGAAAAAAATAAAAGGCCTTAAAATACAAAGAAGCGTTGACAAATGCCCGGATAATGCCAGTTGGAATGAAACCGTAGGGCTCGTTACTTGCCTGCTTGATAAAACTTCGGTAGATAAGCAAAATAGCGCGTTAATAGTTTGCGGGCCGCCGATAATGATGAAATTCACGACTTTAAAACTTTTTCAGCAGGGGTACAAACCTGAAAACATTTATCTGTCGATGGAAAGAAATATGAGCTGCGGGCTTGGTAAATGCGGGCATTGCGGGGTAGGCCCCCATTATTGTTGTAAAGACGGCCCGGTATTTACTTACGAGCAGTTAAAAGACGAACCGGAAATTTGGGCATAAATGATGAAAAGAATATTGTTAGATATAGAAATTTGCTACAAGTGCAGGACTGATGGAAAAGAATGTTCCGCCTTATGCAGTTATTTCTATCATCATACTGAAGGCCTGTTGAAAGAAGAAATAATAAATAACGGAGTAGAAAAACTTTTTGCCAAAGCTGCGCAGTATCTGGTTTGTCGCAGATGCGAAGAAAAGTTCTGTGTGAACTCATGCCCGCAGGAAGCGCTTGATAAGGACGAGAAAGGTATTTTACAGCGTTATATGATGAAATGCACTTCCTGCAAGACTTGCAGTATTGCGTGCCCATTCGGAACGATTTATCCCGAAATATTGCCGTACAAATCATCAGGATGTGATTATTGTGCCGGCAGAGCCAACGGCGAGCCGCCGCTTTGCGTTGAAACCTGCCCTTCAAAGGCGCTTCAATATATAGAAGTAGAAGAATCCAGGGAAAAGAATATATTTGTCATAAATGATTATTTTGCTGTAAAAGGATTGTCCTGGAATAAGGACGCAAAAGCAGGTGTGCCGTGAGAGCATTATATAACATTTTAATTTTCCCGGGTTTTTTATTTGCAGGCATAATGGGGATGTTTGCAAGTTATGTAGACAGAAAAGTAAGCGCCAGGGTACAATGGAGAAAAGGCCCGCCGCTTTTCCAGCCGGTTTACGATTTTGTTAAATTGCTCGGGAAAGAAATAAATGTGCCTGCGGAAACTTCTGCTCTTACATTTTTATCGGCGCCCTTTTTCGGGCTGGCTGCCATTACGCTGGTTTCTACGATTGTCTGGAATAATATTATGTCGCCGCAAAGCACTTTTGTGGGGGATTTGATAGCGGTGGTTTATCTGCTTTCTATACCCTCAATTGCCGTGATCATAGGCGGGTTTGCTTCAAATAATCCCATGGCTTCAATCGGCGCGAGCCGCGAAATGAAATTGATTCTATCTTATGAAATGCCATTTATATTATCAATTCTAGTGCCTGTAATAAAAGCAGGTAGTATAAGAATTGGCGATATTGTAGCCTATCAGCTCGCAAACGGGGTGTTTTTAGGCTCTGCCGCAGGTATTGTAGCTTTTATATCCGGAATTTTATGTGTCCAGGCAAAGCTTTGCGCGGCGCCGTTTGATATTCCTGATGCAGAACAGGAAATAATTGCCGGGCCGGCCATAGAGTATTCGGGGCTGCCTCTGGGAATTTTCAAGCTTACGAAATGGATGATGCTTTTTGTGATCCCAAGTTTTCTTGTAGCCTTATTCATGCCCGCTGCCACATTTTTTGGCAATGTTTTAAGGTATATAGCGGTTCTTGTAATAATTATTCTTATTAAAAATACTAACCCCAGGATAAAAATCAACCAGGCTGTGAAGTTTTTCTGGACCTGGGTTACCGGCATAGCATTGCTTGCAATAGTCTTGGTTTTATTGGGGTTATAGGATAAAATGAGCAAATTAACTTTAAATGCGCTTACGAAATCTATAAACGTGTTTCACGCGGCCTGCAGCCCGTGCAATAATTGCGACATAGAAATCCTGGATTGCCTTACACCTAGGTTTGATATTGAAAGATTCGGAATGACTCTTGTAGGAAGCATCAGGCACGCGGATGCCATGCTGGTTACCGGCGTGCCCAACGTGAAGACGGCAAAAAAAATAAAATACGTCTATGAACAGATGCCCAAGCCGGGTGTTGTTATTGCCATAGGTTCCTGCGCCTGCGGAGGGAATATGTTCAGGCATTCATATAATTTTGTTAAACCGCTTGATGAAATAATTCCTGTTGATGCGTATGTGACGGGTTGCCCGCCCAAACCGGAAGCCATGATAGCGGGGATAGTAAAACTAATAAAGGCGCTGAAAAGCAAATAATATGGAAAGCATTGCGGAAAAAGTTAAAGAAAAATTTGGCAGTGAAACTGTAAAATACTTCGAAAAAAATGCAAAAAGGCATTATTTTGACGTAGATGCAGGAAGTATTGTAAAACTGACAAAAATATTATTTCATGGGATGGGTTTTCGTTTTATTACTGCTACGGGTATTCATATTCGCAGCGGTTTTGAAATTCTTTATCATTTCTCTTATGACAAAACCGGCGAAGTGGTTACTTTACGGGTATTCTTAAATGAAAAAGAGAAACCGGAAATAGATTCTATCACGCCTCTTTTCGTAGGAGCTGAATGGATTGAAAGAGAAATGTGCGAAATGCTGGGTATTAATTTCAGAAATCACCCAAACTTAAAAAAATTACTGTTGGATTCATCCTGGCCGGACGGCAAATATCCGCTCAGGCAGACGGAATAAGGATTTTATGACGGAAGAAAAAAAGAAACAGACTGTTATACCGATAGGGCCCTATCACCCTCTCCAGGAAGAGCCGGAGTTATTCAAGCTTTATGTTGAAGGGGAAAACGTAACAAAACTTGATATTGAACTGGGGTATAACCATCGCGGTATAGAAAAGCTAGCCGAGAGCAAACATTTTGACCAGGTCGCTTTTGCGGTAGAAAGAATCTGTGGAATATGCTCGACATCGCATCCGTTTGCTTATGTAAATGCTGTTGAAGACCTTGCAGATATAAAAGTAAACGACAGAATAAAATATATCAGGTCAATCATAGGAGAAATGGAACGGTTGCACTCCCATCTACTGTGGCTGGGGCTTGCGGGCCATTTTATCGGCTACAATACTGTCTGGATGTGGGTTTGGAAGTACAGGGAACCACTGCTTGATTTATTTGAATTTATAACGGGAAACAGGCAGCATTACGCAATGTTTAAAATTGGCGGAGTGAGGCTTGATATAATTAATGCAGACATTCCAAGAATTATGAAAATGTGCGACGATTTGATTCCTGCCATAGACCTTTTCAAGGGCGCTGTTATGGACGACCCTGTAATTCAAGCCCGCGCGAAAGGCGTCGGCACGCTTACAAAACAGGAAGCGATAAATTATTGCGCAGTGGGGCCTATAGCCAGAGCCAGCGGTATAGATATTGATATTCGTCGGGACAGCCCTTATGCCGCTTATGGCATGGTTAACTGGAAAGTTATCACCAGGCAGAATGGAGATGTTTTTGATAAAATGGTTGTAAGGATTTTAGAAATGTATGAATCGATCAAGATTATTAAAGGCTGTCTTGAAGGTTTGAAAAAAGAACCTGAAGGTAATTTTGACATGAAAATACAAACAATTCCTGCCGGCGAGGGAATAGGCCGCCATGAAGCGCCCCGCGGGGAAGTTTTTCACTATGTGCGCGGCGACGGTTCAAACCGGCCTGTCAGGCATAAAATAAGGGCTCCTTCATATATGAATGTAGCTACAAACCAGATAGCCGCAACGCGCGGAACTATCTCAGATGCTGCAATAACGCTCGGCGCTGTTGATCCCTGTTATTGTTGTACGGAGAGATGTGTTGTTATTGATAAAAAAACAGATAAAAGAATTCTTTCGGGAAAAGATTTGATAAGATTAAGCCAGGAAAAAACCCAGCAATTAAAGAAGGAATATGGAATTAATAGCTAACTTACTGCTTATATCATTTTTATCCGGCGCCCTTTGCCTGCTTTTGCCCAGGAAAAATGATTTTTTTGTTAAAACAATAGCTGTAACAGCATCGGCAGTATGCCTGCTTTTGGCTTATATGGTTTTCTTGATGCCTATAGCCAATTACCAGTTTTTGAGTTATGAGCTTTTCAAAATAGACAACTTAAATAAATTCATTGTTTTGGCAATCGGGGTTTTTGGATTTTTAGTTGTTCTTTATTCATTGAAGTATTTCAAAGCAGGTTCCAGGATGAATATCTATTATGCCTGCATCCTGGGGTCTTTAAGCGCATCCTTCGGCGCTATTCTTTCAAATAATTTTATTCTTTTACTTGTTTTTTGGGGATTTTTAGGATTTACGTTATATATGCTCATACAGACCTATCCTTCAGGGAATGCTGCTGCTAAAAAAACTTTTATAATCATCGGCGGTACCGATTGTTTTATGATTCTTGGCATAGCAATAATATTTTTCCTTTCCGGCACGATGCAGATAGATAAAATACATCTCTCAACTTTAAACTCTAAACTATCAATTATAGCTTTCTTGTGCCTTGCATTTGCCGCTTTTGCTAAAGCGGGGGCGATGCCGTTTCATACCTGGATTCCTGATATGGCTGAAGTTTCGCCATCGCCGGTTATAGCATTTTTACCTGCGTCTTTGGATAAATTGCTGGGCATTTATTTACTGGCAAGGATTTCATTAAATGTTTTTACCTTAACCCCGGGGCTTTCTATGTTGTTGATGCTCATCGGGGTATTTACGATTATCGCCGCAGTTTTTATGGCTATGATTCAGCATGACCTGAAAAGACTTCTTTCCTACCACGCGGTCTCGCAGGTTGGTTATATGGTATTGGGAATAGGAACAGGGAATCCCATAGGAATAGCAGGCGGAATATTTCATATGTTGAACCATGCAATTTACAAATCCTGCTTATTTTTGTGCGGCGGTTCGGTTGAACAGAAAACAGGCACCACCGATTTGGATAAACTTGGCGGGCTTGCCTCGCGCGGAAGCATGCCGATAACATTTATAACTTTTGTTATTGCGTCCCTGTCAATTTCCGGTGTTCCTCCGTTTAACGGATTTGTTTCCAAATGGATGATTTACCAGGGGCTTATAGAAAAACTTATGATTTCAGGCGGGCGTTTAGCTGTTGTGCTGATTCTCGTAGCGGCCATGTTTGGTTCAGCGCTTACACTAGCCAGTTTTATGAAACTTATTCATGCAATATTTTTCGCTCAAAAACCCCAAACTGCTCAGACAGGCACGGGAGACGTTTCCTGGCAAATGTGGATACCGCAGGCAGTTTTAGCGCTGCTTTGCGCAGTGTTCGGCGTCTTCGCTTTTGGTTTTCCGTTAAAGTATTTCATTTTTCCTGCCCTGGCAGCGTTAAATATCCCCGGAGTAACGGCCGGACTGCCGGGACTCTGGCAGCCGGGGCTTGCGAGCCTGCTAATCATTAGCTGCCTGATTGCCGGCGGATTAATTTACTTATTAAGCAATGCGCTTGGTTCAAAAATAAGGCGGGAGAAAGCTTTTATCGGGGGTGAAAGCCTGCCGGAAGAAGTAAGAGTTACCGGAGTGGATTTCTACCAGACAATACAAGATATTACTATTTTAAAGAAAATATATGCTTTGGCCCAAAAGAAGGTTTTTGACATATATGATGTAGGTAAAAGTGTCGTGATAGCAATTGCCCGGGTTTTTTCTGAAATTCATACGGGCAATATGCATATATACCTTGCCTGGAGTGTTTTAGGAATAATAGTTTTATTTTTTATAATAACCGGGCATTAGGAATCACTTATGATACAGATTCAGGTTTTACTTGTATTTATGATTATCGCAGCAGCTATTGCCATAGGCACATCGGATTTGCTGGGCGCTGTTGTTTCAATCGGCGCTGTTGGGCTCGGGCTTGCTATTGTATTTCTCCTTCTTCAATCGCCTGACCTTGCAATACTGCAGCTTGTCGTTGAAATTTTATCGCTGGTTATTCTTATACGCGCTGTCGGTATAAAAGATACGGTAAATGTAAGAGAAAGAAGATTCATTGCCACTTCTATAAGCGTTATACTTATGGGGCTTTTTCTTGTTTTTGCCAGCCTGGCTATTTTGGAAATTCCAAAATTCGGGAACCCGGCCATGAAACTCAGCTTTTTGTATTTAAAAGACGGGTTCAGGCAGACAGGAGTTCCTAACATCGTATCTGCAATAATGCTCGATTACCGGTCGTTTGATATGCTTGCGCAAATTGTAATTGCTTTTACCGCAGCTATAGGCGTTGTTGTTATTGCCAGGAAGAAAATATACGTAAATAAGGATAAAAAATGATAAAGAAACCCGCCCAGGGAATGACCCTTATTGTAAAAACCATAACCCGGTACACCGTAGTGCTAATATTGATGTTCGGCATGTATTTCATTATGAACGGACACCTGGTACACGGCGGATGTTTTGCCGGCGGTATAATAGTTGCGCTCTCAATTATCCATATAATGCTTGCTTTTGGTAAAGATGTCGCTTTCAAAAGAATAACTGAAAGAGCCATAAAGCTTTGTATCGGGCTGGGGGCGTTTTCATTTTTATTGCTGGGGATAATTGGTTTCACTAAGGGAGCCTTCTTATATAATTTTTTCCGGAAACCCGGAGTTGATTACATAGGGCAGCCTTTTTCGCTTTTTAGTTCCGGCATAATGCCTTTGATGAACCTGGCAATATCTCTTACTGTTGCGTCAGGATTTTGCGCGATATTTTTAGCCTTAATAGTTTATAAACCGGGCGGCGGAGATAAGAACACTGGGAGGAAACTGTGACGGAATATTTTTTATGTTTGGTATTATTTTGCCTCGGGCTTTATGCGATACTGATAAAAAGGAACCTGATTAAAATAATAATAGGGCTTGCGATAATGGAATATGCAGTGAACCTTTTTTTCATTCTTATAGGTTATAAAAATAGCGGGACTGTGCCGATATTTTCTTCGCTGAAAGAGCCCCGCCCGGAGATTATGGTTGACCCGGTTGTGCAGACAATAATTCTTACAAATGTCGTTATAGGGCTTGCTATAACATTTGTACTTGTGTTAATTGCAATGCGCATTTACGAAAAATACGGTACTTATGATATAAGAAAAGTGAACCGTTTAAAAGGATAACGTCAACAAAATGTTAACGCTTTTTATTATTTTGCCTCTTTGCGGCGCATTTATAATATTTCTTGCTGGGAAATATTCAAAACATATCAGCTATTTTATGGGATGGTTTATTCCCGCAATTCTTAGTATATTGTCAATTAAATTATTGTTGGCAAAAGAAGTTTTTACTTATAATATCGGCGGCTGGGCGCCGCCATTGGGCATAACTCTTGTCGGTGACGGTTTGAGCCTTCTTTTCCTTGCCGTTGTTAACGTGGTTGTTCTCATGGCTGCGATTTATTCCATCCCTTATATAGAAAAATATACTTCAAAATGGATTTATTTTGCGTTATTTCTGGTTATGCACGCAAGTATGAACGCTGCGCTGCTTACCGGGGATATTTTTAATCTTTTTGTCTGGATAGAAATAGGCGGAATAGCATCTTATATACTTGTGTCATATGTAGTTGAGCCGGAACAGCTTGAAGCGTCGTTTAAATATGCGGTTTTGAGCAGTGTCGGTTTGCTCATGGTTCTATTAGGAATAGGCCTGCTTTACGCATACGCCTCAACTCTAAATATGGCTGATATTGCCCGGGTGCTTTCTGCAAAGCCGAATCCTAAACTTATTAATTTTATTGTGGTTCTTTTTATTGTCGGGTTTGGGACTAAAGCGGCTATTGTGCCTTTTCACGCCTGGCTGCCGGACGCCCATTCTTCGGCGCCATCGCCGATTTCAGCGCTTCTTTCTGGAGTGCTGATTAAATCATTGGGAGTATATGCCCTTATCAGGGTTCTGTTTAACGTAATAGGAATGAATGCTCAATTAAAAGAAGTTATAATTGTTCTTGGATGTATTTCAATGGTTGTAGGGGTACTGCTCGCTTTTTACCAGTGGGATTTCAAACGGCTGCTGGCATATCATTCCATAAGCCAGATAGGCTATATATTATTAGGTATAGGGTTAGGGACACCGCTTGGTATTCTGGGCGGTTTGTTTCACCTGGTAAATCATAGTGTTTTTAAAAGCCTGCTGTTTTTAAATGCAGGCGCAGTAGAATATTCAACAGGCACGCGTGATTTGAAACAATTGGGCGGGCTTTCCGGCAAGATGCCTATAACGGGCAGTACGAGTTTAATAGCCTCTATGTCAATCGCGGGGATTCCTCCCTTCAACGGATTTTGGTCAAAATTTATAATAATTTTCGCCTGTATTCAGGCGGGAAAATTCTGGCTGGGGTTCATTGCGGTTGTTGTAAGCCTGCTGACCTTGTCAAGTTTTTTAAAAGTGCAAAAATACGCTTTTTTTGGCGAGCTAAAAGAACAGTGGAAAGAATTGAAAGAAGTTCCCTGGTTAATGTGCTTGTCAATGATCATACTGTCTTTAATGTGTATTGGTTTTGGTTTATTGCTCGTGCCTGCTATAAGGTCATTTGTGTTTGACCCGGCGGTTAGTGTCTTGCTTAACGGGATAAAAATATGAAAAGCAGAATACTTTCATTCATTCTTGCATTTGCGTGGTGGCTGGCGCTAACCTGGTCGCTTAATTGGCAATTTGTTCTTGTAGGTTTGTTGGTTAGTTTATTCATTGCCTGGGCTGTGGGCGATTTGTTTATTCGCAATCCCTGGAAATTGAAACAACCCAGAAGGTATATTTGGGCAGTTTACTACCTTTTAATTTTTTTCTGGGAGATGATAAAAGGCAATATCGACGGCGCATACAGGATTCTTCATCCGAATTTACCGATAAATCCCGGGATAGTAAAAATTAGAACCAAACTCAAAAGCGATGCGGCGCTTACATACCTGGCAAACACAATAACACTAACACCAGGAACGTTCACAATTGATGTGGACAGCGAAAATGGATTTCTTTATGTGCATTGGATGAACGTGGTTACTCAGGATATAGAAGAAGCTACTAAAATTATAATAGGAAAGTACGAACCAATATTAGAAAAAATATTCGAATAGCATTGGGTGTAAAGAAGGAAGTAATGAGATTTTTTAAATGGTTTATAGGTTTACTAGTTTTGGGTGCTTATATATATTTTAATTTCACCATGGAATTATCAGGGTTCTTGCGGGCTATCAATCTGTTGTTGCCTTCATGTTTTATGTGTCTCTGGAGAATTTATAAAGGCCCTACTCCGGCGGACCGTGTTGTTGCAATAGATATTTTGGGTGTTCTGGTGATCGGTTTTTGCGGAATTATGACCGTATTCACAAAAAGGACATTTTTTATTGAAATAGCTATCGCCTGGGCTCTTCAGTCTTTCATTGCCACTATAGCTTTAGCAAAATTCTTAGAGGGGAAAAGCTTCGATGATTGAAATAATAGGTTATGTGTTTATAGGAATAGGAATATTGTTTGATTTTATCGGCTGCCTGGGGCTGGTGCGACTGCCGGACCTTTATAACAGGCTTCATGCATCAATAAAATGCGTGACGTTCGGCACTTGCGGCATTATGGTTGGTGTTTTTGTAATACACGGATTCAACGATGTAGGAATAAAAGCGTTATTTTGCGCTGTGTTTTTACTTTTAACTGCACCGGTTTCAGCTCATGCAATTTCCCGCGCAGCACATCTTTCCGGGGTAAAACAATGGGAAAAAACTGTTTGCGATAAATACGAAGAAGATAAAACAAAATGAAATACCCAAAATTAAGAGAATTAGGGGAAGCAATTAAGGCGGTTTTTAAGGGTCCCTATACCAATCGGTTTCCTTACGAACCCCATACTCCCGAAAAACGCTTCAGGGGAAAACCTATCCCAAACGAAAAAGGCTGTATCGGTTGCGGCGCCTGCGCGGAAGTGTGCCCGGCAAACGCTATTGAAGTGCTAAATGAAAACAATAAACGCAAAGTTATCTGGCATTATGACCTCTGTATTTTTTGCGCGCAATGCGAAAGGCTTTGCACTACCCAGGAAGGGGTGAAACTTTCAAATACGGAATATGACCTTTCGGTTTTTGACAGGAAAACGCTCTTTTCAGAAGTTGAAAAAGAACTGCTTATATGCCAGAAATGCGGTGAAATAATCGCTCCGGTTGACCAGCTGCTTTGGACTGCCAAAAAACTCGGGCCTATGGCTTATGGCAACTATGTTTTATTAACAAACCTTCAGCAGCAATTAGGCGTCAGCCAAAACAATATCCCAAACCCGGATATTAAGGGCACTTCCCGTGCCGATTTATTCAAGTTATCCTGCCCCAAATGCCGCCGTGCCGTTCATCTTTTCGATGAATACGGCATAAAGTAACCCTTCAGAAAATAACCAGGAATTTGCCCATGGTAACAATTTTGTAATACGTTTCATTGAAAACCCGCTTTATATTTTGTAAAATATTACTCAATTCACCTGTAGCTACGGGATGTTTCGTGCCTCTAGTACTAATTATTTCTTTACGGATGCAGTAAACATGAAAATAAAAACAATCAATAAAAATGGGCAGAAAATGTTTTTTGGGACAGGCACGCACGAAGAAGTTGAATCTTTAAATATAGCGAAAGATTTTGAAACTGCTCTAGTTATATTAGCAAAGATAAGAAAGAGGAGAAAGAATTTTTTTGAATCTAAGGATTCTGAAGAGATAAACAGGTCTTCGTATGGTACAAGAAAAGCAGGTTGAGAACGATTATAGAGAATTTATAGAGCTTCTTAATAAAAACAAGGTTGATTACCTTGTTATCGGTGCCTATTCCACTATATTTCACACAAAAATACCCAGAGAAACCCAGGATATTGATTTTTGGATTAGGAAAACAGAAGCTAACGCTGAAAAATGCGTAAAAGCAATAAAGGAATTCTGCGGGATTGAAATTGGCAGGGAAACATTATTAGGAGATAAAGAGATATTTTTTATCGGTCAGGAGCCGAATAGGATAGATATTTTTAATACTCAAAAAGGGCTGTCTTTTGAAGAGGCCTATTCTCATAAAGAAATCGGAACTTTTAAGGGGACACAGGTATGTTTTGTTTCGAAAAAGGATTTGATCAGATTGAAGGAATATTTTGGACGAAATAAAGATATTAAAGATTTAAAAAGGTTGAAAAAGTCAAAGAAAAAGTAGCCGAGTAAGTCGTCCAAACCATCCTATAGAAAGTCAGAGTAAAAATCCAATGCATGAAACCGGTATAGCAAGAGATCTTTTTGAAAAAATAAAAGCTGAAGCCGCCAGGAACTCGCTTAAAAAAATAACGAAAATTGTTATTAAAAACGGCGAAGCCAGCGGTATCCTGGAAGATTTATTAAGGCACAGCTTTATTGACCATATTTTCCCGGGAACGATAGCCGAAAACGCTGAATTAGAGATTATCGTTGAAAACTTATCCGCAAAATGCAGCCGGTGCGGCGGGGAAATAACAACCCATAACATCGGGTTGCAAGGGTGCCCTCAATGCAAGAGCAAAAATATAGATATTTTATTCGGTAAAGATGTTTACATAGACAGCATTTCAGGTGAAAAATGAGTCAAAAGATAATCGATGAATCGTTGATTAATGGGATATTAAATAAAACCCAAAAACCATCTTCGAGCAAGATACGCAAAATCCTCAAAAAAGCTTCTCAGAAAAACGGATTAACGCTTGATGATGCCGGCTATCTTGTTAATCTTAAAGACCGAAGGCTAATTAAAGAGTTATTCAAAGTTGCTTCCAATATTAAAAATGAAATTTACGGGGAAAGGCTGGTTTTCTTTGCGCCTCTTTATATTTCAGATTATTGCGTTAATGACTGCCAATACTGCAATTTCCATAAAGAAAATAAGGAATTTAAGCGTAAAAGATTATCATTCGATGAAATTGGCGAGCAGGTAAAACACTTAATAAATACCGGGCATAAAAGGGTTCTGCTTGAGCTGGGCGAAGATCCGGATAACAACACGATTGATTACGTAGTTAAAGCCATTGAAAAAATATATTCAGTAAAAACGCCCAAAGGAAATATCCGCCGGATAAATGTGAACATTGCGGCAACAACCGTAGAAAATTACCGCAGATTAAAGGAAGCAAAAATAGGCACCTATCAGCTTTTTCAGGAAACCTACCGCCGCGAAACATTTAATAAGCTTCACCAGGGCCCGAAAGCTGATTATGACAGGCAGGTAACCGCGCATACAAGAGCGTTCAAGGCCGGAATTGACGACGTAGGGCTGGGTGTTCTATTTGGTTTATATGACTGGCGTTTTGAAGTTTTAGGATTAATTTCTCACTCAAAGTACCTTGATAAACAATATGGAGTAGGCCCGCACACAATTTCTGTGCCCAGGTTCAGGCCGGCGCCGGGTGTAACCTATAAGCCGGAATATAAAGTATCTGATAATGATTTCTTGAAACTAATTGCAATCCTAAGATTAGCTGTCCCTTATACAGGAATGATAATCAGCACCCGGGAAAGCGCGCAAATCAGGAAGAAAGCTTTCCAGATAGGCATTTCTCAGGCTTCCGCCGCGTCAGTTACTGTTGTAGGCGGTTATGGGAAAGGAAAACTTAACGGCCAGTTTGAGATTTCTGATGAACGCCCTTTAAAAGAAGTTATAAAAAATATTTTGAAAGATAAATTATTGCCCAGTTTTTGCACGGCCTGTTACCGCCTGGGCAGGACCGGCGAACATTTTATGGAGTTATCCAAACCGGGCGAAATACATAAATTCTGCCGCCCCAACGGTTTGCTTACATTCGCCGAGTATCTTGAAGACTTCGCCAAAACTAACGGGACTTATAAATTAGGCAATAAGGTTATAAAACATTACTTGGAAAAAATAGAAAATAGAGGTATGCGTGATGAAGTAAAAGAGAAGCTGGAAAAAATACTAAAAGGCGAGCGCGACCTTTATTTTTAAACAGGTGTGAAACAATGTGTTATGCAATTCCCGGAAAAGTAGTAGAAATAAACGATAAAACAGTCACTGTGGAATATTTCGGCGAAAAAAGAAAAGCCAGAAATGAGTTCTATGACCTCAAACTGGGCGAATATATCTATGCCCAGGGCGGTTTTGTAATACAGCGCATGTCCGAAAGGGAAGCCCTGCCGGTATTGGAATCCTGGAAGGAACTTTTCTTTGAATTACAGGAAATAGATGCAAAACTGGCAAAAAATACAAAAAGCTTGTTTGATAAAGCCAATGCAGTGCGCCATAAACACCTGGGCAACGCATGCTGTGTTCACGGAATAATAGAATTCTCAAATTACTGCAAAAATAACTGCGCTTACTGCGGGTTGAGAAAAGACAATGCAAAAATTGAACGTTACAGGATGAGCGTTGATGAAATAGTAGAAACTGCTGAAAATGCAATCAATAAACTTGGTTTTAAAGCGCTTGTTTTACAGTCAGGCGAGGATGATTTATATACGGACGAAAAACTTGTTGAAATCGTAAAACGGATAATGTCAAAATCGCCCATTCTTTTAATTTTAAGCCTTGGTGAACGAATCCGGGAAACCTATCAAAAGCTTTACAAAGAAGGCGCCAGGGGAGTTCTTTTAAGGTTTGAAACAAGTAATCCGGAGTTATTCAAAAAACTAAAACCTGAAAGTGATTATGATAAAAGAATTGAGTTGATAAAGAACTTGAGGGATATGGGATACCTGATTTTTACGGGTTTTCTTGTCGGCCTTCCGGGACAGGAAGAAGCAGATTTGATAAATGATATAGAACTTACTAACTCTCCTGGTACTGATATGTTTTCGTTCGGACCATTTATACCGCATCCCCAGACGCCGCTTGCAGATGCTAAATTGCCTACAATGGATATTGTCTTAACAGCAATTGCCCGCGCAAGAATACTGAATCCTGAAGCAAAAATACTGGTTACCACGGCAATGGAAACGCTGGATAAAGAAAATGGAGCAAAATTGGGATTGATGTCCGGCGGAAATTCATTGATGATAAACCTGACTCCGCAAAAATACAGAAAATATTATGAAATTTACCCGGATCGTGCCGGCACAAACAAGGAGGCAGCAAAACAGGTTGAAGAAACTCTTGAATTGCTGCGCTTGATCGGAAGGGCGCCGACCGATTTGGGAATATGAGGGGAGTATGGTTATAATACTGACTTTTATTGGTTTGCTTTTGCTGATTACCGCTGCAGCAGCGCTTTTAAGCTATGGCGCCGAGATGTTTGCTGAGAAATTCGGTGTAAATTTCACCGGAAGCATAGTTCTCGCTCTGATTACTACTTTGCCGGAATACCTCTTTGTTATTTGGGCTTCGTTAAAAGGCCAATATGCAATGGCTATTGGCTCAGCTGTCGGAGCCTGCTCTCTGCTTGTTACATTGGGTTATGGCATGGTAATTCTCCTTGCTACATCAAAGCTTAGCAAAAAGCCGGTCAAAATAATTCATCTTTCCGAAAATACCAAAGTTGACGCTCTATACCTTTTAATTACAGCCGTTATTGCTTTTGCTCTTGCGATTGAAGGGGGCAATAGCTATGATTTAAAAGACAGTATCATACTCGTAGGTTTATTTTTTATCTATATGTATCACATTGCCACTATCGCCATAAAATTTTATAAAGAAGCACAGAAAAAAGCCGAAGGCGAGTATGAAAATGTTAATCTTTTGAAGAGTATTATATTCTTGCTTGTCGGGGGTATAATTATTTTCCTTTGTTCCGAGCCATTTGTAGATTCCATGATTGAGTTTGCGCATGTTGTGGGGATAAGCCCGGTTATTATCGCAATTTTGCTCGGGCCAATTGCCTCTGAAATGCCGGAAAAAATAACGGCATACATAACGGTGCTTAGAAACGGAGAGCTCGCTGAAATATCAATAAGCAAT
>Ga0180007_10001792_pt1 | contig 27303 bp, 26 predicted proteins | sample MM_PC_MetaG_FD_121122 | JGI IMG/M metagenome (GOLD analysis project Ga0180007, IMG submission 121122) | Groundwater microbial communities from the Aspo Hard Rock Laboratory (HRL) deep subsurface site, Sweden - MM_PC_MetaG | ecosystem: Environmental > Aquatic > Deep subsurface > Groundwater... | reverse complement strand
CGGTCACAGTGTCGGAACTGTTCCAATTACCCCGAAAGGAGCATTTTTCAAATACTACAGCATAGCTTTTTCTATTCTCCCCAGCATAGCTGGGGGATTAGCTCTGGATTTAACAAATCAACACATAGATATTTTCCATCTTGGACAATGGATGGTGCAGACTAATTTTATCGCTAGCTGCCGGTTGCACCAAACCAGGATGTGTACTCCAGAGACTCAGACTTGCGCTGGAGTTTTATGGCTGTTGAGAAATCTGGGAGCTGAATGAGCTCTCCTATTTCCCTCTACCGCTCATGAAGATTCAGGTGGCGAAGAAGAACGGCGAGCCGCGCGGTCTATGCATCCCCACGGTACGGGACCGGGTTGCCCAAACCGCGGTTTTGCACCGTATCGGTCCGCTTTTTGAAAGGCAGTTTGAGGAGTGCAGTTTCGGCTACCGCAAAGGCCGGTCTGTCCGGCAGGCAATCATGCAAATCAGGAGTATTATGAACAGGGATTCTGTTTTGTGGTTGACGCCGATAACGGAGAAATTCAAACAAGCCAGTTCTCCACTTTGAGCTCGCGGATGCGCTCGAAATGGCGGAGATTTCCGCTTATCAGGGTGAGATCGTTGGCGATGGCGATGGCGGCTATTTCTAGATCGGCAAGGGCAAGCGACGTTCCTTCGCGTTCCAGGCGGGCACGTAGGCTGCCGCAGACATAAGCGGCCTTGGCGTCGAACCCGACGATATTGACTGCGGGCAACAATATCTCTTCAAGGTTCCGCAGATGGTGTTGCGGCTTGACGCTTTTCCATGCGCCGTAAACGATTTCGCTTATGGTGATGGTGGATATATGCTGGGCGTTTTTCGCGGTCCCTGCCAGACGATTTACCAGCAATGGCGAAGGGGATTTTTTGAATATGTTGGTGATGATGTCGGTATCAAAGAGATACATCGCGGCCGGCTCCTCCCTGACGGCGGAGTTCGGCGATATCGCCAAGGGCATCGACAATTTCGGTGAAATCAGGCCAGCTTCCTGCCACTGCGGCAAGCCCCTGCCGCTCCTGGTGCTGTTCGATGATCTTCAGGTCTTCGATGCTGACCAGCGCGGCCACAGGACGGTTACGCCGGGTGATGATGAATCGTTCATGGCCGTGGGCGCTCTTGGAAATTAGTTCGGAAAAATGGCTTTTGGCCTCGGCAACGGAAATTCTGGACATTGGCATGCTCCTTTGGCGAGATGGTCATAATGGTCATATTGACTATTCCATGATATCCTATAGCAGACTCAGGGTCAATGTTTTTTGTCTGCCCGCTCGGGATGAACGGGGAGCACAGCTCAGTTCGTCTTCTCCCTTCTTGTCCAGCGCGACATCGCTGAAGACGCAAGCCCTTGAGCTGGCCCGTGAGGGAAACGAAATTATTTTTACCGGCAGAGCGCCGGCCTGGCTTTATCTGAGTGTGGCCCATGCCCTGCACGGCAAGGCCAGGAAATTGATCTACAGCTCGCCGGTGACCGGCGATGTGGTAATTTTTGATCATGACCCGTTCTGAGAATATGAAAACCACTACCTTTGATCACACTGCGCTCCTTACCGCCTTTGAGGCTGTCAAAGACAACCACGGCTGCGCCGGGGTGGACGGGGTGACCATTGAGCTGTTTGAGAAAAAGCTTTCCGTCAATCTTGTCAGGCTGCGGGAGGAATTGAATGGAGAAGGCTATTTCCCTCTGCCGCTCATGAAAATTCAGGTGGCGAAGAAGAACGGCGAACCGCGCGGCCTTTCTATTCCGACGGTGCGCGACCGGGTCGCAATGACTGCAGTTCTGCACCGCATCGGGCCGCTTTTTGAAAAACAGTTCGAGGAGTGCAGTTTCGCTTACCGCAAAGGCCGGTCTGTCCGGCAGGCGGTCATGCGGATCAAGGAGTATTATGAACAGGGATACCGTTTCGTGGTTGACGCCGATATCGACGCCTTTTTTGACGAGGTTGACCACTGCCTGATGCTTGAAAAATGCCGCGGGATCATTGCGGACCAGCAGATTCTCAGGCTCATTGAAATGTGGCTTAAGGTCGAGGTCTGGGATGGGTCCGGCATATCCGTCCTGCGGAAAGGGCTGCCGCAGGGCTCGCCTCTTTCCCCGGTCCTGGCCAATCTTTTTCTTGATGAGTTGGATGAGGCGATGCTGGGCAAGGGGTATAAATTCATCCGATATGCCGATGATTATGTCGTTCTCTGCAAGACCCGACAGGAAGCAAAGAATGCCCTGGAGATGTCGGAACAGATTCTGGAAAGGCTCTTGCTGAAGCTCGATGAAGGGGATATTGTCAGTTTTGAACAGGGCTTTACCTATCTCGGGGTTACCTTTGTCGGCAGTTTGATCATGACCCCCTTTGACCGGCCGAAGAAGAACCACAGGGTTCTCTTTTATCCGGCCCCTTTTGATATGGAGGCCTATCTGCGGCAAAAAATGAAAGATCCCGGCGGACAAGGCTCCGATCTGCCTCGGGACGCAGAGTGATTGATTTTAACATATTGAATTTGTGCCTGTTTGGCTATTTTCCCAAACAGGGGTAAAATAGGGGGTGGTTACAGGAAATGTGTAACTTCTTGTTATTTTTTGGGGAAACGCTTGGAAAACTCTAGAATAAAAGGAGGTGACGATCGGAATATGAGGCGCAAAACAGGGGTTACAGGAAATTGCCTTATAACTATCTGGATGTACAGTAAAAAAAGGGGTGCTATCTGAAGGAATGACCTGACTATGAAGGGATTGAGACAAAGTAGAAAGCGCAATATTGCCGGGGAACTGAAACATCTGAAGGAATGACCTGACTATGAAGGGATTGAGACATGATTTAGAAATATTCTTCCCGGGAGTGGTTTACCGCATCTGAAGGAATAACCTGACTATGAAGGGATTGAGACTTCATGATCGTGTTTTGGACAAGAAGGTTGGTCACAATCTGAAGGAATGACCTGACTATGAAGGGATTGAGACAGTTCCGTAGCTCTTTTTACGTCATTGACCGTGTAATATCTGAAGGAATGACCTGACTATGAAGGGATTGAGACCGACAGTTATTGCACCCTGAGCAGATTGATTTATCGACATCTGAAGGAATGACCTGACTATGAAGGGATTGAGACAATGCTATTCTGATTTCAGAAAAAGATCGGTTGATTTATCTGAAGGAATGACCTGACTATGAAGGGATTGAGACAGAGCCTGCATGGCTTCGATGGTTGCCGGGAGTTCAACATCTGAAGGAATGACCTGACTATGAAGGGATTGAGACGCGAGCTGCTTTTCCATGGCCTCGATAAGTTCTTCTGATCTGAAGGAATGACCTGACTATGAAGGGATTGAGACGCCGTTTGTTGTTTCTCAAATTAAATTGCGGATTATTTCCTGATTATTCTGGTAAAAATCGGCGTTGAATAATTTCACATAAAAAAGTTGACACTACCCGGAAAACATCTGTTTTACGTTAGTTTTATGTATCAACAATGTTGCAACCTGTGCGCTGGCAAGGTATAATTGAATCAACATGGATGATACAAAGGAGGTGCAAAATGCATGTAACCGTGAAAAAGTGGGGCCATAGCGCATCGGTGCGCATTCCCGTCGCTATTATGAAAGCTGTCAGCCTCAATCTGGACGAAACCGTGGACGTGCGCGAGGAAGGTGGGCGCATTGTCATTGAACCGGTACGTAGTACGAAAGAATACGACCTTGCGCAACTGTTGGCTGGCATTACTCCTGAAAACCTGCACGCCGAAGTTGACTTCGGCCCGGCAGTCGGCAAGGAGACCTTCTAATGGTTCGTCGCTACGTTCCCGAAGCCGGCGATATTGTGTGGCTGCATTTCGATCCGCAAGCTGGCCATGAGCAGGCTGGCCATAGGCCGGCACTGGTACTCAGTCCATCGACGTACAATGGAAAGACCAATCTGATGCTTTGCTGTCCTATGACGACGCAGATTAAGGGGTACCCGTTCGAGGTGCAGATTGCCGGTGATCGTCCGAGTGCGGCGTTGGCCGATCAAGTCAAGAGCCTTGACTGGGTTGTGCGCAAGGCCAATCGTAAGGGAATGGTTTCACCTCTTGAACTGGCCGAAGTGAAGGCAAAAATCTTTTCTCTCATCGGAAACCCGTGAGGATACAACGAAGGATATTTTTGAATGGCAGCTGGTGATGATACGAGTGTTGGGTCACCCTATGACGGAATTTTCTGGGGTTCCGGCCTACACCCCCTTATTCGCATTTAATGTGCGCCCGGTGTTATTATTGCGAGCCCATTGCCAAATAATGTGAGCCGAGTGGCGTTTAATGTGAGCCCGCCTCTATTCTTATTGCCATTTATTGTGAGCTCAGGGTGATCATTATTGCGAGTCCGGGCGTTTATGATTGCAAGCCGCTACAGGTAATGAGCGTGAGTTCGTCCCACAGGTGAGCGGTTACTTTTTTAAAACAACCACACTTTCTACAATCATCCACTCTTCAAGCAGTACAATTATGATCCCAATAGAAAATAATAACCAAACCAGTCTGATGGTCTCGTAAAAAGTCCAAAAAACCTTTTTTTTGCGTCGTAACTTATTGATTTAGTGTCAGCATTTTTGGAAATTCTGACTTTTTACGAGACCATCAGTTTGCTTTCTGATAAAACTGAATCATATTAGAAATCATAGCCCAGCCGGTCACGCATGTTCAGCTATCATTAATTTGATAACGCCTTAATTACCAAAGCTGTCGCATCAAGTCTGAACAACTACAGTTAATATTACCACATCAAATATCTGAATATATCGAACTGACCTCCGGTTACAGACCTCGTCAACGCATACCAAAAAGATGCGATTTTTTTGGACATAAGGAAATGCATGATGAAGGAAAATTGTAAAAAACTCCAATCAAAAGGCCAATTTCATCAATTTTTCACGGTTTTCAATGTCCAATTATTCAGCGAAATACTATAAAATCAATATGTTACAATATGGTTAAAGCTTAGGATTTATGAGGTCTGGGTTAATCTTTACTATATTTATGAAATGACGAAGAGCCTATTATTACCTTCTCATTTCCATCTCACAGTTGATCGTTATCTGAATTTGCTTATTCGATCAAATTGACTTATATTTTTTAAAATTAAGATAACATCTGCCTTCAGTCATTTGCTATTTTGACAACTCTGCTTTTTTTGCCGATAATTCAAGCAGGATGGATCAATTTCTTGCTCTGCATGGATAAAACATGGACCAAAAGAAAATATTTCTGGAAGAAACCAGCAAAAGAAAGGATGAGTGGCGGTCAGGCTCTGAAGTTGCCGAGGAACTGACACGTCTGGCCGCTGAAATTGCCGATGGTGCACTGATCATCAGTGGTGAAAAGCTGCCGGTGGGAGATTCTTTTTCCTTTGTCATGAAAAAACAGTTGAAAAAGGGCATGGTTTCCTGCGAGTTTCTTTTGAAGACCAAAATGATGGAGAAAGCTGAGTCGCCGTCCGCCGCAAAGCCCGGCGATATAAATCTTCAGAAATTCCCGGCGGCAGGGGGGAAAAAACTGAAAAAGGGCATCAGCCGGCTGTGGAAAGATGTGGTGAAACAGGTGAGTGAGGAGTCCGTCCTGTCCAGAGGACTGGCTGCAGAGCTGCACAAAAAATGCGAGGACTATAATCTCAGCGCCCACAGCCAGTGGTTTGATGCGTGGCGGGAGTGCGCTGACAAGGTGAACGCCTGTATCGCAGCGGCTGAGAAGGGAGATTTTGCCGCGGCCCGGGAAAAAATTTCTGAGGTAAACCATTTGACCAAAGAGTGCCATAGACTCTATAAATAGAATAATTGCAAGTCACGCCTGTTGTGCTGGTTTCCCGCAGTGCCGACGCCTGCAAACATATCACTCAATATATTGAAATTCTGGAACAAGGAGGCATGTCAAATGAGTACCTGGTTTGTTGCTGTTGAGGGTAAATCCCGCGGTCCTTTCAGTCAAGAACAGATAGCGGAGGGACTCGCCGCAGGACTTTATACGCCTCAGAGCTTGCTATGGAAAAAAGGATACGAGAAATGGCAGCCGCTGGCGGAAGTGCCGGAATTTCGGCTGGGTGGGAACAGCGTTCAACCCATGGCGGTTCCTCCGGCAATTGAGGGGGTATCCGTGCATAAGGCCCATGAAATCGACTTTGAGATTTTTGGCCATGAAATGCAATTTGTCGAAGTGGAACTTGATCAGCATGAAAGTGCTGTGGCTGAAGCCGGGGCCATGATGTACATGGAAGATGGCATTGAGATGCAGACGGTCTTCGGCGACGGCAGTGAGAGCGCTTCATCGAGTCTGATGGACAAATTTCTCGGTGCAGGCAAACGATTGATTACCGGTGAAAGCCTTTTTTGCACCGTTTTCACCAATCTTGTCCCCGGCAAGAGAAGGGTGGCCTTTGCCTCGCCATACCCCGGCAAGATCGTTCCTCTTGACCTGAAAAACTATAACGGCATGATCATCTGCCAGAAAGACGCATTTCTCTGTGCGGCCAAAGGGGTAAGTATCGGGATCCATTTCCAGAAAAAAATCGGGGTCGCCCTTTTCGGTGGAGAAGGGTTTATCATGCAGAAGCTTGAGGGTGACGGGCTGGCCTTTGTCCATGCCGGCGGCACCATTATCGAAAAAGAGCTGAATCTTGGTGAATCACTACGTGTTGATACAGGATGCCTGGTTGCTTTGACTAAATCCGTTAACTATGATATCCAGACAGTAAGCGGCATTAAATCAGGAATTTTCGGCGGAGAGGGTTTTTTCTTTGCACAACTCACCGGGCCGGGACATGTCTGGCTGCAGTCCTTGCCCTTTTCACGCCTTGCCGGCAAGATCCATGCGTCTGCTCCTCAGACAGGCACTCAATCACGCGGTGAAGGTTCGGTAATCGGCGGTTTGGGAAAACTCTTTCAGGACTAATCATGCATAATCACCAAGCTCATCTGCCCGCAAATACAGGCAAAGCAGTTATTCTGCTTGCCTGTGACGGATCTGCCCTCTGCCGGCAGATGCAATCCTTTCTGCTGAATGATTATAACATCATTCATACTGAATACTGTGCAGATGTGATTGAGCTTGCTGCCGGTTATGTCCCTGACCTGATTCTTCTCTCGGTGCATACAGATTGTGATGGCATCAATGTTTGTGAAAAACTGCAGAAAAGTTTTTTGATAAAACGTCCGGCATCAGTCATGCTTTTCGGACCGGATGATGATGACCTGATTGACCTGGCTTTTGCCGCTGGGGCCGATGATTATGTCAGAGAGCCGATTCATTGGAAACTGCTGCATTATCGGATCAATTTTCTCATCCAGAAAAGAAAAGCCGAAATTGAACTGAGTGATTTTACCAGCCGCCTGGAACAGACGAATCGTGAACTGAAGGATTTCACCTATGTGGTTTCACATGACCTGCAGGAGCCGCTCCATCTGATCCGCGCTTTTACCGAGAGGATCACCAAGAAGTCCCAGTCCGTGCTGGACGAGCAGGGCGCCATCTATCTGCAGCGCATCGAAAAGGCGGCAAGCCGCATGCAGGGTCTCATTGACGGCCTCCTGCAGTATTCACGTCTGACCACTCAGGCACAGGAATTCGTTCAGGTTGATTTAAGCATTGTTGTGCGTGAGGTCATTTCTGATCTTGAGGTGAGAATTGACATCAAGCAGGCAAAGGTAAGTATCGCTGATGGACTCGGTACTGTTGAGGCGGACCCGCTGCAGATGCGTCAGCTGTTCCAGAATCTGGTATCAAACGCACTGAAATACTCTTCTCCCGGCGAACCACCCTTTATCGAGGTTTTCCCCCTGAGTTTGCCGCAAAATGTCGGCATGGGGACTCTCTGCCAGATTGTAGTCAAGGACAATGGCATCGGCTTTGATGCCTGTTTTCAGGAACAGATTTTTGGCTTGTTCCAGCGGTTACATGGTAGGGATGAGTATAATGGCACCGGAATCGGTCTGGCCATATGCAAAAAGATCATTGATCGTCATGGAGGGACCATCGCCGCTCGTTCCTCATCCGGCAAAGGCGCAGAGTTTATTGTTGTTCTGCCGGTAAGGCAGAAAAAGAGAAAGTAAAAGCTTGGGAGTAATCATGTTATTTCACAAAATTGTCGTGACAGCGCTGATATTATTTTTTGCCTTTATTTCAGAAAGTTACGCGCAACATTCCTCAGCTGAAGTGAGGAAAGTCAGAGAGGCCACGGAGGTGATGCAGGAAATTTTCTCCATTCCTGAAACCGCCATCCCGCAGGCGCTTCTTGCCAATGCTCATGCTGTCGTGGTGCTGCCCAAACTGATCAAGGCCGGTTTTATTGTCGGCGGCCGGTATGGAACCGGTCTTATGATGGTTCGTGACATGCAGGGGAACTGGCATTATCCCGTGATGGTTTCTCTGACCGGCGGCAGTGTCGGTTTCCAGATCGGGGCGCAGTCAACGGATATTATTCTGGTTTTTAAAAGCATGAAGAGTGTTGATGCCATTCAGAAGGGGAAGTTCACCCTGGGAGGAGACGCCTCTGTTGCCGCCGGGCCTGTCGGCAGGCATGTTGAGGCGGGAACGGACATCAAGCTTGAATCAGAGATTTACTCCTACTCGCGCAGCCGGGGTCTTTTTGCCGGTATCGCGTTGGAGGGAGCTGCCCTGCAGATTGATCATAACTCAACCTGGGCACTGTATTCCTTGTCGGCATATGATATTTTAAACAGAACGGAATTCAGCAAGCTGCCTGCGGAAGTGCAGGAGTTCTATAAAGTTATGGCCGCATACATCCGCAACAGCAAATGAGAGCGTCTTAAATATCATAGAATCAGGTTTTTTTGCGGTGCAGCCGTTTATCGTGGCGGAAATACCATTTACGAAGTTTCAAAGCCGGTTCCGGGCATAGGAGCCCGGGAAACGGGCTGAACCAGTCCGTTTGAATGTGCTCTGCGCATATAAGCTAATCGGCGACCTCAAAACCGATTTTGCTGATAGCATCTCTGATGGACGCCAGCGGTACGGGACGGCTTTCCGAATAGGTCGCCTCTCCCTTCTCCAGGTCCACCCTGACATTGTTGATCCCGTCTATACTTTCCAGCGCCTTGGTCACAGACTCTGAACAATGGGAGCATCGCATCCCGTTGATTTTTATTGTTGCCATATCTTTGCCTCCTGAAGTATTTGATCTGTCAAACAGTTGCATGCAGATATTTCAATGATTAACAATTATCTTAATAGATACTAATAATTCTTTTTTTTAAAAAGTGAAGATCCAGCAAATTTTATCCTCTTTACAGGTATGAAAATGAATTCATATAAAACCGGCGGCAGTCAGGTTGAGCATTTACAGGCGGATATCAAAGGCATGCACTGCGCCTCCTGCTCCAGCCGCATAGAAAAGGTAGTGGGTGACATGGATGGCGTTGACCGTGTGTCGGTCAATCTTGCCACCGGTAAAATTGATCTGGACTGGGAGGCAGACCAGATTGCCCTGGAAACGATTGCTGAACGGATAGCAGGCCTGGGTTTCGAGCTTGTCCAGCCCAGAACGGAATCAGAGATCTCTCTGTCGGTCAGCGGCATGAACTGTGCCTCCTGTTCCAGCCGCATTGAAAAGGTAGTTGGCGCTATGGAAGGAGTGCTGCGGTGTGAGGTGAATCTGGCAACGGGTCTGGCGAAAATCGTTATCGATCCGGGCCGTGTCAGCCCGCGGCTGTTGCGGGAGACCATCGACGGTCTTGGTTTCAAGGCGGAGGCCGTTTCTTCGTCAGCCAATTTTTTTTCCAGCCAGCAGAATGAAATCATTGACAGGCTGCAGGTGCTGAAGAGGCGCCTTATCCCCTCTTTTATCCTGGCCTTTCTTGTCATGGTAGTTTCCATGGGCCATATGGTCGGCATATCCATGCCCGCCTTCCTTCATCCGGCAAGCCATCCCCTGAATTTTGCCCTGCTGCAGTTCTTCCTGGTGGTGCCGGTACTCTGGTTCGGCCGCAATTTCTATCTTGTCGGCTTTCCCAGTCTGCTGCGCGGCGCCCCGAATATGGATTCGCTGATCGCGGTCGGCACCGGCGCCGCTTTTATCTATTCCACCTGGAATCTCGTTGAGATCTGGCTGGGTATCGATGCGGTCGCCAGGGCCCATGATCTCTATTTTGAAAGTGCGGCCATGCTGATCGCCCTGGTTTCCCTGGGCAAATATCTGGAAACCAGATCAAAGGCCCGCACTTCCGACGCCATCAGTCAGCTCATGCAGCTGGCCCCGGATAAGGCGACTCTGATAAGAGGGGACAGGCAGGAGGAAATCCTGGTGGATGAAATCCTGGTGGATGACCTGCTGTTTATCCGTCCCGGGGAAAGACTGCCCATTGACGGTATTATCGAGAAAGGCGCCTCCAGCGTTGACGAGTCAATGCTTACCGGCGAGAGCCTTCCGGTACAGAAGGGGCCCGGGGATGAGGTTGTGGGTGGCACCCTTAATAAGAACGGCATCCTGCATGTGCGGGCCAGAAAGGTCGGTCAGGACACCACGTTGAGCCGTATCATAAAAATGGTGCAGGATGCGCAAGGCTCCAAGGCGCCCATCGCCAATCTTGCCGACCGCATCAGTCTCTACTTTGTTCCCGCTGTCATGGCGATTGCCGTTGTTGCCGGACTGTCCTGGTATTTCATCGGTCATGCCGAATTTACTTTTGCCTTGCGGATTTTTATCGCCGTGTTGGTCATTGCCTGCCCGTGCGCCATGGGACTTGCCACGCCGACCTCCATCATGGTCGGCACCGGGCGTGGCGCCCAGCTCGGGGTGCTGGTCAAAAACGGTGAAGCGCTGGAGATGGCGCAGAAGGTACAAACTGTTGTTTTTGACAAAACAGGCACTCTGACCTACGGCAAGCCGGACCTGACGGATCTGAAAAATTTTTCCCGGTTGAGCGATGATGAGCTGCTCGCCCTCATTGCAAGCGCTGAAAGCGGCTCCGAGCATCCCCTGTCAGAGGCAATTGTCCAGGCTGCCCGTGAAAAGGGGCTGCAGCCGGCAGAACCTCTTTCCTTTACCGCCCTGCCCGGCCGGGGTATTGCTGCCGCTGTTCATAAAGAGAGCGGCAACGGGAAGCATGAGGTGCAGGTGCTGATCGGCAACATCGAATTGCTGACTGAAAAAGGTGTCGCGGTAGACCATGTGGCGCGGCAGGCGGCAGATGATCTTGCCGCCGCAGGGAAGACCGCCCTTTTTGCCGCCCTTGACGGCCGATTTTCCGCCCTTCTTGCCATTGCCGACAGAATAAAGGAGGAGGAGGCGGAAACCGTCCGCAAGCTGAAGGACATTGGCGTTGAGGTGGTAATGCTCACCGGTGATCATGAAAAAACGGCCCGGGCCATTGCCCGCCAGGCCGGCATTACCGAGGTCATCGCCCAGGTCCTGCCCAAACATAAGGCGGACGAGATTGACAGAATCAAAAAGCAGGGCAGGGTGGTGGCCATGGTGGGTGACGGGATAAACGACGCACCTGCCCTTGCCACGGCGGATCTGGGCATCGCCATGGGGACTGGTATTGATGTTGCCATTGAAAGCGGGGACATCGTTTTGATGCAGGGCAACCTTAAACATGTTCTGACCGCCCTGAAACTCAGCCGGGCGACCATGAGAAATATCAAGCAGAACCTCTTCTGGGCCTTTGCCTACAATGTCATCGGCATTCCGGTGGCTGCCGGCCTGCTCTATATCTTCGGCGGTCCCACCTTGAACCCGATGATCGCCGGCGGCGCCATGGCATTGAGTTCTGTTTCCGTGGTCAGCAACGCCCTCCGTCTGCGTTTCTTCAAGGCGTGAGCTTTGTCTCTCCCGGAAGCGGTTTTCTGGCCCTTGACCGCAATGGTGACGGGAAAGTGAACAACGGCGCCGAGCTTTTTGGTCCGGCCAGCGGTCACGGCTTTCTTGAGCTTGCCGGATTTGATGCGGATGCAAACGGCTGGCTGGATGAAAATGATCCGATTTTCGCCAGTCTCAAGGTCTGGATGGCGGATAAGGCCGGCAATCAGCAGCTTGTTTCCGCTGCCGAGATACGGATTGGGGCTCTCCTGTTATCCCCGGTTGACACGTAGTTTGAACTGACAGACAGTGTCAATAACCAACTTGGCCGAATCCGGCAGACATGCCTGGCTCTGCTGGAAAACGGCGCTGCTGCCGCAATACAGGAAATCGATCTTGTTGTGTAGAGTGCTGCGAGTCACGCAAATCAGCGGGCAGCAACTTTTTTCAGGCGCCGGAAATCTTCTTCAGCAATTTTTTCGAAGAACTCGACCCCCATTTGAAAGGGCTGTTGTTCCTCGTGCAGAATACGATCAAACCATAAAGGACGAACGGCAAGGGTGATGGGGGGCTCATCCGTATTTTTCGGATTTATGGCAAGATGGAGAATGAGTTGATCAGATTCCAGGGAGGCAAAAAAAAGATGATGGTTATCGACGATGATTTGCCAGGTGAGAATACCAGCTCCTCTTCTGGATAAGTCAACAACCCGGCAGCTGAGGGGCCTGCTCAGCCGACTGCCGTTTCTTCCCTGACAGAGAAAAAGTGAGCCGTTGAGCGCCAACGGAAATCGTTGAAATATGCGTCGTTCCATTCCCATAGTCAATTCCAGGTTGTATTCAAACCGACACCTTTGCTCCCCTCAAGGAGAGATTGACCTGAATCGGTTGCGCTGCGCGGCTTCTGGCTGGGCTCTAATGTCAGAATTCCTGATGCCGTGACGCAATTTCAATGAGTTAAGCCATCATCTCAGATTCTGTCCTGTTACCAGTTGAGTGCCTAAAGTGCGCTAAAAAGTACTTCAAGTGCCCATTGTGCCCCTTGCGGGTATAAAATGAAAGGTTTTCTCTGATCAGAAAGTACCGCAACTTTAGGCACTTGAAGTATTTTAAGTACTTTAGGCACTTTTTTTGAACGAGAAGATTCACCCGATTGTGCCGCCAGCGCAATCAACGAGCTGCGCCTAAGTGGCGTATCAAGGTGCTGGCGACAAGCGGCGCCACGGAAAAAACATCCAGCAGTTCATCACTTTCAACACCGGGATAGGTGTCAGCGCCGATTATTTTGCCTATGCCGTGCTCTTTGAATTTCTGCCTGGACTGTCCGGCCAGGACAAGATGCGTGGCAAACAATATGATATCCCTGGCGCCGGCTTCCCGGCAGCGCTGGGCAGTCTGAATAATAGAGCCGCCGGTGCGGATCATGTCATCGCAAATGATGACCAGCTTATCCTTCACCACACTTGCCACCTGATGCACCATGGTTTTATCCATGGCATAGCGGTCTTTGTCCGCCGCGGTATGTGGTGCATTGAGCTGCCCGGCAAGACGGGCCACCCATTTGCTTCGTCCATAATCGGGTGAGACAAAAACAAAGTTGCTGAGCTGCAGGTCCTTGATCTTCTGCACGATCAGGTTGTTTGTGTTGATATGCAGGGTCTGCACATCTCCTCGGTGGGCATGCAGCACCGCCTCGGAATGGAGATCAATAAAGGCGACAAAATCCGGTCTGGCCCGGAAAATCTGTCTGGTACGGGTAATGCCTTTTGGTATTTCATTGGAATCGGGCCTTGTCTGCTCCATGGTGGAGTAGCCAAGGTAAGGAATGACGACATTGACCGTCCTGGCCCGGTAATAATGACAGCCGTCGATTAAGTCTATGAGTTCCAGGTGGGATTCGTCGTTGTGGGTAGCACCGATGATGATCACATCCCGGCCTGAAATATCCTCCGGAAAGGCGTGGTAGATTTCTCCGTCGGTAAAATTTTTTTTCAGGACCCGGGTGAAAGGAATATCCAGGCATTGGGCAATCCGGCGGCCCAGGGTCTCGGACGCCTCATTGGAAAGTATTATTTTATCAATACGGGTGGCGGGCATTGCAGATCAGGTAAACAGTTTCGGGTTATTGGTTACTTTCCTGATCAGTTCCCGGTAATCCTGGGCGCCGGGGGAGCCCGGAGCAAACTCGTAAATAGTCTGTCCATAGGCGGGAGCTTCGGAAAGTCTCACATTGTAACGGATCGGGGTGCAGACATGGTTGCCGTACAGCTCTTCAAGCTTGCTTAAGATGCTGTTTGATTTCTTAACCCGCTGATCATGGAAAGTGGGGAGAATATACTTGAGGGCCACATCCTTATTGTATTTCTGAATGGATGACATGCTTTTGAGAAATTCCACCAGCCCCTGCAAAGTCATCACCTCCAGCGATACAGGGGTGAGCACCTCCTTGACGTAAAAAAGGACGTTGACGATTAAAGGGTCCCAGCCGGGTGAGGTGTCAACCACCACATAATCAAACTTATTTTCAATGGCGCTTAATTTTTCCCGCAGCGTCATTTCTCCGCCGAAATCCTTGCGGTCGATCACCCGTTTCAGCCCTGCCAGTGATCTGCCGCCGGCAAGCAGCCACAGCCGATCCCGTGCCTGGATCATGATTTCATCCAGAGAAAGCTCGTTATTGACAAATTCGGTCAGCCCGGCCTTGGGCTTGACGCCGAGCATAAAGCTTGACTGGCCCTGGGTGTCCGCATCAACCAGCAGAACTTTGAAGCCGGCCAGGGCAAGGCCTGCGGCAAGATTGACCGCCGTAGTGGTTTTGCCCACACCGCCCTTGGAGAGGGTAACCGCGATTTTTCTCGGTTCAGTGCTTTTTCCCGTTGCTGCCGCAGGTTGAGTAGGAGCAGAAGACGGTTTGGGACTGACAATGTCAAATTGCTCCTTGCAGAATTTGCAACGAACCTTCGTAACGTTAGGCGGCAAGCGGCTTTCGTCAATGGAGTGTTCTTTTTGACAGTGAGGGCAGGTGATAACCATATGAGTCTCCAAAATGTAAAAACAAAAATAATCTTCTCTGAATTTTAAGGAAATAACAAAGATTTAATGATGTTATCGAGATTATTCGGGTTTATCTTTAAGAAGTTTTTTTACCAGTTCGCTCTCTTCTCCCTTGGTGTCAAAATCTTCAAGCAGCATCTTCACGGCGTAATTTACAATCTTTGATTTCGTTGCTAACAGCTTTGAACCGGCAGGAAGCAATCCCCTTAAAAAATTGTTCGCCACATCGAGCTCTTTGAAAACTTCTCTTGTCAGATAATGGGTGGCTTTTGTTTTCCCCGAAGATTTTTCTTTCTTGCTTTTGCTCTGTAAAGCAGGACTGTGGGGCGAAGGCGGTACTTTCTCCTCTTTGATAAGGGGCCGTGAATACCGTTCAATCAGCATGGTCAACTCATCCAGACCCGGTATCGCCCCTCCGGGATGGGAACCCTGCATAAGATTTCCCAATACATCTCTTTTTTCCTTGTTGTTCTGTCCCATCCTTATCTCCAGCAGGTAATTTTTTTATTGTCAGGGAGATAGAGTTTATTTGCCGCCAAAAAGATTATCTCTACGTCTGCGCAGGAAATTGAGCATTGTCCCTTCGTTTTCCTTGCCCATTTTTATAAACTCAATGCCGCAGATGAGTTGGAAGTCTCTTGGAGAAACCTGGACAACTCTGCCCCGCAGCTGAAGGTGGTCGGTATCAAGTTGAAGTTTGATCGCATCAAGCTGCTGGCCGGCTGCAAAGGCGCTTTCTTCATCAACCACGATTCCTACGCCGTCTTCCGCCAGATTGATAACCTCATAGTTGGTTCCATTAATTTCAATGGCAACCTTATCCGCGTCTTCGACGGGAAGACGATAGACGTGACGTATAATTTTATTCTTTGTTTGTTTCGGTTGCTCTTTCGCTTTTGCCTTCATTGATGATCACCCTGAAATTTGCTAAAATAATTGATGAAATAGTGTTTTTTTACGATTTCATCGGGATCAGGCGGAACTTGTCCCCTCTTGCGGGGGATGATAACTCATTGATTTACCGTATTGCTCCGGTCCGTCCGGAGACTTTTATTAACGGTTTCATCATAATTCACAGGTATAATAATATGCCCATAAGCTCCCCCTGTGAAAAAGACGAGGAAGGGCGAGTTAAGTTTTTTCTGTATAACTTGTTTATATTATTTATTTTTTTATTTTTCCATTTTTGAAAAAAAATGGATTTGTTTTAAAAAAAACAGTAATTTCAAACAGAAAGACCCTATCAAAAAAAATAATATCACAGTTTAGTGGTACCGGCAAATAGAGAATCATAAAAAGAGGAAAAAGGAGAAAAGATGAAGATTTCAATTACCTATTGCGGCAAGTGAAACTATAAGCCACGGGCTTCCAGGTTGGAAGAGGAATTGATTGTAAGATTCGGCGCCGAGGTGGAACTGATCGCCGGTTCAGGCGGGGTGTTTGATGTGGTGGCCGACGGCAGGAAGATTTTCTCCAAGGCGGCTGCCGGCCGTTTTCCTGAAGATGGAGAGATCGTAAAACTTATTGAGGCATTATGACAGAACAATTTGGGCAACAGCAGAGCATTGCCGCCTTGTCCGGCGGGAAAAACATTTTCTGTTGCTCATCAGGAACGGGGGCCGAAAAGCGCGGTGCCGACCCGCACCAGTGTGGCCCCTTCTTCAATGGCAACCTCAAAGTCGCCGGACATCCCCATTGACAGTTCAAAGCCGTCGCGGCGGTCAAAGTAGCCTTTTTGGGCGAAATGTTCCCCAAGTTGCCGTAAGATGCGGAAATAGGGACGAACATCCTCCGGGTTGCTCAGGAATGGGGGCATGGTCATCAGGCCTCTTACCTTGAGGTTGGCGAGTTCGCCCATGGAGACAAGCAACTCTTCGGCATTTTCCGGCGCAACACCTTCCTTCTGCGCTTCCCCTCCCACATTGATCTGGATAAGAACGGACAATGTCCTGCCTGCCAGGCCTGCGTGTTTGTCTAATGCCCTGGCAAGCTTTAAGCTGTCAACCGTATGCACGAGATCAAAGAGGGCTGCCGCGTCTTTGGCTTTTTTGGACTGGATATGGCCGATGAAATGCCACTGGGCCGCGGCTTGAAGCCGGTTGATTTTCTCTTTGGCCTCCTGCATGTAGTTTTCACCGAAAATCGTTTGGCCGCAGGCACAGGCCTCCGCGATGAGATGGCTGTCGATTTTTTTGCTTACCGCCACGAGTCTGACCGATTGCGGGTCCCGGCCTGCCCGCAATGCCGCGGACTCAATCCGTTTTCTTATCTTCTCTAATTTTTTTTGAATGACTGACATAGGGCTTTCTCGGACAGGCTCCTAGACTACACAGAGATACCGAAGAGTTTTTGGACATTGGCCGTTGTTTGTCTGGCCACCTCATCCAGCGTCACATCTTTTAATTCTGCAATCTTCTGGGCCGTATACAGCGTGTAGACCGGCTCATTTGTTTTTCCCCGGAAGGGAACAGGCGCCAGAAAGGGGGCGTCTGTTTCAACCAGCAGCCTGCTCAGGGGAATGGCGCGCACCGCATCATGCAGTATCTGCGCGTTATTGAATGTTACCACGCCGGGAATGGAGATATAAAAACCCAGATCAATAAATTTTTTCGCCGTTGCACCGTCACCGGAAAAACAATGGATCACCCCGGCTGCAGGAAAAGGACCGTTGGCACGAAGCAGCTCATAAATCTGCTCATGTGCCTCCCGGTTGTGGATGATGACCGGCAGGCCGAGCCTTTTTGCAAGGTGAAGCTGCCTGGTGAAGGCGCTGTGCTGAACAGGAAGCGGGGCATAGTCTTTCACCGTATCAATGCCTATTTCACCATAGGCAACCACCCGCTGATTGCGGGCAAGACGGTCCAATTCATCGAGGGCGTCATCTGTTAAATCACCGGCATGGTGGGGATGGATGCCCACCGAGGCATAGACGCCGGGATTATTTTTGGCAAACTCCACCGCCTTTCCGGAGCTCTTAATGTCGATGCCGATGGTGATCACGGCTTTCACCCCGGCGGCAAGGGCCCGGTCAATGACCCTGTCAGCATAGAGTCCGTAATCGATCATGTCAAGATGACAATGGGTATCGACCAGGGCGGCGCCTCTGTCAAGAACGGGGAGTGGAATATGTTTTTTCTTTTTTGACACGGTAATTTATCTTCTCATATTCTGTTTTTAAGTGAAGCTTCTATGCGCCTTTTGCTACCTCATCTAACAAATTATTGAAATTCCTGCAACAAAGGGGTAATTATGTCTGTAAAATCCGCCATCGCCAAAAGAGGGGGTGTTTTTCCCATGCCGCAATCAGTTCTAGAGGCCATTTATGCACGACGCAGCATCCGGGAGTTTACCGATCAGGATGTTGCCTTAAGCGACCTGCATGAGATTGTCCGGGCCGGTATCTGGGCTCCTTCCGGTCTCAACAATCAGCCGTGGCGTTTTGTTCTTGTCACTGATGAAGAAACAAGAAAAAAACTGAGCGAAACCACCCATTACAGCCACATCGTTCTTGCTGCCCGCGCTCTCATCGCCGTCTATCTTGACAAGGAAGCCATGTATGATGCGGTAAAGGATCATCAGGCTGCCGGGGCCTGCATTGAAAATATGCTGCTTGCCACGGAGGCCCTTGGTCTTGGCGCGGTCTGGCTTGGGCAGATCTTGAAAAATAAGGATAAAGTTAATAAGATTCTCGATCTTTCCTCGCAGTATGATCTGATGGCTGTGCTGGCCATCGGTCATCCGCTGCATCGCAATCAGAAATCGTCCCGCAAGGGGCATGATGTCTTTATTTTAAAAACATTCTAGCAGGAGGACACCGATGTTTTCAAAAAGTAAACAGATTTATCCCGTTGGTTTTTTTTCCGTTCTTTTCCTTTTATTGCTGCTGGCCGGCTGCACAACTTTAGGCAGGCTGGGCGGTGATGATTCGCAAAAGGAATATTCCTCGGCAAGTCAGCCGTATTATCCGCCTGATTTCCGGGAGGTCCTCATCCCTGACGGACTAGAAATGAACCGGGACAATTCCATGTTCATCAAAACCAATTCCTTTAAAGGCGGGGTGCTGAATTTTGAGGGACGGATCGACGTGATCTCCCTTTCCGACTTTTTCGAGGGCTCCATGCCCAAGAACGGCTGGAAGCTTTCCGGGGTGGTAAAGGCGAAAAACTATCTGCTGATTTTCACCAAGCCCGACAGATCCTGCATGATCACCATCTCCGAAAACAAATTGAGTTTTAACACCGTGGTCAATATCTACATCGCCCAAGATATGGAATCCGCTGCTGGTGGAGCTGGCAGTGTCGGCGGCGACGAGAACTTTTCCGTTTCTCCGCTGCAATAAGCTCAGACCATGGCGCCCGTACTGGAGAATAGAAACATACTGTGCGGCATCACCGGCTCCATTGCCGCATACAAGGTCTGTGACTGGGTTCGTTCCCTGCAGCGGGATGGGGCGGAGGTCAAGGTTGTCATGACCAAATCCGCCAGGAAGTTCGTTACGCCCCTCACCTTTGCCGCGCTGACGGGCAACACTGTCTATGGGGCGATGTTTGCCGCTCAAGATGAGGAACGGATTCCCCATATCAGCCTTGCCCGCTCCAGTGATCTCATCCTGGTCGCCCCGGCAACAGCCCAGACCATAGCCAGGCTTGCCCATGGAATGGCCGATGATCTGCTGGCCGCCATCGTTCTGGCCAGTGAGGCGAAAATTGTCGTCTGTCCGGCCATGAACAGCAAGATGTACCTGCATGCGGCAACCCAGGAGAATATCCGGAAACTGAAGGAGTACGGCTATCTGGTGCTTGAGCCGGAGAGCGGCATGATGGCCTGTGGCGAGGAAGGGCCGGGGCGTCTGCCCGAATGGCATCAGGTGCGGGATGCCGTTATCACTGCCCTGACCCCCCAGGATCTTGCCGGTAAAACGGTTCTTGTCACCGCCGGCCCCACGGAGGAACCGCTTGATCCGGTCCGTTTCCTGGGCAACCGCTCATCCGGTAAAATGGGTTACGCCATGGCAGCCGTGGCCCGGCAGCTCGGCGCCAGGGTCATCCTAGTCAGCGGTCCCACCCGGCTTGCGCCGCCGGCAGGGGTTGAGCTGATCAATGTCCGCACCGCTGCTGAAATGTACCGGGAGGTGCTGAGCCGTTTTGATGCGGCTGACATCATAGTCAAGGCCGCGGCGGTATCCGATTTCAGACCCGCTGAGCTGTCTAGCGGCAAGATAAAGAAAACCGGGGAAAATATCTCACTGCAATTGACGGCCAACAGGGACATTCTGCAAAAACTCGGCCAGATAAAAGACCAGCGGCCAAACCCGCCTCTTCTCATCGGTTTTGCCGCTGAAAGCGACAACCTCGTGGAGTACGGCCGGGAAAAGTTGCGGAAGAAGAATCTCGACTTTATCGTCATCAATGATATCACGGCGGCTGACAGCGGTTTCGGGGTTGACACCAACAGGGTGATCCTGCTTGACCGCCAAGGCGGGCAGACCGAATTCCCCTTGCTTTCCAAGGAAGAGACTGCCCAAGGCATCTGGAGCAAGGTGGTCAGCGCAAACAGGTCAAAATAACGGCGCCGATAATGAGCAGCAGAGGTCCGTTGGTAAAGTAGATGAAATAGATCATGGGGTAGCGCTGCCCCATGATCTGCCGCAGATGACTTTTGTTGATAAACCCCGGCACCCAGAATATCAACGAGACAACCGTGCCGATCACGACAAAAAATATCCCCACTATCTTCACTATCATTTCGCAGGCGCGTCCTTTTCAGGCTTTTCAGTTTTCATTTCCTCTACACTGTTCTTTTCTTCGGCCGGCGTTGCGTCCGGAATCGGTAACAGATCAAGCGGCAGGGTAAGCGTATCAAAAACAAAATCCACGGCTGCCTTGCCGATGGCGGCAGGGGAGAGGAGACTGAGTTCAGGATCGCGCAGATTGCCGGTCACCTTCACCGGATAGGTGACAATATGGCGTTTTTTGCCGCCGATGATCCGCCCGATCAACGGCACAATATTGATGATTTTGTCAATTGTTTTAAACGGTACGATGAAAAAGGTCAAATTCGTGTCAAGGGTGTGCAGATTGATGTTGCCCTGGGCCATGATATCCATTCCCTCTCCCTCCATGACAGCCCTGTCAAGAATGAGCAGATTATCGGCGACATGGCCGTTGACTTCCAGCACCCTATAGCGGAAGCCGCTGGTAAACAATCCCTGATACAGGTCGGTAAAATTGATCAGCTTGAAAATTTTTGAAAGAATATCCATCTTTTGCAGGATGCCGTTTTCCGCCTGCAGCAGAAACTTACCGGACGACAGATTGCCGTTCTCATCCGTCAGGGTGGCGTTTACGGAAAAAGGTCCGGCAATGAGGGTGTTTTTTACGCCGGCGCATGTGAGAAATTCCTCAAAAAGCCGCGGGGTGTCTGCAGGACTTTTAAAGATGAATTCCTTGCGGCTTTGCTCGTCTTTCCATTGCAGCGTGCCGTCGATGCCCAGGCCGCAGAAATTCGAATCCGTCAGAAACAGGGTGGTTGACTGCTTGTCACTGAAATCGATTCTGCCCAGCAGTGGGGTGAGTTTGTAACTCTGGGTTTTGCCTTCTTTGATGGTCTCGGCAAACAGGAATTCATCGGCCCTGACCTTGATTGCCCCGGACACATTGCCGGATATGGACGTGGCCAGGTTCTTTTTGTTGGAGCCGCTGAGCTTGTCCAGGAATACGGACAGATCATCGATGAAATGGGTGAGGGTGTTCTGGGACAATGTCCGGGCATGCAGTGACAGATCCGTTGTCACATACTCCGGCGAAAATTTCAGTTCGCCGGAACTGCTGACCTGTTCATTTTCAAAGGTAAAGACAAGATCGTTTATTGATAAATGTTCTTCACTGCCGAAAAGTGAGAGCCGGGCAATGGAGATCTGCCGTAAAAAGTCCCCCCATAACCATTGCAGGTCGCGCGCCTCGGCCCGGCCGTTGAAGCTAAATTGTTGGTCCACCGCAGGCGGCGTGAGCGTAAAAAAGCCCTCTAGTTCCCCGTTCAGCACCTTGCGGGTATTGAAGATCGCTGCCACGGTCTGCCAGTCAATGCTGCCCTGAAAGGAGATTTGCGAAGTTAAGCTGCGGGAGTCGCCGGTGATGGTGACAAGGCCATCCTGCTGATCCCTGAAAAAGTGCAGGCCCGTACGTTCATGCCGGCCGTCTATTATTTTCACATCCACCACCGCTTCTACCGGCGAACCGGCAAAAGCGCTGTTTTGCACAGTGCCGAAGACAGCAACGTTGTTGTCGGCAAAATCTATTCTGAATTTTTTGATGGCGCAGGGCATCTTGGGGAAAAAGAGGTCGGGAATCCAGTTTTTACCGGCAAGCCACTTGCCCTGCTCTGTGGTGACCGGACCGTCAAGCTCCAGCCGGCCGTTCCAGGAGGAAAAGAGATTGTGGGAAAGTTTGGCGGAAAGTTTCAGAGGTGAGTCAAGAAATCTGATGTTGCCATCCGTCAGGACAACATGATTTCCTTCCATTTCCAGGGTGCCCGGCTCGATGCTGACCGTTTCAGGCAGATGCGGGGTGGTGAAGGTGATTTGCGCGAGTTTTGCGGAAAGCCGGTATTGCCAGAGGGCCGGGTGGAGAAATGGCCCGCCGGCATTGCCATGGCTTACGGAAATAATGCCCGCAATCGAGGAAATATTGGGAGAAAGGGTGGCGGCAATGACGGGATAGCGGTTGAGTTCATCAAAAAAAGACGCGGCATCAAGGGTTGCGGCAATACTCTTGACCGCAAAGGGGATATCGTTGTCGCCCCAGGAAAGATTGCCGGAGCATTCAACCAGCTTATGGGGGCCGATGTCGGCGGAAACCTGCTGCCACTCCACCTCATCGCCATGGATGTGCAGCATGCCGCCCTTTAATCCGATGGGCCAGCTGATCCGCTCATAGTTGACCTGTGCATCCTGCAGATCAGGTATGCTGACATCCACGGTAAAATCGCGCAGATCATCGCCAATGGTGAGATGGCCCATTTTCCGTCCCTGGGAAGAGAATTTCAGTACTTCGCCTCTGAAATTGTCATTATGGATAAGATGATGCAGGGTTTGGGGCAGGGCGGCCAGGTCTGCGTCGATATCGAGATCAAGTTTGAAAAGCCAGTTGTCTTCGGAAAGTCCCAGGGAAAAGGAACCCTTTGAGCCGAAGTGTTGGCCGAGCCATGTTGTCAGGTTGTAGCCGTGGATCTCGCCGTCCTTGATAATAATGGGCCCGGAAGCCCGGGTGAGATCAAGATCCACCCCCGGCACATGAATGTCGGCATTGTCCACATCAACGTTGATGATCATCGACTGCAGGTCAGCGAAGCCGGCAAGTGGGGCGTTAAAGGTATAGGTGGCGGATTTGGCCCGGCCGCCGCGCACCACGTTACAGACGGTGGTGGTGATATGTTCATCGCCGAGAAGGGCGAGCAGCCTGGCGCGGACGCCGCTCAGATCGATATCCTTGGCGGAAAGATCAAGCCGGTAGAGCGGCAGGGGGGAATCATCGGTGAAGTAGCGGCTGACAAGGCCGGCTAAAGAGACCTGCGGATCAGCAAGGCTCAACTCAAAAATCTTTGCCGTGACATCCGCCCCGTTTTTCTCCAGCAGAAATTTGGCCCGGTTGAATTGAAATGCCGCTGGCTGCTCCAGCCGCTGCAGGGAGAATGCCGGGATATCCCCGCTGAACAGAACCTGCACGGACTGCAGCCCCTGGCCGATAATGTCACAGCTGAAATCCACCTGGGAAGCAAGTGGTTTTATGACGGTTGTGTTCAGCTCGCCAAGCTTGGCAAGCTCAAATTTTTCCGTTTTGACCGTACCGGAATAGGAGGTGGAATCGGCAAAAAAATTGCCCTGCACCGAGAGGGCGCCGGCAAAGGACGAACTGCTCTGCATTGAGACGGTCAGGTGGTCTGAATTTTTGCGTATTTTGAGGCGGATGTCGGCAAGGGAAAGTTTTTTGCTGCGGAACTGATCACTGTCAAAAGCAGAAATATCCAATGTCCCGTCCTCAACGGTGACATCGGCCCTGGGCAGCGTCGGCCCCTGTCCCTCTCCTGTTGAATGTCCTGAAAAAAAAGACGGGTTCACCGTGACATGGGGCGAGCCCAGATAGAGCCGGCCGATTTCAACCCTGCTGGTCAGCAGGGCCTGCCAGTCCGGGTAGATTCTGGTTTTGGGCAGCTGCAGGACAAAATCCCGGTGGGTGACTGTGCTGTCAAACAGGGTCAGGTGGGGCAGGGGAGCCCAGCGCCAGCGTATCTGCCCGATGGAAACCTCGGCATTGAGGGCTGCGCTTGCCTGCCGGACGAGTTCCGACTGCACCTCCTTGACGGCCAGGAGTCTGGGAGCAAGATAGATCAGCAGCCCGAGCAGCAGCAGAACGAGAAAGGTGATTTTGTATTTCCGGCTCATCCAGCATGTTTACTCAATACTTTGCAGCATCTGATCAATGATCGTGAGTCCCCCCTGCCAGAAGTACTTGTCGTTTAAGTCAACGCCAAAGGGCTGCAGGAGCTCATAGGGCGAAAGGTTGCCGCCCTGGCTGAGAAGATGCAGATATTTGGGGATGAATTTCCCGCCTTCGTTTTTGTAGAGATTATAGAGCGCCAGCACCAGCAGTTCGCCGAAGGCATAGGAATAGACATAGCCGGGCGAATGAAGAAAGTGGGGGATGTAAGACCACCATATGCCATAATTGTCGGTCAGGGTGACCGAGTCGCCGAACATCTCCCGCTGGGTGGCGAGCCACAGTTCGCTCAGTCTGCTGTCGGACAGTTCGCCCTTTTCCCTTCTGGAGTTGTGCATCAGGTTCTCGAATCTGTTCATCGACACCTGGCGGAAGACGGTGGCAAAAATGGATTCCAGCTTCTGGCAGGTGAAGGCCTTGCGCTCCCCGGCATCAGTGAGCAATGCCAGCTGGTCATGAAAGATGAGCAGTTCGGCAAAGACCGAGGCGGTTTCGGCAAGCACCAGCGGGGTGCTGCTGTTGAAGTATCCCTGTTTGGCAGCCAGATATTGATGGACGCCGTGTCCCAGTTCATGGGCCACGGTGGAGACGTCGCGGATATTGCCCGTATAGTTTACCATCACGTAGGGATGGACCTCCGGCACGCAGGGGTGGGCAAAGGCGCCGCCCCGTTTTCCCTCCAGCACCGGGGCATGGATCCAGCGGCGGTCAAAGAAGAAGGAGGCGATTTCCGCCATTTTCGGCGAAAAATTGCGGAAGCCGTTGATCACCATCTCCTTGCATTCATCCCAGCCGATGGTGGCGGACGGCAGGTGGGGCAGGGGAGCGTAACGGTCATAATCCTTCAATTCATCAAGCCCCAGAAGCTGCTTCTTCACCGTATAGTAACGTCTGACGATGTCGTAGCGGGAGGTGGCTGCGTCAATCAGCACCTCCACGGTGGCGTCCTCCAGTTCATTGGCGAGGTTCATGGAGTTGATCCATGAGGGATAGCTGCGCAGACGGTCGCTGATCATCTTGTCGCCGAGCAGGGTATTGAAGATATGGGTGAGAATGTGCAGCTGGCTTTGCAGACCTTCGGTCAGTTCATCCGCCGCCTTGCGGCGCACCTCCCTGTCCCGGCAGTAGAGATCGGACAGCACCTCCTCTTCGGTGCGCTTTGACTCGCCGAACTGGAGATGGCCGAGCACCTTTTCAAAGAGATTGGTCCAGCTGCTTCTGCCCACCGGCGCTGTTTCGATGAGCACGGTCTCTTCCGCATGGGAGAGCAAGTGCTTGGCGTAGCGCCTGATTTGCCGCAGGTAATGGCGGTAATGGCTGGTTTCCTCGGCATCGAGCAGGGGATCAGCGATTTTTGCGTCCATCTTGCTCCATTCCAGTTCAAAGAACACCGTTTCCCTGGCAATGCGGCTCGATGTCTCCTTCACCTCCTGGAGAAAGGCGCCGGCCTCAGGTTTTTTTATTTGGGTGGTGAAATTGAGAAAGGCATAGGTGGCCACCCTGGCGATAAAGGATTCAATCCTCTCAAAACGCCGGACCAGGCGGGCAAGCTGGGCAGGGGTGAGGGTGTCGAGCCTGCCCGCAAATGATTCCCTGAGCAGGGCCGCTTCCTCCTCACAAAAGGAGATATCCTCTTTGATGGCCGGGTCCTGCAGAGAGCTGTAAAGGTCGCCCAGGTTCCAGAGAACAGCTGTGCTGCCAAGCTTTTCATTCAATTCGTCTGACATAAAAAATATCCTTATCTATGAGAAAATATTTGTTAAAATTTGATGACCACTCATCTTGCCGGTTTGGCTGGAACTTGTTGTAATCATAGTTGAAATAATTAATTTGTTCCGAAAAAGAACCGGCTGCAACCAAAATCTCAGGCTCTGTTGCCGTCTTTCGTCCGTATCATATCATTTTTAAAAAAAAATACATTAACGTAACTAGGCAGAGAGGCAAAGAATTTTTCAAAAAGGCAAAAAAATGATTTTTAATTGAGGTTGCGTCCGGCAGGAAAGAGAGATATAGAATGTAACTCAAAATATTCTGCTAACTCTTAAACTTTTCTTTTTCGTAACACCCGACATGTCAGCAACAGTAGCCTACGATGAATCAAAAATAAAGACCTTAAGCTCGCTGGAGCATATCCGCCTCCGTCCCGGCATGTATATCGGCCGGCTCGGCAATGGCTCCCATCCCGACGACGGCATCTATATCCTGCTCAAAGAGGTCATTGATAATGCGGTTGATGAATTTATCATGGGGGTGGGCAAGAAGATTATCGTCACCATCAACGACGGCGAAGAGGGACGTGTCAAAGTGCGCGATTTCGGACGCGGCATCCCCCTGGGCAAGCTGGTGGAATGTGTTTCGGTGATCAATACCGGGGCAAAATACAATACCGATGTCTTTCAGTTTTCCGTTGGCTTAAACGGGGTGGGCACCAAGGCGGTCAATGCTCTGTCCGAAAAATTCACTGTCACCTCCTTCCGGGAAGGCCGCTTTGCCCGGGCCGTTTTTGCCGAAGGTATCCTGCAGGAGCAGGATGAGGGTGAAACCACGGAAAAAAACGGCACCCTTGTCGAGTTTCTGCCCACCAGAGCGCATTTTGAGGAATTTACCTTTAACCTGGATTTTGTCCGTAAGAGACTCTGGCGTTATGCCTATCTCAACGCCGGTCTGAAACTGTGCCTGGAAAAGGAATGCTTCTTTTCCGCCCATGGCCTGCTTGATCTGCTGGCCGATGAGATCGAGGAGTGCCGGCTGTATGAACCCCTTTATTACAAGGACGATACCCTGGAATTCGCCTTCTGCCATACGGAAGGCTATGGCGAGAATTACTTCTCCTTTGTCAACGGCACCTTTACCAACGAAGGCGGCACCCATCTCTCGGCCTTCCGCGAAGGGATCCTGAAAGGGGTCAACGAATTCACCGGCAAAAAATACCTGGGCGATGATGTGCGGGAAGGCAT
>Ga0180007_10001791_pt1 | contig 27313 bp, 34 predicted proteins | sample MM_PC_MetaG_FD_121122 | JGI IMG/M metagenome (GOLD analysis project Ga0180007, IMG submission 121122) | Groundwater microbial communities from the Aspo Hard Rock Laboratory (HRL) deep subsurface site, Sweden - MM_PC_MetaG | ecosystem: Environmental > Aquatic > Deep subsurface > Groundwater... | reverse complement strand
TCAGCTTTTCCTTTACCCAGTTCCGCAACTTGGCAAGCCCTTCCTTTTTGATGGTAAGGTTTACGAAAGTCATTTTATATCCCCTCCGTTTTTATTGTTTTTTACTTCTATTACCTTGTCAATTATGTTTCCACCTATAACAATGGCAAGCCCAACCTCGATCAGCTTCCACCCTTTTTCATTGTCGCCAGAAGCACAAAGAGCCACACCCGCAGCAATTGTGGCAAGTCCGATTATGAGCTTGCGATAACCCTTTAATGCACTCATAAAACCTCCTTACTTTTTATTGTTTGCGTGTTCATTAAATCGCTCTTCCAAGCGAGTCAAACGTTTGTCTATTTGTTCTAAATTAGCCGACATCTCGCCTATCTTATTACCTAACCCGTGCATATCGTTGTTCTTTAGTTTGCCTGCCGATAAGGTTAGCTTGATAAGCCAAACTACTAAAGCCGCACAAACACCAACAAGAATGATTTCGCTCAAATTGTCCGTCCTATGGGGTGCATCGAATGGTGCATCCCTGGTTAGGGGTTGAGTTTCTCAAATATCTGCTTTGTTAATAATCCACTTTCTTTAAATTCTTTAAGTTTTTCAAGTTTCTGATCTTCCGGTATTCCTGAAATCAAATATTCAATCAAACTTAATCTGACACCAAATTTAACATCGTTGATCATGTCACTTATAAGTTTGGCTTTATCCTCATCGGAAAGAGATTTATACTTGGGGTTGCTCACCATCAAATTCAAATTCTTCTCGATGTTTGTTCCGGTTACTTCCCATAACTGCGTGTTTTGCTGAGGGGTCAAAGATTTATAACCAGCCTTGTCTCCCAACTGAGTAGGAGTTACTTTGTATTCCTTGTCCCATAACCGTCTCAATTCGGAAATAGCAGGGGAAGATTTAATTGTTGAGGGTCGGCTGGGGTCAATCATGGTTTCAAGGAAACTTCCACCTCGTTCCCTTTCTTTGCCAAACGGTTCAATCTGCGGTTCAAGCGTTCCCCGCAATCCAGGCAACCTCGATTTTATCGCTTGAAACGGACCCTCTATCCGCCTTTCACTTACATCTGTCGCTCTCGCTATGTCTCCGGAAATAGTCGGGATAGTTGAACCCGCTAAACTCCTGGCATATCCGGTAGTAAATCTGCTCGGATCATTGAGGGCATCAACAGCCTGATTTAATCCCTTTAAAAAGGTTTGTTCAGTAAGCGATTTAGCTGAACCACCCATCGCTTGAGAAATCCCGCCCCACGGACTTCCGGTTTCATCTATACCTTTTTGAAAATGTCCACCCACTAAAAAAGCAAGACCAGCCGGACCCAGAACATTTGCGTTCCTCCATTTCCCACCAAACTTAACAGAATTGGGTTGTCTACCCTCAAGTCGCCACATTTCCTTTTCTCGTTCGGATCGTGGATAATCAAGACTGATTTTATCCTTCTTGTAAAGTTCACTACCAACATAAAGTAACCCTGTCCCTGTTATTGCCCGTCCCATCCCCTGAACGAATAATCTTTTATCGTATCTTCCTTTCCCAATGTTTTCTATCATGGTTTTGATAAACCCAGCCGGGGAATAATTCACCATCTGCATTGCCACCGCTGCAGGAGTTCGACTGAAAGGTACAACCACTTCTCCAAGAGGAACATTTTGAAGTGCTCTACCTGCTTGCCCTAATTTGGTTTTATTCTGGAAAACCGCTATCTCCGCATCATTGGCAGCGGCAATTAACATCTTATCGGTAGGTTTGCGAACCACCCCTTCCACGAACTCTTTGGCTTTTAATCCTCTTAATCCCCCATTCTTGGCTTCAGCGATAGCTTGACTGTAAAGAGATTTATTGAAAGAACCATAGTAAAAAGGTTGGTCTTGTCCCCCCATCCCTCGGAAAACATGATCCGTATACCATTGTATCCCCTTGCTAAGTTTGGAATCACCATAGTTCACCTGGTGATAATCCAACTTTGCAGCAATATTTCTTTCATCAAAACCAGTCTTAAAATATCGCCAACCCTTTTGGAATCCACCCACTAAACCACCTGGAACTCCTTTCATGGTCAGGGTTGTGGTTCTCTTACCAGGAAGTAATCTGTCTAAAGTAACCGCAGGGATATCCTTGAATTGCTCCATCGTAAAGTGGAACATATTGGAAAGGTCATTCAATCCTGATGTTTTAAGTCCCGTTAAAAGTCCAGCCTTCCAAAGTGTAACGATCTTATTGTATAATGGGGAAGGTACAAGTTTCTGTATGTGATTTTGTAAGTTCCAGAAACGGATTGCCCTGGCTTCGCTCTGTGGCATCTTCTGTATGGTTTCCATTTCCGTTTTTATGTATCCGGTTTGTTCACCCGTAAGTTCTGGAGCTCTTTTCTGCCACGGTTTAAGTCCTTCGTTGTATCGAGTGATCTCCTGTGCGGCAAACCTGATTTGCCCCTCCGGTGTCATCCTACCAAGAATCGAAGCCGCCTGTGAAGCCCTGCCGGAATTGGTAAGTTTCGGAGCTATGGTATTGGCAACCTCCGCCATCTTATCATAGAAAACATTCTTTTCCCCTGCGGTTGTAGCTTTATCCGCAAGTTCGGAATAATGTTTAATAAGTTCGGACGATACCGCCACCGCATTTTCATCCGTTCCGGTTCGAGCAAGTTTCTCCGCAGAGTTAATGTCGTCTTTAATTAGATTTTTTGCTTTAATGGAAAGTTGATCCGTAGAACGGGGAAGATATTGCCCCTCAAGTTCATCGGTAAGATCAGGGTATCGCTTTTTTACACTCTTGATAAATTTCCGTGTTTTTACACCTGCAATTTCAAGACCAGGCAAAAGTGTCTTGGGATGTAAACCAGCGTACATCTCGACTATGCCCCCCGCACCCTCGCCCGTTTTACCCTGAACCTCGAAGGGCACGCCCTTTGCCTTCAAGTCCTTTTTTGCCATAAATGCTGCAATATCTTTTTCAGAGTATCCAAGCAAACGCCCTAACTCCGCATCATAGGTAGGACTTTTGCGGTCAAGTTTATTAGCCTTAATCGCAGTTTCCTCAACCAAGGATTTGTCTTTAGAAACCCAGAAACCATCTGTCGCCATAGCAGACTGTCCCGTTTCTGGATCAACGATCTTTTTAAACTTGTTTGGGATTGCATATAATCCCTGTTCTCTATATTGTTTTTCTATCCCAGACCATTCTGTATCTAAAATCTCAGAACCACCCCTTTCGATACGTGCTATTTTTCTTTTACCGGAAACCACGTCTGCTACTGCGTATGGACTTTCTGCTGGTATTTTACCTTCACCCAACTTTGTCTTCAAGTCCTTTACTGATTTAATCATTTCGTGTATTTGGGGATCATAAACCAAAGTCGAACCAGACGGGTCATTAACCAGCGTCAAAGACGGTTTACCGGGCAAGTTCTCTTGTTCACCCAAATAGGTAACGGGAATTTTCTTTGCTTTAACGGGTGCTGAAATTGGCTCTTCAGCCAAAGGTAGCTTCATCTCCTCTGGTGCTCTGGTAAACGGTTGTTCGGTAGGTTCAATAGCAGTTGGCTTAGCTTCAACCTTCGGTTTGGCAGTATATTTTTCTATAACCTTTATTTCTTCTGACGTGAATGGAATATCTGCTCCACCCTTAATGGCTTTAGCTTTCAAGAATATCTTTTTACCCAAAGCCGTCGCACCTAAAGATACACCGGCTATTATGGCAGCATCCACTAATGTCTGACCTATATTCTCCGGTTGAACCGCTTTCAACGGGTCTTTGGCTATTCTATAAGCACCGCCAACTACGGGTATAGTTTCGATAGCTTCCCCTGCCGTTGCTTTGGGTTGTCCGACTCCACCTGCACCTAACGCACTTGCCAGAACAGTCCCGGCTTGCTCAGAACCTTCTTTTAAATGAGCGGGACTAAGGGATTTGAGTAAACCTAATCCGGCTTGCCCCAGACCACTCAAAACCTTGTTCACAGATGGGGGATAGTTGTAAGCGTCCACCGTTTCAGGCATAATCTTCTTGGTCTTTGGTATCGCAGTTGGAGTGGTGGCAAGAAGATTGGAAACGCCCAAGTTCTTCCTTTTCCATTCCTCATAATCAAATCCCGTGGTGTCTATGGTAGTAGACAAACCGCCACTCAAGTTCCGATTCTTCCAAGACTCGTAATCAAACGGCATTACATCTCTCCGAACTGTGCCATCGCTTTAAGCATAAGCTCTTGCTTCTGTTCCGGTGTTAGGGTAGTATCTTCCTCTATCGCTTTTAACGCTTGTTGAAACGGGGATAAAATTGGAGTCTTAGGGGCTACTCCCGTTGTGGTATCTGGTTGTTCACCCGTCAAAGTTTCCCAAGTCAACTTTGGTTTAGTGGTGAGTTCTCTTTCCGTTCTTAATCCCCAATTTCCTGTATTCAATCCAAGGGTCTTTTCAATCATCATATCCGTTGCTCTTTGTTTAATCATGTCTTGAGGCATAGGGGGTCCGGTGATCCCCTGTTGCTCTCTGGTCAAATACCCTTCCGTCCTGCCGAGAAGTTTATCAAAAGCATCCGGTTTGTCAGGTTTTTCGTATGTCGATATCGCCATCTCCGCATCTTCTTTGGTTGCCCCTGGATTCTTCATCATGTAATCCATAACCTGATACCGCCACTTTTTCTCCACCAAAGATTCTTCACCAGGTTGTTTGATATAACGATAACCCTCTTTGCCTTCCGCCAGTTGAGCTAAATCTTGTTCTATTTGTGGTGATTGTCTTGCACTTTGTACTCTTTCAATAAAAGCCCTATGCTCCGGTGTCTCCACATCTATCGTCGGCATGATACCACGATCAGGGGAGAATCCACCAGACTCACCACCGACACCAGAAATTCCCCCGATGTTCCGCATTGGATCAGTCTCTTGGGTAAAACCAAGTTTCTGTGCTAAGTCGGGGTAGTTTATCATCTCTGGGTAAAAAGACGAGGCAGATGTGGGTATCGTGCCATACCCCTTCTCTTTAATATCCCCAAGGGCTTGGGCAGTAGCCATCTCATCCTTGAACCCTTTAGCGGTAGCCCCCTGCCACTCGTTCCACCAGTTCATCGGGCTAACACCCATAGAATTGCCCGCACCCTCCGTTAGTTTCAAAACCAACTGTCGCATAAAATCTACAAAGGGATTGGTCTGCCGTCCCCAAGGGACACCTTCGTTACCCATATTAAATAATTGATTTAATATATCCATTTAGAAACCTCCCCATCCGGTATTCCATCCTTGACCACCACCCCACCAGGAATTTTGTTGTTCCCCACCAAAATATTTCTTAAGCCAGTCATCGTATGATAAACCCCCAGAGTTTTGTTCCCACATCTTCTTTAGCCAGTCATTTCCACCAAAACCACCACCTACACCCATACCTCCGCCGCCGCCAAAACCACCCATTACTCCTGTTCCACCACCCATATTAATGTCAGGCGATTTGGGTTGACCAAAACCACCCTCTCCACCAAGAGAACCTAACATCCCACCCATACCACCCATATTACCTAAAGCCCCACCCAGAGTGGTATTTGCATACTGTTTAAATAAATTTGAAAGAAAACCTCCACCTTCAAAGAATCCCTTCTGTTTGTTTGCTTCATCAAAGTTAGACTGTCGTAATCGTTCTTCATCCGCAGCAGTTTTAGTCCCCATTATCTTATCCCCAAAGTATCTCTCCATTGGGTCTTTATCACCCCATATATCCGTAGTATTCATTCGTGCCTGTTCTGCGCTTGTTGTAATCCCATTATTTCCCAAATACCAGGAAGGGTCTAACTTGTTAGATAAGGTTTTAAATGAACCTTGGTCCCCTGTCATAATAACATCAAACAGGGATTTCATATCTTCCTTATTAAAAGTCTGTTTATCTCTTCCCATAACCCTTTTAAGCATCTCGGTTGCATCATTGGCATATTCTGGATAATTAACCGATGCACGATCGCCCGGATTGGCATTTAATAATGTACCTAAAGCCTCCCTTTTAAATTGCCCTTGTTGGTTAGAAGCATTCGCACCTAATTGTTGATTCCCATAATTACTGGTGAAGAAGTCCAGAAGTAATTTCTTTTGAAAAGCGGTAAAGGGATAGGGTTCGGTAGTAAAACCGTAGTCTCCCGTACCAGGTGCGGAAATACCCATTCGTGCCTCTAACCATGTCCAGGGATCGAAACTTTTCTTTAATTTTTCCTCTTGATTATGTTTAGCCCATTCTGCCTGCATCCATGCTGGGGCATTTGCAAGCCAATCTTGATTCGGCATCTCTACCACCTCCCCCATTTCTTCTGTCCACCAGTGTTGCCATAAAAATTGTTCTTGCCAAATATTTGATCCATATAGTCCTGATAACCGTTGTTCTGCTTCTTTTGTCCGTAACCACCACCCTGGTTCTGATTGTATCCACTCATTGATGGAGCCATAGTCTTGCCAATACTAAGTGCCTGCATCATCTTGTCGGCATAAGACATGGGCTTGTTTCCTTCAATTAAACTACCCAAAGGCGACATATACCGATTGGCTATCGCCTGTGCGCCGGAAGGGACACCCACGTTAGTCCGTGCGAACTGACTGCCCAGTTGTCCGCCAAGTTGTCCGGTGGCTGTGCCAACCATACCTCTCAACCAGGCATCCATCGTCCCCTGATCTTTATTGATACCACCCATAAGCATCTTGAGTAGATCGGGGGGGAGAAAGTTCTGCTTGTTTGCCAATTCCTGTTGAAAACTCAATAATGATTTCTGGTTCTCAAGTGCAGTCGCTGAACTTTCTCTTCCTAATCCGGCAGTTTGTTCCGCCAACCATTTCTGTGCCCGTGCTGAGTCCCATGCAGACGAACCGGCATTACCACCTCCATCACCGCCATAACCACCGCCACCGCCAAGATTACCACCCAAGCCATACTGTTTAAGCAATCTCTGTAACTGTGCCTGTTGAGACACCTGATCCCTCATGGTTCTGTAGACATCCCAGGGATTGTAGTCATTATTGTAAGTGTAATTAGGCATCTTATTCCTTCCTTTCCCCTAAAGTTCTAAGCAGTGCCGACCAACCCTTGATTATCAAGGTATCGACATCCCCCCAATTTTTGATCTCAACCTGAAACTTTTTTCCACCCATCGCATTGTTCATAAAAAATAAGTCCCGCCTATTTCCACCCTTGTCTATCACACCCGAATCGGTGGCGGTAGTCCCAAAATCCTTGTATAAATAACACGAAACCTTGCCCGTGTCCTTCTGCGCCTCTATGAAAAATTTCCGCATAATCTTTTGGTCGTTGGAATTTCCCCCGTCAAACCAACCGGATTTATAAGAAGCTAAAATTGGAATCCCTGTTATATTATCCTCGGTCGTGGCAGTATCGTCTTCATATGACCCGCCGTAGCGGTAAACAAACTCTTGGGTGCTTTTGGAAAACAAAAAAGCGGTACTGGCAAAACTGCCTACACCAACAGGGGTAATCTTTATGGAAGAAACATACACACTGGCACTTGAGGTATGTGCCATTATGCCTACAACCAAATTATTTATCGTAGTCTTTGTCCATGGCACACTGGTCTGGGGGTTGGTATATACATATTGGTTATATTCCACCCATGAAGTAGTCATGGTAAAAGTCGCCAAAACATATCTTTTCCCGTCAGTCCCGGTCATATCCACTTCAACCTGTGCGGGAGAAGTAGTGGCACTTTTCTTGGCAACCATACTTACAGAAAGACAGTTCACCGTAAACGTGGTGGTGTCGATCAAATTCCCTATTGTAAATTTATCCAAGAAATGATTACTTCCGGTATAGACATAATCCGTAATCCCGTCACAATTCACCAAAGTAAAATGTGACAAACCGGTAGAGGTAGTCCATTCAACCGTGTCTCCATCAACAGTCGGGCAAAGTTCCTCACTCCATGAAGTCCCAAGTATACCACTATATTTTAAGATGTCAGTGAAACCGAAACTTTGCTTGTACCAACCGTTAGTCCGTTCATCAAAGACTAAAGAAGTGTCGGGGCTGACTGCCATCCAGTATCTTTTGTCCCCGTAATGCCCGCCTAAGTTCGCCCAGTTGTTCGGATCAATAGCGTCTATAGCAGGATTTACCGCATCGCTTATTTTCTCCATTGTGTAGGAAAGCGAACCGTAGATATTCCCCTTAAACCTGTAAACCCCCCGGTCTGATAGAAAGTAGATATAATCATCACCCACCGCCACGCTGTAAGGGGCAATACATCCCACCACTTTGGTAATCAGTGTTGCCTGTAAACTGTTATCTATGGCATAAACCGAATACTTGCCAAACACTATCAAATACCCGTTAAATACTTTCATTACCTGAATCTGGTCAAACGCCCCCATATCTAAATTGATGAAAGCGTCCGGGTCGATGTCATTTATTAGTCTGGTATTAGAGTAGTAAATCCTCCACGGATAAAAAGCAGAGGATACAAATAACCTGTCATCATAATAAGCCGATGCCTGACCTTTAGGATAGGTTAAAGTACTTGAAGTAGAATCAGGTCGACAGACAATATAAAATGGGCGAGTGCGATCTATGGTATCGGGATCAGTCCCTGTAGAATCGGCAATATAGACAAGGGAATTGACATCATTATCTATGATCTGTCTTATGTTCCCATCGAGTTTCTTAACCCAATATCCTATCCAGTAATCCGGTGTCCATCGACTTTCAATACAGCGAACCCTAACCGTATCGAATGCTATGTGGGCTGAGGTATCACAAGTATCAGTTAAACAAATTCCTAAACCTGTGTATGGTTGCTTGCCTGTCCATATTCTTGTCGAATCCGTACCATTTACTACCACCGTTCCAAAAGGTGTAGCGGCAAAGTAGTGTGGTATGGTAGCAGTCGTAGTACCTATGGGATAAGTAGCACCAGAACCAAGTTCCCAACCCGAAGAACTATTTGCCCAGAAGATAGAATCACCCGCTACCACTATTAACTGTGGATTGACATTAGCGGAATCACCAAGAGTTATTCCATGAATTGCGCCATGAGGAGTAAAAAATATCTTCTGGTATCCACTTCTCTTGGTAAGTCCAATCAAGCCGTCCGGCAGTAGATTGATACATTCAAACGACTCTTTAGAGCTTATCCTGTCGGATTGAAGGAAGTTGTTTATTCCCCCGGAAAAGTCACTTGTCCCTATCCACAGGTCTTTAGGCGGGACATTTGGCAGGGAAAAGGGTGTCTGCTGGGGGGAAGCGGATTGAGCTTTCGCTAACCCGCTATCCTCCCACAAACACTGCCCCCCTATCCCCCAACAGACTATAAGAACAATAAGTAGTTTTTTCATTACTTGGTTGTTTCCTTAACTTTACTTTTAATTCCAATGGTGTCAGTATCAAAGTTTATGGTTATGGTTATAGTTCCGTCCGGTTGCATATCCTGTTCCTTTATAATCTTTAACCACCAATAATAAGTTTTACCAACCATATCCAACTCCTCAGTATGCCCTGTTGATGCAAATTCCCAATTTTTATTCATTTTGTAATCTCCTTTGGTAAAATGTAATAATCCGTTATCGGCTTTTTAGGTATCAGTCCATACTTATTGCACCACTGGTCATAAAGCGAAAACCACCAGCTTGCCTTATCATAATCTTGTGCAAAGGAATACGCCATCGCCGTAGCATAAAACACCACCAACTGTCTATACATATAGGGTATGTTGGTGGTGTCCGCATCAGACGAAAGCGTTCTGCCTTCCTGATAATAAATTACGATAATAGTGTCCACCGCCACCGAACTTGCCGGATAAAGCCAGAGTTTTGCCGCCCTGTGTCCGGTTGCCGTATTCTCCACATCGTAAGTGGCTGGAAGGAAAACATAATACTTGGCGGTGGTTAATTGGTTCATGGCGGCTATCTTACCCCAATCCCTGAAACTTATCCGGTCGAATCCCCTTGAGGTAAAAGTAGAACAGGGAAATACCGCTTCTACGTCAATGGCATCGGTTGGTAAGGTTATGATCCATTGGTTAGTGGTCACTATCACCGTTTCGGCGGCTATCAAAGCCCCTCTCGAAGCCACGTCCCTGCAACCCAAATTGATAAAAGCGTCCAGCGTGGAATCGGGAAAATAGGGATCGGCAGCAACTGCAATGTTGTTCTTAACGTCCTGCTCGAAATTCTGCAACGTGGTTATGTCGAATCCCCATACGGACACGGGCAACAGAACCATTATGATTACAAGTAACTTTTTCACGTTCTCCCCTATATTTGATTGTTTAAATCCCGTATTCTTAAAGCCCGATATGTGCCCATCTCCATCCCCCGTTTCTTGGGGTGCATCTTCATCTTAAACGATTTCATCAAATCCTTAGCTTCTCGATACGTCCAGTACCAACCTCCACTATCTTCTTTCATTAAATTCTTCTTGGTCAATGCCAACATAAGCGGATAATAACTATCGGGAAAATCGTTTATATTCACGACCACGTTTTGACAGGTGAAATATACCGTACCAGATTCATCCGGTATGGGATAAAGCCATAATTCCCCATTGTAATAACAATAACTATCCGGTTCATCAGTATCAGCATCTCCCCGATAAAGAAACTGGTATTCCCTGATGTTCAGATCGGTTAAGGGTATATTGTTGCTTCCCACCCATACCACGCTGGTTATCCGGTCGACGTCATCTCCCGAATCGGTAACGATGGCATAATTGGGTGTCCCTGATGTTACCGCTTGACTTCCCCCATCTTCGGCATCCGGTAAATCCAAATGATGAGCCATAGTGAGAAATGCCGCTTTCTCCGCCGCCGATAATCTGTCTTCATCCACCACATCGGGGAAAAGCCGTCTTATGTCCGCATGAAAAAGAGTAGAGTTCATTTTTTACACCTCTGGTCTTTTGAAAAACATAGTTCCATTACCCTCGTATGGAGTAAACCTATCTCCCTTGCAAATTGTCTTTTCCCATTCACTCAACATGGCAATTCCCTGTGTGTAACATGGTCTCTGGGCATCATCCAGCATAATATAACCGCCTAGTTTAACCTTGTTCAGCGAATTGGCTATGCAAGAGTTTCTTGCCCTTCCGTCCACAATGATTAAATCAAAGTAATTATCCGGATAACGCAGAATATAGTCGGTAAAGTCCAATCCTATATTTTCTCCAGTAGTCTCCGAAATTATCCACATATCGTTTAGGGTTCGGTTAAGCAACAAAATTATTACATTTCCCGGAATCTCCCCAAAGTCCGACAAAAACCCTTCCTTCAATATCTGAAACCATGCCTTGTTATGTTCCACTGAAACTAATTCTTTAACCCTCCTCGCCAGCCAGATGGTAGACCCGCCCGTGCCAAACTCGAATACTTTGGATTCGGGAGTGATAAGGTTCTCCAGTTGCTCCGAAGCTTCCCGGTTTAGTGATGGAACTCTATCTGCCCAGCATTGAGTAAGTGGCATTTATAAAATCAAAGTTGGATCGTTTTTTTGAACCTCTTTCTTCCAAAAATTAAACTCTTTCTTGCTTATCTTTTTTCTCTCCGCATCCTTTATCACCGAGAGCCAAATATCCTTGTCCGCATTACACTCCTGCGGCTCGTGCTTAAATGGTCTTGGTTTCTGTCTATTAGTGAGAATCATATTGCTGGTGGTAAAAACCCTTGCCATCACATCGCTACAAATAGGACAATAAACTGGTTGGTTCATATCATGGACAAACATCTCTGTATCCTGATTGCATTTGAGACACTTGTAAATGTAGACCGGCATTTTATATCGGATAATTAACGGACGTATAACTACGTCCTATGTGAATATATGGCACTCCAGGGTGTGCCCAGAGTTCAAATCCCAATTCTCTGGCTTGCCGACAAAAGGCAATATCACAACCCAAAAGCCCCCTAAATCTTCCCGCAACCATTTCCTCCTCCGGCAAAGGCGGCTCCTGAAACCATGGTGGCTCCATCCGTTCAAACACTTTTCTTTTAACCAGCATTAAACCGTCGCCTATCCCCGGTACTTTGAAGGGCTGACCTTTTTCGTTTTCTATTTTCTTCATACAGTCCTGTTTGGTCAGGGTAACAACCCGACCATCCTTCCAGTCCGAGACTATGCTGAATACCGGAGTTTTTATATCCTCAAACGATTTTAACCGTATCGTGCTTATCCCCGCCACTATATCCTTGTCCGCTTCAAACAAAACTCGTAGTGCGTCTGGGTGAAAAATATGGTCATGCCCCACTATCAGAAGATACATATACCGGTTGGAATGGTTTAAAAACACGCTAATTGCCGTGTTGTGCGCCCGTGCCGGTGAAGTCCCGTTGGACAGAAACAGCTCCACGTCGTTGCGGGGATAATGTTCGCCTGGGCATTTCCATTTGGAGTATTCCCACATTCCGAGGATGGACATGACGCACTCGCTTTCGATGAAGGGATAATCCAATACTCCGATTAAAATTCTGGCATCCTGAAATTTCATAAACTCCCGTAAACATCCGAGTACATTTTACCTATCACCGGATACGAAAAGTGTTCCCTTACCCATTCCCTCGACTTTTTCCCCACATCTTTCCGGTAAGTTTCGCTCTCCATCAGTTCGACTAATTTGGTTTCAAAAGTATCTTCGTCAATTTTAATAATAGGTGGTTTGCCCAGTATATTCTCATGGTTCAATAATACCTGTTGGGAATAATTTTCCATAGATGGGACTTCCAGCACACACGCTTCCAAAGTTGATCTGCCCCAGATACCTATATATGGACTTATATCTTGTATAAAAATCGAACAATGGCTGAGTTTCTCTATCCGTTCTTTCCACGACATACTATAATTCAATTCAATTTTCCAATCAGGATATTTGCGAAGGATAACAGATAACTTGGCTATGTCCTTATCGGCAAATCTTACATTGGATTTGTATGTAGTTCTGTACGAACCGATAGATTTATCCCTTTCCTCGACTGGTTTAAAAAAGTCAACATCTATCGCATGGGGAATAAAAACCGAAGGTATCTCATGGTTAAAATTAAACAGAGCATCCTGAACGGTCACTTTCAAGTTATTCCATTCCTTCAAAATCTTATTGATTGCAGTGTGATGATCCCGGTACATACTTCCGGTCATGGTAACAACTTTTACTTTTCTCCAGTCTATCGGAAAACCAACAGACATCAACGATTTTTCACCAGGGAAAGTGTTCCATAAATGAATTATATCCGCCTCAGATATAAGTTGCGAAACCTCCCCATACGAAGGACTATTGACTGCATCCTTTACTAAATCCTCCGGCTGGGTAGTCTTATCATAAACCGAAAGTCTGACCAAAATGTCCCTCGGAAATTCATAGGCATGATCGTAAGTCGTGATGTGCCGACACTCAAACTCACCCACAGAATTTATGGCACGGCAGACGTTATGTCCGCTTCCTGCCCAATCCGCTAAACTAACTATGACTACTTTAGGTTTGTTCATAAGGTATGGGAGGCGGGATTAACCGCCCCCCATAAGGTTAAAGGTTATAGAGCTAACGGATATGTAACTATCCCTACTCCCCAACAAGCGTTTAGCGACAACCGGGCAAAATTTGTTTTCCACGCAGCTGTGCAGAACTTATTGGATGGATCACTCGTAGTCTGCGGTCCAGGTCGCTTGATGATTACCTGAGTATCGGATTCACCAAGAGCGTTCTGCCCCTGTAATCCGCAAGCCCCCAGACAATCACGTCCCAAGACAAAGCTAACATGCAACCCTCCCGTAGCGCTGTAATCGAACTCCGATGTAATCCCCAACCGATACGGTTTCGATTCAAAGATGATTCGACATCCCGCTATTCTTCCGACCTCTTTCTCGGTCAACATTTGAGACCGGTCGTATTTGGAAATGTCGATGAAATCTCCGGTCGAAGTTCCCGAACCAATAGAGTGAAAACTTTCCGGTCCTAAAATCGCCACATAATCCGCACCACTTATCGGTCTCGCCCCGTTTTTCCGCAACATGGCTACTGACCGTCGGATTAAAGATGCCGTCATAATATCGGTTCCCTGCGTCAGGTTAAGACTTAAATCCCCATCACGGGACAAAGCGCATACATGAGCGGTGTCTTGATAATCAGCCGATAAAGGAGTGCTGGCGGCGGCAGATGCCTGTGTAACCTGTGGCACCGCCTTTATCCAGGTGATCGTTCCAGTTGCAGAAGCATAATCGGAAATCAATCTGCCTCTGCCGTAGTTCTGGCTGGCAGGGTTGGTAAATACGATGCTTCCACCGATGTATGTGTCATTGTAATAACCTGGCAGGTTAGTGGTGTCATTCAGCGTATTATCCAGAAAAGTCGTGGTCGAACCCGACGTGGTAGCAGCCGCATACCTGTTTAAATACCCCAATGTAGCGGCAGTCGCAGAACCAGCAAGCCCCATGCAACCGACTTCGCTTTCATAGGTAAGAGTTGCTTCGTCGTTATCTTCACCCCACAATGTTTTCTGTAACTCCAGGTTCATGGACTCACCCATATTGATTCCAAGAATCTCAATGTATGCTTCCAATGCTGGAGTGATGAAGGTATCATCCAGTAAAGTGGAAACAGCGATTGCATTTTCCCACTCTTTGACTGTTACACTAAAATCCTGTGCGTACGGATTTATAGTAGTAACGGCAGCCCCTTCGGTTGCAGCCGATGTTACCGGCAGAAGATGCATCAATCTGGTAAATTGAGCTATCTTCCCCGAATTAAGCGGTATTAGTTTCTTTTGAGCGAATGTATGTAAAGGCATCTCATATTTGGCAATCTCCAACGCCTTTTTCAATACATAGGTATATTGCGGACCTATGGCTCCGGCACTGGTTCCATAAGTACCGTAACCACCAGTAGTTTGAACAGCCATTTTAAAATCCCCCTTTTACTAATAAACGGTTTTAGTTAATAATCACTGTCTTTAACAAAACCGTGTTCCCGCAACCATTGTAATTGTTTTCCGGTGTCCCAGTTAACATAATCCTTTGGTGGCTGATTGCTTGCTGGCAATCTATTCCCACCCGCAGGTTTGACAAACACGTTCCCCGGTTTGGTTCGTTCCTGCTGTGCCCCCCGCACCTGCGCCTCGTTCACGTTGCTTTTCATTCTCTCCCGGTAGCCTTCAAGTTCCTGTTGATCTCTGGCATGGCGGTAAAGTCGCCTCAAAGCATTAGTTCCCTGATATGCGTCCGGGTCTAAATTGCGAAGTTTCTGCATTACCGGGAACATCTCCGGCAAGTCCGGGTGAGTGTCCACGAAGTTCATGTATTCCCGTTTCATGTCCACCTGCTCCCGCCTGTAATCGAGAAGGGCGTTTTGCCGCCTGACAAACTTGGCAGGATAATCCGGGTCAATACCTATCACTTCGTCTCTTATTGGCACTTCCGAGAAGAACTCCTGCGGTATCTGCGGTTGCTGTGGAGGAATTTGTTGCTGGTTAGCAATAAGCTCCAAAGCCTTGCGCAATGTCGCATTCTCTTGAGCTTTCTCATGGAAAGCACGCTGGGCATCTCTTACCCGATCACCCGTTGGTTGTCCTGATTCGTCAACTGTTTTTTCTGGCTGCGTTTCTACGGTTTCTGATTGAGTCTCCTCAACCTGTGTCCCTGGCTCAGTTGACGGGAGTTCCTGTTTGGGAGATGTCACATCACCTTCCGTAACTTCACGGGTGGTAACGGAGAGTACCTCGGTCACAGGAGCCGGTTTCTGATTCAGTTCTGGCATTTAAACCTCTCTTTCGTTTAACTTCTGTTTATAGGTCTGTGTCTTGGAAAACAACTTCTGTGCAGACCCGATTATCTCTTCTAAAATTCCCATATATTCTAAAGCATAACACAATCCCCTCCCTTCGGCTTCAGTCCATTTGTTACTTTTTAGTTCTTTTAGTATCTTTTTCTCCGCAAATTTGAAGTTTTCCCGCACTATTTTAGTTATGGGTTCTTCCGCCCACAACATTATTTGTTGGGCATCGGATTCCGCCAAGACTACTTTCTCAAACTTGGCAACCTGATCTTTCTTGCGTTTCTTGGCAAGTTCGTTTAACGCTTCAGCCTGATTGAAAACCGGCATATTAAGCTCCTGCCGGTTTCATAGAGTTATTTCGATTTGCTGTATTGGAACTGGCATCATGCACCGATTCCTGACCTGTTTTGGGTGAATTACCCTGTTCATTTTGTCCCATACCCATCTTCGCTTGTAACATGAGCATCTCCATCATTCTTCTCTGCTGAATAGCCGCCGCCAACGCCTTGTCTACCGCCTCCATGTCCGGAATCCCCGAATTTATCAGTAGGTTTCGCATCAATAGCGCCGAAACCTCGTCCACATTCGCCACATTACCCCAAACTTGAAGCAAATTGGCATAAGCCGCCCTCTCCTCGATCTGATTTTTATAACGGGCAAGGAAATCGAACTCGTAATTATGGTCTCCGTAGACTTCCTGCGGATAGATAGTCAGGATTTGCTTGATTTCACCCTGTTCGTCGGTAATGGATATATCCTTTTTACCGGTAAACGCTATTTGTGCAAGGTGAAACAGATCTTCGTAGATCGGTCGAAGCATGGTCTCTACCAGATTCTCCGCCATATCCACTATACTTACAGTCGAACCTTCGGCTAATTGAGCGTTTTCATAAGCGGTTTCAGCCCCCTGCACAGGCAAACCAACCGATGAGTTGGGTCTTCCCGCTCCCAGTTGACGATAAGTGTCAAAAAGGTTCACTAATTGCAAGAGTTCGCTGGCAAGAGCCCTGGTTTCAACCGGTTTTATAGCGTTAGCTACATCTATTGCCCCATCTAATCCGTTGACGTGGATTATCCCGCCCTGTATCGCCCCTATCTCAAAATCATCCACCAGATCGGAATTAACTATCCAGCATTTATTGTCTTCCAAGTACGCCTGATCCATGATAATATCTATTACCTCGTTGAACGTCCGAGTCATCAGGTGATTGGCACGGGTAGGAGAGAAACCATACGGCTCTCCGTTCAAAAGTTCCACCCTGGCGATATGGTAAGGTTTCTTGCGGTAAGGATTCTTTTCTTTCCCGATTAGGAAATCCGAACCTTCGGGAACGTAATAAATCCAGTTGTCGGTGCAGAACTCGATTATGTCGTAGCTTTCCTTGTAAGTAGCGACAGACGGCAGGTCACGCTTTAGAGCTGCACCCTGTCTTTGCATTTCCGATGAGTCGCCACGTTTAGTCCCACCGCCTGCCAGTCTTTCTAAATTATAATACTTGTATGAACCATCGATTTTGAGTTCGTTTTGTAAATCGGTTATACTTGCCGAAAATACTTTAGCCGCCCATGGATCGGTCTCCGCTTCCTTTGAGTTTTTGGGTAGGTAAAAATCCTGTATGTGGATATTGGTCAAACAGAACCCATCCCGTATCTCCTGCATCTCAAACGCCCGTTCGCCGGTTTCTATGTCGAATCTCGGCATACGGATAGGCGGCATACCCATCATCCCACCCATAATGTCAAAAGCAGGCAGGTTCTTATATTTCTTTTCCCATGTAGTCTGGAATATAGCCCCCGGATATATCAGTGCGTCTTGAACGGCGATGTCTAAGAATCTTTTGTAGTTAGTTGCGTCGAGTTCATCAGAAGCAAAATGAGAGAGCTTGAAGGAAAGCATGGGATCGTAGGGAACCGACTTGACAGTTCCATAAGGACGGGTGGCTGTAAATATCCGCTTAATTCTGGCTTTGTTTGTTCTGACATCAACGTAAGGAAGGGGGACGAAGGTATTGGATTTGGTTTTATCACGGATAGACTCCTTGTATGCCAAGAAATCGAAATACAGTTCGGTGCATAAATCCTTGAACTCGCTCCAGTAGTTGCGTGAACCGCTTATCTCGGAATTAACCTTGGCGGCTATTTTACTTTCATCCTGTTCGTTATCTAAATCAACGTCATTTACATATTGATCTGAAATTGGCACATCGCCCCCCTATCCCCTATTTACTTCAACACAGTCTCCCCGCCTTGTTCGGCTTGAGTTCTACCCGGTAAGTCTGTCGTCTATTCGCCGGTCGCTTGCGTATATGTCTCAAGTGTTCCAATGCTCCCGATTGGCAATCCACCGTATCGTCAAAATCCCCGAAGGGAAACATTAAAAGTTCATCTACCATCCGGCTGGCAATATTCTTAGGCAACCACACCTTTCCTTTTTCCCACAAGTCCGACACCTTCTGCGCCCGCTCTATCTTATTTTTGGTCTCTTTCACCAACCGGTGAGGGAAATACTGCCCACGCCCGTCCGCTTCTTTGACTATCACATTTCTTAGTTCTATTCCGTAGGCATCGTTTGGTATGCAGTTCATAACCGGGTGAAACATTTGGTTGTAATCCAAACACATCTTGGCTTTGGAGAACGTCTCTATTCTTGCCCGATTCAACGCCAGAAGGTAATAATTCTCTTTCTCTAAATCTTTGCCCCATACTTCCAATGCAGTGTAATCTCCAACCTCTTTGAGTTTGCCGGAGGATGGGTCTACCCACGTTATAATGTATAAATTCTCCGGTTTCGTATCATAGTATTTGATCCATTCCGGTCGGTAAATGTGATCCTGCCCGAAGATCGGAGCGTTCATCTTCTCGGCTAAGAACATCTTCTCGCCCATCTCTATTCTCTGGTTGTTTACAACCTCGGTTGACCACCGATCCTCCCATATAGAATTACCGTTCTCATCCAACGCCTGATACTTCTTGCGTTTCCAGTTGGAATACTGCCCGTCGGTGTTATCGTAAATTTTCTTTATCTTGCAGAGAGGATGGAGGAAAGTTCCGGTCACGTTTACGATGGTATGGGGATGCATCCGTCCCATTAAAGCTCCGTCGAACCAATCCGAGAACTTCTCCCGTTGTTCCTCCGACCGGCACATATCGTCGTTCTCTAAATCGTCCCCGATTACTTTCCCCCAACCGGTGCCCCGAATTTGATAATTCAGTCCCAGTGAAACTATGCCACGTCCATTTTTGGCTTTGATAAAATCCTGTCGCCACGTATCCCCCTTCATATCCCCAAAGTCGTGAATTATGTCTTTATTGTATTCGATTTCAGACTTGATTAGACTTATCCAATGCTCGGCAAGTCTGCCGGTATTGGAAATCTCTAACATATCCCCTTCGACTAAACCAAGCACCATGTCGGCAAGAGGTTGAACAAAGGAAGTCCAGGTGGATTTGGCGAATTTAGCAGGAGCAACCACAAGGACACGGTTCTCGTTCCGGTATAACTTGCACATTTCCCCGTGCATTGTGGCATTCTTGCAGAGGGTTCTGGTTCCATCCGGTTGGATGTTTGTAAGGTGTTCGGATAAGTAAAGTGCGGCGAATAGTTCATATACGGTTTTCCCCGTTTGTTTTTCGAGATCAAGGAGGAGGTTGCCCCCCTTCCCCTCCTCTACCAACTGTTCCCTAATCTGCCCCCCGACAGCCATGTCACATTACTCCAAATGCATGTGGATCAAAAAATAACACTTTTACCCTTTCGCTAAATCATCATTGGCGCCAACAAGGTCTTTTTTGTCCTCTTTATCTTCAGGAATTTCCTCATAAGGCGTATCAACGGGAATGGTCTCGGTTATGTCTATCCCCAGCACTCCCTTGACCTGCTTGGCAAACCGTGTTCTCTGGTCGTCCACCGTCACCTTCTGTTCGATCTCGTGCCTCTTGGTAAAATGTCCCAGCCCCTCGAAGTAATGCACCGTAGTATAGGGATCAGCTTTTAGAGCGTTCACCCGCAGGGATTCTACGAAAAGAGGCGATAAACCCAAGATGTCTTGCGACACACTCTCATACCACTCACTCTTGGTTATCTTCTTTTTGTATTGCCCGACGGTCCGGCTACAACATCCTATCTGGCGGGCAAGGTCGGCATCGGTCAGACCCTTCATCTTACCCACCATGATCAACCATTCCAGCACGTTCAGTTTCTTGAGCCGGTTCAGTTTGAGATTAGCCCCGCCGGTGTTGCCTGTTACCCTCTGGCATATCTCCGGCACTTCTTTGGCTAAATCCTCTAAAGTCTCCTGCGGTTTTTCGTCTTTCATTTAATCTCCCGCTCTTCATCATCCAGTGTCCTTATCAAATCATTTATAATCGACTCCGCCACATATTGACTATAATATTCTTTTAGTGAATTTTGCATATTGGGAGTTATAAAATTAAGCGTAGCCTCTCTAAAACCTTCCTTATTCGATGTTCCAAGCGCCATCTCGGTTATCTTTCTGCGCCATCCCTCAAGTTTCTCTTTAATTGGCGCAAGTTCACTTGGCTTAATTTCAATTTTCATGTTTCTTCCCAGATAGTTCAGGGTTCACTATAAACGGGTCTTTTACCTTCATTCCAATAGCCACTTCACGGATAAGGTAAAGACTCTTACACTGGACTTCCTCTACATGCGTAACCGGATTAGTAACCCACTTATCGTAACCGGTGATCTCCAACAGCATCGCCTGGAGCTTCTGATACATCACCCGGTCCCCAACCCGATACTCGCACGGAACAGTCGTACCATTCTGTATCACTGCCCCGTCATGCACCCCCACTACCTCCCCCCATACCCACTCCACTAAAGAAGTCTTGGGCAATATAATCCCGCTTGCCGTCTTCTCCCTTTCCTCCATAGTCACTATCAACATCTGGTTACATGGGGTGTAATTCATCAAATCTCCTTTATCGTGTTCTCATAGTCATATTTATATACTATCTCGCTATTAGACATTATGTTACCTCATAAAGGGACAATGTTTTTATTTAAAATATTGTAACACTAACAATCTCTTTAAAATAGCTTTCCATAAGAACTCAGGCAAATATTCTGGTCTTGGCTGTAAACATACTTTAATCTGTTGCTCTACCTTAAAACTCATTTCATTACAAGCATTAACTATGATTTCATCTAAAAGGTTACTTGACATCTCGTTACCCCAAATAAGGACAATGTTTTTATAAATATACAACTACAGCTAATTAATTACCCCACACGCACCGGCAGGGGTGGGTTATCCCCCCCCTCTTTGCATGATACGGGACTGATCTTGTCCTCTATACTACCTGTAGACTTAGCCAAGTTTACATTTTGTCCGTTATTGGTCATGTTCTCTTTACCCCCAACATCTTGTACCTGTCTAATTGCTTCACAAGTCTTAGCAAACCAGCTATTATCCTTTGCTTGCTGTGCCTGCACACGTGCTAACTCCTGCGCTTGTGCTTGTACTATAGCCTTGTCTATCCTATTGTCCTGTGCCTTCATACGTGCCTGCTCACGTTCATCTTGTGTATGCCTATGCCATGCGTGATTAGACCTACGTGCTGAACGATGTCCCTTAATAGTCCTAAACGAGTATCTTGGTGAGTGTCTACAACTTCTATCTATCGCCATTACTGTTGTATTGTTCTACACTTTTCGGTCTTATCTTTACTCAAACTCTTCAATATCGTTCAACCCTGCTTATCTAATCAATCATCACTTACCAGACCTTTTTAGTCCTGTTTCCATTACGCTTCATAATACACTGATATTTGCCTTTGTCAAGATAAATCTTTCAATAGGTCAATTTATTTTCAGTGGACAGTCTTTGGGGTGAGGAACGAACCACTTAGACCCCTGGGCAAAGAGAACCAAAAGCAAATCAAAAGCAAACTACCTTTAAGCTACGCTACGCTACGCTTGTCGGGATCATCTTTTCGATCCCGACCATATAGATAAATTCTTTTAACTTCTTAATCCAACCGCCAAACTAAAGTAACGTCAACGGAAATACGTAACAAGAATTGCTTTTGTTTGAGATTTGAAGATTTATTTGAAGAAAAGAAGAAAAAAAGGCGGCGAGAAAAAACAATCAGGCCGTCCGGCCTCTTTTAATTAGGACTGAATTTATCAGCTTTAAGGTTAACTCTTTGTCTCACTTAATCTTTATATAAGACATAACTTGTCCGATATAGTAAAATCAACCTTCTACACCCTATCAATCTCATGCACAAATACAGTGCAAAGATTTATTGCTAAGTTGTTACTATATAATGTTAAAATAATTGAGATTGTTATTGCGTGTGTGTTAAGATGTATTATATTACTGCCGATGATAAGAACAGAGACAAACAAAAACCTTTAAATGAAAGGATAGTGAAATGACGAACCAAGAGCAGAAACAGTTTATTGAGGAGCTTCTTGACAATACCAAGAAGTCTTTACTCAAGGTGGTGGACGATGAACGTATCCCAAACGAATGGGATGGGATCGAATTGCGTTGGTTAGTGCAAAGCTACGTCAACGATCAGATCGTAACCAAGAGCATGGGGAGCTTGAAACGTAAACGGGAATTTAATAACCACCTAAACGTAAACTATATCTATTAACCGCCCTTGACGAACAAGCAAAGGGCATGAGGTGAAAAGATGAAAACAAAAGATTATAGTCATTGGGTTTGTAGTGGGTTTGTAAAACCCAATGCTCGCAATCAATTCGATCGACAAAAACAAATCGAAGCATACGTTTATCCAGCTTTTCAAAAGGCATTAATATACATCAACGCTCAAACCGGACACGTTTTCGAGTTTTATAAAGTCAATACGGACAACGATTTTAGAGAAGCCATAGAGATTATGACAAAAGATAACCCAACGGCTTGTATTTGTAACATTTAAACCAAAGAAAGGCGGTGCGAAAACAATGGACCTTCAAGAAAAGCTGAAAATCTTAAAACCCGAAAAGATACATCATGGTTTCAGTGAATTAGAGGATGGTTCAAAGGTCCCTGTCACTCTATATATGATTAATGGACTATGGCGAACCGTTGACGACCTTGGACCTTTGGCTCTACGTAAAAAGGTAGCCGATAAGATAAATAGAAGCACAAACCTTAAACCCAAAGAGGTGAAATAAGGAGCAAGGAAAATGGAACAGGAAAACGATCAATTCTTTGGTGAGCCGATCTCAGTATATAGTCGGCAGCAAGCCATAGAAGATGGCGTTTTAGTGGATGTATCAGACACCAAGGAAGCAAAAGAAGCCGGTTTCAAGATTCCGGTTTGCTTGACTATCGGAGTATATGAATTGGTGAAAGCGCCAGAAGGATTGGAAGGACTTCAAGACTTTACTGGCAGGCTTTGGGATGTTCTATATATGGCAACCTTCTATTTCAAAATAGCCCGAAGGAAACATGGAGCCGATCCAGAAGCGCCCAACCCCAGCTTGGTGGAATACCCGGTTATATTCCAGGTAAGTAGAACTAAACAAGCAACCGTAAAACTCTGGCTCTGCTTTAACGAATACGAAGGCTTTACTATTATGAAACCGGAAGAGTATTAACCCCTAACCAGCCGGGGAGCGTCAAAACTCCCCGGTCTAAAGGAAAGGTGAAAAGATGAATAACAAACAACAAAAGGCTTTTATTGGTGATATGTGCGATATTATAAAAGCCAAACTACAAAAAGCAGTCGAAACCACCCCGGATGAATGGGATGGAATCGAATTGCGTTGGCTTATGCAGGATTATGTCGATGAACGTATTGCTGGAAGGGCTAAACGTGATGTTAAACGTAGACGAGAATATAATAACTATATGTTTGTCCATGTAGTTTATTAACCCTCTAACTCAAAGGAGCTAACCATGAATAAACCCCAATGCCCCGTATGCAAAAGCCAGACTGTGCGCACCCGGATCACTACCTGGGAGCTGGTCTGTATCAAGTGCGGGCATATATGGAAAGAGAAGGGAGATAAGCCCAAAGAATAAATCAAACATCTTAATACTGGTGTCGTATCATATTACATGGAGCGGTCAGTGCAATTTTTATTTAAGGACAAATCTAATAGCGTAGGATTGGGGACTTTGTTTCTGCATTGTCCGCTCCAACCAGTTCTACGCTATCTTTATTGGAGATAAATTATGGGTGCTCCATTTGGAAAGGAAAATCATAATTGGCGGGGAGGTATTGCGAATTATCCCCAATACTATATTATGAGAAAGGTTCGTCTTGAAAAACTTCAAGAACAAAATTATAAATGTGAATTGTGTGGCAAACCAACCAAAGAAATTCACCACAAAGACCTATCAAGAACCAATCATCATAAAGATAATATGGTGGTAGTTTGTCATTCTTGTCATATAAATAAATTTCATTCGGTTAATCACGGTAAAAGTAGAAAATTTAATTTGACCGAACGAAGGGAAATTCTCGATCTTTATCTTGGAGATAAAAAAATTGTCGGAGAAATAGCTCATCTTAAGAAATGTAGTAGAATGACCATAAAAAGAGTATTGGTAAAATGTGGTATAAATAAAAGGGAACTTGGTAGTTTTTCTAAGTAGAATCTTTTTTAAAATCGAGTATTGACAGGATTTAAGAAAGAGTTATATTTGCCGATGTAAAAAGTAAAGTCGAGAGCGCTCTCTAAAAACTTGGCAGGTAAAATGAATCAATCACAAACATATAGAGTTTACTCACACAAGGGTAGAGTTGCGTCTCACCAAAACCCTGCCAAGGTCTCTACCCTTGTTGTGGGTTTAAATGGAGGAAGGCAAATAATGTCCATGAAAAAAGGTGGTCAAGAATACGCAAAGTTTCTGGCTGGAAAACCTCTAAGCCGGAAAGAAGCTATACTTGCCCAATGTTACGTCAAACAAAGTGCCTCTTTAATACGTATTATGTATTGAGGAGGATATACTATGAATAAAACGAAATGTGTCGAATGTGGCAAAGAATTTATCAAACCGTATAGAGCATCAAGGGTTTGTTCTGATGTTTGTAGGGAAAAACGTAAGCATGGAAACATAAAAGGAATCTGTGAGATATGTGGTCGGGAATTTAGAACAAAACCATTTCGTAGGAATAGAAGATTTTGTTCCTCTAAGTGTTGGACTCAATCTAAAGAGAGTAAGATGATTGTAAGCAAATCACAAATTAAAAGACATAAATCCAATCCTATGATAAGAGAAAAATGCCATCTTTGGAAAGGTGGAGTTACTCCTCTAATTCGCATGATAAGAGAGGGGATCAAATATAATGAATGGCGTAAGAAAGTATATAAAAGGGATAAATATGTTTGCAGGATTTGTGGTAATAAGGGAACTCTTCATGCACATCACATAAAAAGGTTTCAAGTTATGTTTTATGAATTGTTGGTTAAATATTCGCATTTATCGGTAGAAAAAAATAAGGAAATGTTGTTCGAGATGGCTTTAAATTATGAACCTTTTTGGGATATTGGTAATGGGATAACCTTGTGTAAAAAATGTCATCTACAGGAAAAACCTACATGGCGTGGAGATAATGGACGTTTTGTAAGGAGGAAATGATGGGGATGAAGAAAGGTAAGATGGAATACAATAAATGGAAACTCGGAAAACCGTTAAGTAGAAAAGAGGCAATCATTTGTCAGTGTTACGTCTGTTGTGGAGAAGATGAGGGTGGATTTGATTGCAAGCCTTTAAATGGTTGTTCCCTATACGAATATATGCCTTATCGGACAACCAAAAGGGTAAATATAACACCCGAAAAGAGAGAAAAGTTGGTTGCTCAACTGGCTAAGGGTCGTAAAAAGATGAACCTGGCTTCTACAATTCCTGAGCCGCCCGGCAATCAAGGAACTGAAGCTCGTAAACAAGGGTAAAAGATGAGAGTATATATCCCCCACTCTTTCGACGATAACCGTTTTCACCTTCTGCTGTCGGTGCAAACGCAACCCACTGCAACGGGGAGAGCCGTCACTTCCCTCTCCCCCCGGTGGGAAGAAAAGAAAGGAATAAAACATGAAAGAAAAATATGTTTCAATATGGATAATTGGCTGGAGGTTAATTTGGTTAATCCCTATATATATTTCAGGGGCATTTCTAATTCTTTTTCTCTTAATTAACGGTTCAAGATATGTGGCAAAAAACATATATAACGATTTAAAACTTTGGTAAAACCATGATACAGGTATTCCCAGTAACTGATATGGTTATACATAATACTAAACCAGGGGATACAATGTGCCAATGCAACCCTCGTCTCGTTTTTGAGAATGGTTCAGGTATTGTTATTCATCACGCCTTAAATGAGGATTACAGTGGAAAGTGGTGTTGTCAAGGAGAGGATAGAAGATTTTACTATAACAACAAAATCACAAGCCGAAAGGAGAAATACAAATGATACCAAGAATCAGGTTATGGGATAAGGAAGAAAAGAAAATGGTCTATTATGAAACGGATTGCTCTGCCCCGGATATGACTTTGAACGGTGTTTTGATTTCACATGACACTCAAAGTAATGTCTCTTACAAATATGATCTCATGCTCTCCACCGGACTCAAGGATAAAAACGGAAAGGAGGGATTTAAGGATGACATTACTTTAGTCCACAAAATAAAGTGTGTAATCATTTGGTACAAAGGGTGTTTCTACTTACAACCTATCGGGACTAACGAAAAGTGGTCAATTCAACTTTTGGAAGATGGTGAAGTCATATGTAAAAATTGTAATAGCAAGAAATGGAAACACGTCCACGAGAATCTGGAACTCTTAGAAAAGGACTCGCCATGCGAACAATTCTAATCGCTTTTTTCTTGGCGGTATTCTTTTTCGCTGGACTGCATTTTGGCTTTGTGCTGGCAGTATCTCAACAAAGGGATTTTGTTTGGTGCAAACTGGTTGACTTAAATGTTGAGTGGCAGATACAAAAGAATATGCAAGCCAAGTGGCAAGATACGGATTTTCTGGAGAACTATCGTAAAACTATGTTAGTAGAAGGGAAATTGCAACTTATCGAGGAGTTCAAGGAATATCAGCCGAACCTAAACGAAGCGTTTTTTAGCTTCTTTAAAAAGGAGGAATAGTGCTAACTCGGAATCAGATTAGAGAGCAGATGGAAATGTCGATTGAGGATTGGAGCTTGTGGATTGCAAGGAGAAATATGACAGAATTAAAACTCGAAAAAGATTTGAATCTCTTGAAAAAAAACGCCGGAGTAAACTTATCCAGCGGCGATATAGTTTATGATCTCTTCATTGACGTTCTTGAAGAGATTAAGTCCCTAAAAGATGAAATAGGCAGCTTGGCGGAAGAAATCCTGGGGCAGAAGAAATAGTTGGAATCAAAGAAACATTAAAAAATGAAAGGTGGCGAAGCAGAATGATCCTATTACTTCAAAAGGGAGTATTGGTATTGGAAGCCAGTCGAATCGCTGATGCTTTAGAGCGCATCGAAATTAAGGTAAAAAACAATGGGGCGGATGGAACGGAATTTGCAATCTACTCTGCAAAACTAATTCCCTTTAATTTGGAGACCAAAGCGATAAGGGCAACGGTAATGGAGCGGATTAAGAGAGGTGAAAACATG
>Ga0180007_10001790_pt1 | contig 27316 bp, 54 predicted proteins | sample MM_PC_MetaG_FD_121122 | JGI IMG/M metagenome (GOLD analysis project Ga0180007, IMG submission 121122) | Groundwater microbial communities from the Aspo Hard Rock Laboratory (HRL) deep subsurface site, Sweden - MM_PC_MetaG | ecosystem: Environmental > Aquatic > Deep subsurface > Groundwater... | reverse complement strand
TACCTCTTTTACTTCAGAGCCGTACCACTCACTTTTGTACTTTACAAAAGTTTTAAACATACTCCAGCCTACATCAGAAATAGCTTTAGCTAAACAATGGTTCTTAATCATACCCTTTACATTTAAATCTTCCATACAGATTAACCCATACGTAGTAGTCAACCAGTAACTTACTTTATGTAGAAAATCTTTCCTCTGGTTAGTAGTATGCTCATGAAACCTTGCTACTTTTAGTTTAGCCTTAGTTCTATTGCTACTCCCTTTCTTCTTTTTGGTTAGACTCTTCTGTAATCTTGCTAGTCTCTTTTCTGCTTTTCTGTAATACTTTGGGTTACTAATCCTTTCTCCAGTAGATAATACAGCAAAATCCTTTAGCCCTACATCAATACCAACGGGAGGTAGCCCGTTGGTATTGACAGACAGATCAACTTCACATAAGATAGAAATGTAATAATTACCGCTCTTGGTTTTTGATACAGTAACACTTTTTGTATTACCTTCTATGGCTCTGTGAAATCTAACTTTAACTAAACCTACCTTAGGTAGGTATATTGTACTGTTTAGTATCTTGTATCCTTGTGGATACAAGATACTTTGCTTATTGTATTTGCTTTTAAACTTAGGGTAACCAGTTCTTTTCTTGAAAAAGTTATTAAAAGCAGTATCTAAGTTTTTTAAAGACTGCTGTAAAACCTGTGACCCAGCATCTTTAAGCCATACCAACTCTTTCTTTAACAAAGTTAAAGAAAGAGCATTATCACAATATCCCAATCCTTTTCCTGTTTCTTTATAGTGTAGCTGTCTAGCGTTTAAAAAATGATTAAAAACATATCTAGCATGTCCAAATTGAACAGCAAGAGATTCTTGCTGTTCTTTATTGGGATAGATTCTATATTTAAATGCTTTTCTAATCATTATTTTTAACTATGACTTACAAAAAAGATATTGTCAAACAAAATATTTGTTTGTTATATTTTAAGTATAACATGGTTGCCATTTAACCCAGCAGAAAACCCAGGGGTTTTCTGGCGAAGGGTGATAAAAAAGTTGTATATTAAAAGTGCTGCAATACCGCACATCCAGAAAAATCGGGCTTAAGCTCTTCTACTTTTTCTAATATTACAGCCTTACTTACATAGAAAATGTGTAAGTTTTTAACCTTTGTGGCAAAGGCAATCTCTGTTTCCATGCCTTCTGTCATAACATCTACTATAACAAGCATCCATGCACATGTCTCTAAAAAAGCTAAACCTATATTTATCCCTTTTGCTTTTCCTTTTTTATCATTGGGTAGAAATTGTGTATTTATTAAGTGTGGAGCGTAGGAATTTAAACCTAAAACCTCTGCGGCATACCAGCAACCGTACATTGCCAACTTAACATTTTCATCAAGTTCTTCCTTACTGGAAGCACTATAGGGAGAACATATAAAACAGCGTTTATTTTCTGTGGACATTTCTTAAAAAACTCCTTTAAAAAGTAAAACAAATCAGGTACAATGATATGTTATTTAATCTCTACAGTCAAGTTTTTTCGAAAGGATTTTTTATTGTATGTATGTAAAAGCAAAAAAACGTGAATACTTACAGCTAAACAAATATATCTATAATAGTGAGCAAAATTTCTTTTACATATTAAGAAATCTATTTCCTAAAATAGAAGTTAAGAGGGCAACACAGAGAGGCGGAAATAAGTATAACAGCGGAGCGTTCTGGTATCTTGAGAGTAATCTATGGTTTATTGCACACACAGATGAAGAGAATGATGTTAAGGCAATAAGTATTACGGGAGAGGGGAAAGAGGGGGAGATTATTCAGCGTAGAATAAGCATCCAAGATGACCAAATAGATTTAGCCGAAATGCGTATGAAGGTAGCCGAAGTACAGAAGTGGCTAAAACAAGATGATTTACAGTTTAAGAAAAAAGAAAACCTAATTCTGAAGCTGCATAATTTACGAAGAGCAGCTAAAGTATCTCCCCAAGACTCTAAAATATTTGTAGACTTTGAAGATACTGAATCAGATAAATTTGAATTAGTTTTCCATTTCCTTAATGAGTGGGAAACCTCTTCTCTTATAAAGTTTTATCAAGGATTAACTTCTGGAAAATATGAATTGTATTTGCGAGAAATAGAACCTAAAGAAAAAGTCCCCACCAAGTAGAAGTTAAATTTTAAAAAAGTAAACATGGGAGGTAACATAAATTTGATCTAAAATTTATTTTGTGGATAATGGGAGTAAGAAGCAAATTACGATTTGCAGAAAGGATTTAAAAATGAGTATATTTAACAAGATTTTAAACTTTGCCTCAGAAAAAAAAGATACACGAAAAAACATGCTGTCGGTGTGTTTAAACACCCATGACGTGGCACAGTTTAAAAACACTTCTGATATTGTAGAAAGTATAGAAGAATTGATTTATGTAGAACAGTGCATGTTTGATGTTACTGTTACTGATGTAAAAATGAAGATAGAATTTACAGAAAACGGAATAACTTTAACTGGAGAAAGCTCTGGAGTATCGCAGGAACTGTCTAACATTAAACAATACCGGTACTGGGGAATGGATAATATCGTTATAGTAAAAGCATTTTACTTTAAAGAGTTTCTTTCTCAGATAAAAGGTTTAATAAATATTGCTTTAAGTGATGAAGATATTGTTCGTTTCTTTTCTCACAAGTCCGTAAACTATTACGAATTTTACACGAAAGAGCTGGAACCAAGAAAAGCAATTAGATTGTCTTTAAACGATTATTTGAAAACAGCAAAGGCTGATAGCTAATTCTATTAACTTATAACGAAAGTGAGGATTTATGGAAAACGTAAAAAACAAAATTACAACCGCAGTAGAAGGTATAGTGGAAGAGTGCCGAGAAATAGAAAAGCTGTTTGAGGAATTAAATTCCTCCGAGGTACAGGGTATATTTTCGGAGCAGCAAAGACTGATACTACAAAACAGATTTAGACAAATACGAAACTTTGTAGAATCTTTTGGCTGGAATTTAGAAATGACTTTATTAAATGATCCGATGGCAGTATCCAATAATACGCAAGGTCTTATTGACTCCATTGATAACACTCTTAATAGGAAAGGATAACAAACCATGCTTACAATGTGTTTAGTATTACTAGGATTTTCAATAGTTTATTCCATTTACCTGTCTATTAAATTAGATAAAAATAAAAGTAAAGATGTTAATACTACGGAACTAATAGTTAAAGCTGTTAGAGAAAGAGTAATGCTGGAGGTAGGTCTTAAAATGGGGATTCTTAGAATTCAGAAAGACATTATTGATGACCTCAATACCTTTATTGAAACATTTGTAGAAAAGGAAAATAATGAAGAACTTAAAAAGGAATGGGAAAACTTATTAGAAAAACATCTCAAAAATCTTTAAAAAAACTTTCAAAATTTTAAATTTTGTGGTAAAAGCAATATTGAAAGGAAGCGAATATGAAAAAATGCTTGTCTGAAGTTGTAAACATTATTAATGTAAAAAATCTGTACTGCCCAAAATGCGATTTTAATGTTCAAAATAATTGTATGGATTTTAATTTGAACAGGAATGAAAAAGAGCAGGCTATCAGGTGTCCTATTTGTGATACTACATGGACAGTAAAAAAAGATTCTGTCTTTATCATAGCGGAAAATGAAGAAAGCGCAGTGCGTATTTAGAATGATTCTACCTCGTAAAAAATATACAAACTTCGTTATTACGGAGAACAGATTACGGGACATCTATGGTATTTGCTATAACTTAATTTGCTTCTATTCTGAATTTTTAAAAGAAGTAAAAGTTAAAACAAAAGAAGATTCCCTAGAGTTTCGAGATATGGCAGATGTTGTATTAAGATGGAACGAGTCGCAGAACATGCTTGGGTATCTTAAAGATACTAATCCTGAAGAATATTCAGATAAACTAGAAAAATTTATGTCTGATATTGTAGGAAATCTGATAAAGATATCACCAAAGAGTTGCACATTTAGTTCTATTCCCTACGGGGGATTTGTATATTATGGTTTTTTTACAAAAAATTTTAACATAGAAGATTTTGTTTAATGGAAAGGAAGGATTTAATTATGAAGAAAGTAGCCGATAAACATGCAAAAGGCCAGATTAATTTCAAGAAACTTATTCACGACGCTAAGCCGGATGAGCACTTCACTAAAGAAGAAACTATTATCTATCTACGCTCGTTGATGGAACCCCTGCTCAAAGAAGGTTTAACCCTTACTTTAAATGATGGTGCAGTGTCCGCTATCAAAGAAGAGCTTAAAGGGAACATGGCGCTGCATTTGGGATCAATTACTTTAGAGCAGGTAGTTTTACCGGCTCCTGTTTTGTGTAAAAAAGATAGTAGCGCTGTTAATTACGAAAAAGCAGCAGAAGCTATCTACAAATTTATGTACAAAAAAGAAGTATCCTGCTCTTTTAAGGATATTCAGAACAGTTTAAAAGAACAGGGCATTTCTTTTTCCAGTACCCAGTGGGCATACTTCAGAAATAGCTACCTCAAGAATACAGACTGGGGTAAGAAAATAAAACTAGTCATGGAAGAAGGAACATCCAAAAAATCTGCCCGATGGTTCATGAACTAGTCCTAAGTTCAAGCAACCCGTTGTACCACCAGCCTTTCAAAATTACCGTAAAATTAAAAATATAAGCTTAGTAAAAATGTATTATTTTTACTAAGACCTGCTAATTTCTTGAATATAATCTTATGTATTAAGATTTATTCCGCAAACCCCTTATTGGAATACAGGTGAGAGCATGTTAAAAGTTTTCAACAACAGCGCCCAGTATATATCTACTCATGCTAAATACAAAAATGCTCAAAAGGTTTTAGAAAAAATGGAAGGTAACGGCTATATTTTTGCCGAGGATTGCCCCCAAGAAAGAAAACGCTTAGAGCAAGAATACATTACGGCAAACCTGCAGCAAGAAGTAAATAACTTGGGTATAGAGTATTGTATGCTGTCGGCCAAAGGTAAAACAAAAACAAAAAGAGGCGTGTATCTTGCTGGAAAAATAGAAGAATTAAAAGAAGACATACAAAAAATAGAATCCAATATTACTTTAGAGAAGTGGTATTCTTAAATTTGTTTTGACAACAAGCTAACAATCAGTATAATGGGGATAAGTTTTTATAGTTGTTTTTTACTTTAAAGGAGTTTCTATTATGCTGATCAATATCCAAACATACCTCCACTTCGGAAGCCAGACGAAATTTCACGCACAAAAAGAGTTTACTAAGATTAAAAAGAAAATGAACATCCAGAAAGAGCAGGATAAGTGGATGCAGAATAACTGTACTTTTTCTTACAGACAGTTATTTGAGGCATCTGCTGGTGAGATGATGGAGCCCATCATGTTCTTTACTGATATAGTACCAACAGAAATAGGTTCTACAGATTCTTTTGATGGTTGGTGCGGCGGTAAATATGAATATGAAATTTATGATATAAAAGAATCTGATGACACCAAAGATGTTATAGACAGCGGAAGATACATTGTAGTTAAACCTCACCCGGATAAGGTATCCAGCGGGGTAAAGATGGATATGGACGAAGATGGTATCTATAACTGCAATGTATACGTGTTCAAAGACATGGAGATTCAGTTCATTTTTAATATCTTCGGTGTTGCAGTAATGTCTTACACGGATGGTTCCAAGATGTTAGTACTAGGAGAATATAAAATTGACGACAAGTTTAACATCTTCAATGAATGGTATCCCTATGACTTTAAATACGGAGCCCAAGAGAGCGGAGAAACGGAAGCGGAGATAGCCGAAAATGAGATAGAAGACTGGAATCTTATTCTTGGAACGCTTCCTGTTCCAACTAAAGAAAAAAGTAAGGACGAAGAGGATGTGGATTAAAGCCTCATATTAGCCTTCGGATACACAAGCCTGCCTCTACTATATCTTCTACCATAAAATCCCCTTAGACACACCCAGTTTTAGTTATAGAGGCACTGTGAACAATTTCCGCCAACGCAAAATTAGTTTATGTAGACGTAAAACTGATATCACTTTAGGGTAGTGTTTAAGCATAGGTATAATATTAGCTTTTTCTTTAGCCTAAGCCTAGTATATTTAGTTTACTTCTTCTTTTTCATATTGGTACATGTAGTTGTCAGGATGATTTTCAGAAAAATATGTTTTAACTCTGTAGTGTGTTTTGCTTATCGGAGTTTTTCCAAAGTCCACGTAATAAATTTCTACGATATTTTTTGTGTTAGTTAATATTAGTTCCTGCGCTGTTTTTCCTATGTCCAACGAATGTATTACAGAAGAACCTTCGCTAGTGAAAGAAAAGTAGCCCATACTTTGTTGTAACGTATCTTTTAAAGTAACGCACACAAGAGATGTTTCTGAATCTTTTACATTAAAGAAAAAATCACAATACCCTTCTTGGTAAACAGAAACTTTGTAGATATAATTAGCAGGCAATATTTTAGTAATATCACCCAAGGACAAGAATTCTATGTAGGGGCGCATACCGGGATGTAATACACTGGTATAAAATATTGCAGAATTTAGGGGCATAGTGTCTCCTTGCCATTTGTATACATTTTAAGAGTTATTGCATTACTCGGATATCTTCAGTATCGCCTCCAGAGAAAATAAAAGAAATACTATCTCCGGGGTTTGTGGAGTAGGCAGGTTCTCCTACTATACTCTGTATAACAGACAATCCAAAGAATGAAGCTGTGTATGTATCATCATAGTAAGAAACGCACAAGTCATAGGATTTCCCTCCTACTCTTACACGAAGCCAGTCTTCATCCATTATTTCATTTTCTTTTCCGTATTTTTCTTCTTTTATTACATTCAGAAGAACCGTCTTGAATTCATATGTAGAACAGTCACTAATATTTGTTTCTTTCATTTTGTATTATCCTTTACTTTTTAAATATGCTACCATGTTATATTCCATATTATTATGTAGGGGTGTTTCACGATGATCACGCATACGGTTTCAAATTCCTTACATTGTAGGGTTACCCCAAAGGTATGTTATTTGGATAAGACAACAGATCCTTTGGGTCAACATAAATCATTCTTACGGCTCTTGCAAGTTCTCCCCCGTCTACTTTTTTATAATGAGCTACATCCGCAGTGTTGTCTCTATTTGCTGTTTTAACTGTTTTCAAAAACAGCATGTTGTTAAATTCCACTACAGCAGGAAGTTCCGCGAATTCAACCATAGTATTTCTACTATTTAATTCTATTTGTACCCACTCTGTTCCGGCATGTTCACTCTTTGCATCCTTGGGGATAACTAAATAGTTTACTTCAAAGTAATCAGTTCTTGCTACTGCTCTAGGGTCATTAGATACTTTTTTAGGGAGAGCCATTATGTTCTCGCTTTCTGCTGTTTCCATCATGTTAAAGGTTCTATCCTCATTATACTTAAAAAATCAAGAAGATCAATTTTCTGTTACCTCATTTGAAATCAAATTTGTTAACTCCTCTAATTTAGTAACAGCCTTTTCTAATTTTACTAAATCTAATTCTCCTAATTTTATTTTATTTACTTCTGCAAGCATTTTTCTGAAGCTTCGCTGCATCCTACTTATTTTTAATCTGTTTTTGTTTTCTTCGGTAAACTCTAACATCTTCCATCCTCTCTCCCAAACACTAGCTGCGCCTGCTTCTCCGGTTCTTTTCAGAATTTTTACTTCTTCAGAAGCACCAAAAGAACAAATGATCATAGTTTTGGTGAGCCTCATTACCTGTGCCAGCACATAAATGTAATCAGAATCGCCAGAAACCCTGTTGTATTTTGATAAAACAACAGGGGCTCCAACTTCTATATTATCATACCAATTAGCCATAATATTTTCTCCTTTGCTTCAAAATCAAGTTATCAGTATTGATAACAATTTCATTATAGACAAAAACAGGAACATAGCAATTTTTAGTTACCTGCTGCTTTATTTTATCCCCCCATAATTAAAACTTCCTACCTTATTTTCTTTTCTCATGGTGCTCCCCGTGAATTCTACAGTAACAATAGTTGCATCAGTGATCACAAAAACGAATTGCTGAAAGACAAGAAACAGAGTACCGTTTCTATATTTTTTAATTCTGTCTTTTTCTATAGAGTTTAAGTTTGTTTTTATTGCAGCCTTGTCAAAATAGAAACAGAAACGCTCGTAAACATTAAAATCTGTTTTACCTGACATTATACTGTAGCGCTCTTCAAACCTATCTAAAGCATGTTTACTAACTGCTGCTTTTACTTTTTTTCCTTTTTTGTTCGTATAGGTAGCAAAAAACATACAAAACCTTTCTAGTAACTTATTAGTAAAATTACATTAAAATTAAACTGTTTTTCTGTACTTTTTTATTTGTCCAGTGTACTTCAGAAGTAACATGGTTTTTTCTGACAAACTTCATTACAGATTTTGAAAAATCACCTAAAGCAAAACTACCGGCTAATCTTACAACATATCCCTCTTGACTACCGCCACATTTAGATTCCCCAGTGAATAACCCCTGTATAAGTTTTTCATCGTACAAGCCGTTATACAACACAGGAACACACGTCAAATTTAATTCTTGTGCAAAGTAAACAGTGTCTTCCCACGATAAGCAGTAGTTATTATCCCAAATAGAAAATACTAAGAAATAACTAGGTAGCCCGGCATAGGAGATAGAGTGTTCCGCATAAACATTTTCACCGCAAACTCTAAATCCTTCAGGTATTTTATATCCAATTTCTTGACTAAGTTTTTTTATCCAGTCTCTGCTGTTATGGTTTCCGCTGTCTATACTTCTTGCGTGACAGTAGTCTGGGTATAGGGTAAAATTTTCACCATCCATTTTTTCAGTAACCACAACTTCCTTACCCATAAAATCCTTTGTAGATTTTATAATCTTGTCATCCTTAGTAACACCTAGGGACCAAGGCACATGTGGGGTTCTTGGATATTTATATCTTGAATTGCTGTTAGTCATCTTTTTCCTCCAGCAGCATCCTTTTTACTTTTTCAATTTCATCAGTAGTGTGCGCTATGCCAGAATTTATATCAAGGTACCATTGTAATACACCTTTTCTGCTTTTAATGTCATTTACGTGAACTGTAAAACGACACCTAATGTGGTCAGGCTTACCTTCAAATTCATTATAATAGAAGCCAAATGCTTTTATTTCATTATGTAAGAAACGCAGAACAGCAGTTATTCTTTGTTTACCATCTACTATTTCCGTTGCTTTTCCTGTACGATGCTCATTAAAATAAATATCTGAGCCCGACTTTCCCCCCCCGCAGTTTAAACTCTACGTAAGCAATTTGCTGTTCTTCAGTCCAAACATGACCTCTTTGGTAGTCAGGATCTAGGTCAACAGCAATACCTCCCCCGCAAAATTCTGCTAGCCAGTCTTCTAAATATTCCCATGCAACTGACACGCTGTAGTGTGCCGATGAAATCTGTGGTATATCGGAGTATTTCATAATAAATCTTCCCTTCTAAATGTTGCCAGAGTCACGGCGCGACATAGCAGCCCATACTTTTTGTGCTTCGTCTTCCGTAGCGTTAGGGGCAACTGGAATTTTAATTTTTTCCTTCGCACCAACACTACACCAGCCTGTCAAATGAATCCTTCTGTGTGGAGTACAGTAAACCCAACAATTTTCTCCGTATAATAAAGTATCCTCTTCAAACAATTTTTCGGAAGCAATAAGATCCTCATTTTCTTTCATAAAAACTACGGCATCTTCTCTACTATCAAATCTTTTTAAGTAGGAGCTTCCTTCGCCATTTTTAAGTTTAACGCATACTGGTACCGACATATCTTTCTCACTTTCTTCCTTGTTAAAGGACATTTAAATGTCACTAAAAGCATTATACTAAAAAGGAAAAAAAGGTCAATTTTTAGTTACCTTTCCCCTATCGTTTTTTTAGATAATAGCTACCCAAACCATCTAGCAGTAGATAGTAATATGTTTTTGCTTGTTTCCCAACTTGAAGCCTTATATATTCTACAGAATTTAATGCAATGTTTTTTTCTGCCAATCGCTCTAATACTACAGCTACAAATTCGGGGTTTTTAGTCACGTCCGATTTATTATAATCTTCACACGAAACACTTCCGAGATTGCTAACTCTGTAGTTTTCTAGGGAAACAGATATTTTAAAAACAGAATAATTTTTTGCTTCTCCTTTTATCTCATTTGCAATTAAGCCACTTAAATCCGCTTCTTTTTTAGGTTTACCGGAGATGATTAGTTGCTCTGCTGCTTGCTCTGTTTCCAAAGAAACCTTCCATCTATTATGGTAATTCACCGGAAGAACAGTAATAATGGTACCATCTTTTTTATCTTGAATAGCAACAAAACAGCAGCTATCTGGATAGCTGTAAAACAAACAGTGCCTCCTGTTGCTACCTGTTTCATCACCTACTAGAACATATAATTCTTTCTCTAGTATTTTTAATACATCCGTGTCAGTAAGAGATAATCTTTCTTTCACTCTGTCAAAAGCATGGTCGGAATAATGTAGTTGTTTCATTGTAATCTATCTGCCTTTCTTGTGTAGAAGAAAACACTATTGTTTTCTTTTATCTCTAATATAAGTAATATACTTTATCCAAAGGTATGCGCTACCTACTTTTTCTAACTACCACTGAAATAGCATGGGGTTTTTGTTCCACTTGCTCTACTGTGAAATTTAAACCCTCTAGCAGTGCTACTATTTCATTTTTCGTAAAAACTTTTTGGAAAGTCTTTACGGTATTTTTACCTACTAGAAAACCATCCTTGTAGGCTTCCATGTGCTTAGCTGTAATCGTTTTTCTAACTTCAATAAAAGCTAAACCACCAGCAACAAGTGTTTTATGTATGTTTGATAAAATCTGTTTTCTTGTATCTTGCTCTACAACATTCAGAACAAAAGAACACAAGACAGCATCAAATGTGTTTTCTGTAATGGTTCCAACTACAGTAAACTCGCTGGTGTCTAGTTTACTCAATTGAGAAGGAAGGTCAAAAACAAAAACATTAAAGCCTTTTCCTTTTAGAAAGTTACTGTTTCGTAGCTTACCGCAACCATAGTCTAAAATGTTTCTTATAGGTTTTTCAGAATATGCGCACAGCATCCTTGCGCTGTTTGTTTCCTTCGTGTTTCCTATCGCTGTCAATGTTGGATCATATTTCATTTTATAACCTTTCTTTTAATTGGCACCATTGCCTTCTCTTCTTCTATTATACTCAGAAACAGAAAGAGATCAAATTTTCGTTACCCTTATGCTGCAATAATTACATCTAGTTTAAAATTAATATATTATAGGGCAAAACTATATAGCATAAGAGTACTTTCTACATATATATTTATAGCCTTCAGGTGTCAAAGTCATATAGCCATCTCCGGGTATTTTAGGATTTCCGGGTATTTTAGGATTCTTTGCTACGCTCATGACTAAACCTTTTGCCTCAAGGCTTGTAGCCGTTCTAATTTCGCCCACAGATACAAGCTGTATTTCCAGACCTATGCGTAGATCCTCAAGATCCTCAGCAAACGCTCCCATTAGTTCTTCTTGCTGTTTTGTTAATTTAATATTAACTTCTTTCTCTTGCACATCCTTATTTTTTAAGGAATCTTCTATGAAGCATTTTGCAATTTTAGAAAGTACCGCAACGTGCCATATAGTAGAGAAAGTAATCCCGATATCTGTGATGGAATCGTAGAAATCTTTAGGCCATGCTCCTTTTTCCATTAAGTGTTTGTAGGCTTTAATGTGTTCAGTGTTTCTTGCATCAAAATATTCTGCTATATCCATGATGTTTCTCCTTGTAAATTCACAGTTACTTTACAATGTGCAATGTAATTATCACACATTATTTTAATTTCACTATCATTATACCTATTCTGCTACTTAAAGCAATTTTATGTTACCAACTAAGCATCTTTGTCTGCGGAAAAAACACAATTCCACACAAATATATCCCCATCGTTCCACCAAGCTTCTCCATATTTATTGTGGTGATCTGGAAGTTTGTAGGATACTTCTGCTTCAAATTCCAGAATAACAGTTCTGCCTACTTTAATAGCCCAAGCCATAGCAGCCTTTTCGCTGGTAAAGCCCCGCACTGGAGATTTTATGCAGCCTGTTTGTTTGTACTGTTTTGCTTTCTTTTGTGTGGTGACATGGTAAAGAGTCCTTCCTTTACCTTCACAGTCTTTACTTTCCATTTTAAATCCTTTCTGAGTAATGCTTTACTCTACTGTCCCCCCCCCCCATTATACACAGAAAGAAACTTAAATCAATTTTTTGTTACCTCACATTTTAAGTACATAAGGAAGTGTTTTTTTAGCTCCCCACTCAATAAAGAACTCTTTAGGGGTTGCCGCAAAACCCTTTCGTATGCTAAAAAACACAGAAGGTACAGAAAAGTTTTTTACAGCCAAAGCAAACTCTTTTTGATTTTCAATGTCCTTAACAGAAGCATATTGTTCTGCAAGCAGGGAACAGAGAGTATTAAATGCTTTAGAAATTTCATCGTACTCTGTTTTGTACTCTGGGAAATATTCTAAAAATTCGCTATCTTCGTTAGCCATTACTATTTCTAAAAACCGCTGTTTACGCAGTTCAGGAACATCAGTATTTAAAGTTGACTTTAAATAATGTAATGCAACATACATTTTAGCCTTAACTTTTACTCGGTTAAAATTAGCATCGCAGACTACATAACCTTCTTGTACAACACCATTTAAAGAAGATGCAGATTTTAAAACAGAGTCAAAATTAGCAAAATCAAAAGATTTTATAAGTTCCCATTCAGGTAAACCTACCACAGCCCCCGCCATGTGTTCTTGATATGTTTCTACATTACGCATACCATGAAAAATTAATTTATTGGTATCATGCTTTACAACAGCTCGATTTTCGTTGGTCATTAATTCAAACATGAAACAGTATTGTTCAAAACCTACAGGCAGCTTATAGTTTAAAGAATCCCAAACTTCCCAGAACAATTCCTTGAAAGTTTTGATAATGTGTGCTTCTGAAACATTTCCACAGGCATCAGGAGAACCGCTGGATGAAACGTTCCACTTTCCTCCGTAGTAATAAAGTGTAAGCAACGAGCCATCAACTTTTTCATATATTTTCGCAGTGTTCCAATCAATTTCAGCAGCGTGACCTTCCCCATAATTAAAGAATTTGTTGTATGGATAAGAAACTACTTTCCAGTTATTGGTTTCATCAACAATTATACCCCGGCATTGCCGTACCAATTCGTCCGACATGGGAGAATCTATCATATTATATTTTAATAATACTAAATTTGGGTACTCTAAATGGCGCACGGCTTTACACTTAGTACGCTCAAGTAGAGCCTCTAGGGAATTGTTTTGTAAAAATTCAGTAACTGTGACCATTATAAAATTCCTTAAGCTTAGGGTTATTAACTTTTACACAATCCCCATTGTACTTAAATCGGAATAAATGTCAATTTATTGTTACCTGCTTTAGAAAGGAAGGCTATTCTGGAAATCTGAGTTTTTTAAATTCATCATCAAGCCGTTTTGTAGAATCCTTGTCAAAAAAAGATTCGCCGCATTGGGAGCAAATCTCTTCTACCAAACCCGTAACTACAGTTTCTTTTTCTTTGTATTTAATTTTTTCTGATACAATTACTTTATCCACAAAATTGTTGCAGATAGGGCATTTTCCTTGATCCATAATACTCTCCTAGATGTTGCCGCATCTAACTGCACGAACAAAAGAAGGATCTATTCTGAAAGAGCTTTCGTTTCGAGAAAGATGCTTGTTAATAATCGTTGCAATAGAATTGTCGGAATATTCCATAAACGAATAAAAATAAAACTTAATATCTAAAACAATTATTCTTATATTTTCTGAATCTACTTCTTTGTGGTTGTCGTATGTTATTAACATATAGCGTATGCTCCCACTAGGGTACAAAATAATTGCCCCCCTCCATTATATTTTTTAAAGAAGAAAAGTCAATTTTTAGTTACCTTACGTTAACTTTTAAAAGAACAATAATGCCTATTATAAATAACATAACACTCACCAGCTACATTGCTGTGAACTTTTACTCTGGCTTTGTTATGGGAGCGGGTAAACCTTCAGGTCTTTCATATTGCGTCAAGTCTGTAATTCCCAGTTCTTTTAGCTTTTCAACTAAAGTATCAGGAGTAATACTTTTGGCAATATAAGAAATATTCAATAGCAAACTAGGAAAATGTGCGGCTAATACTTCCCAGCTATCGTCCCAAGCTATCATTCTACATCCAGCCAGTATATCGTTTTTACAAAAAACAAACTTGAACTCCCCTAAAGTTCCCCCTCCATTTTGAGAATAGACCCCAACATTAATTGTATCATAAGAATTATCGTCTTTGGGTACTGACTCATAGTACCAAGAACGACCAAACCAAACAAAACCTGTAACGTAAGCAATCTTTGTTTTAACAGCCACAACAAACTACCTTTCTGGAAAGTATATTTCCGCTACCCCCTATTATACTCAAAAGTAAAGCGGGGTCAATTTTTAGTTACCTTGATTTAAAAAAAGATTCTAATTTTATTTAAGTAAGCAAAATGTATACATAGGGCAATTTAAGTTAAAATAGTGAACGCCACCTTAATTAAAAGCTACAGGACATTTTACTTAGAGGAGTGCCCCCGCTGGGAGTCGAACCCAGTCCCTAGGATTTTAGAGATCCTGAGGAGAAGCCTTCCGTGGGCGTTAAACCGAGCCGTGACGACCACAAGCCCGGTTTAAAAACAACTAATTTATCAGTACCGTATATTCGAAAATCAACACAGGCTCTTCAGGTTGTTTACTAGCAACCTTAGCCGCCACAGCATTTTCGTAAGCCTCTACACTTTTAGCTTTACACACACAACGAGCCTCATAAACAGTACTGCAGGCTTTAATGTATTTCAAGGTATTCGTTTTTGCTGCAATTTCCCAAACCATGTATTGCGTAAGGCCGGGTTTTCCTATACCAGAAAAATGGGTTTCGGAAGTAATGAATCTCTGTGATTTATAAAGTCCGCTTACGAATTTCACATGAACACGCTTGTTCTTGTTCATACTTCTGCAATGGTTTAAAAAGTTTTCAAAGTATTCAGTTTTTCTAACTTCAGACATAGAATCAAATTTTTTCATTTCTTTTCTCCTTGCAATTAAGGAAGCGTTATTGCTTCCTTACATCTATTATACTCATAACCTGATATAGATCAATTTTATGTTACCTGCTAGAACACTAATATTAGATTGTCTATTGTGAGAAGCATTAATAAAAAAGTTATAACCATAATAACACCCATTAACTTAACACCGTTTTCTGTTATCTTTATTTTCATAGTAGTTTGCCTTTTATTGCTGGTTATGTTGGTAAAGGAGGTAGGAAGTAGCTTAGCAGATATTAACGTACTCACCTACTATTCTAAGTGCCTCCCAGTAGCTACCACAGGCATTAATCCTAGAACGCATTTCACTTGCCTTCCGCTAATCCTATTATATCCATAGCCAATAACAAGTCAATTTTATGTTACCTTATATGTGTTTTTAGATATAGTAAAAAACAGAAACATCAATAATTTCTTGTAGCATATCTGCAAGTTTGACCATGTGTAAAGCAGCTTTACTGTTTCTGGGATCTTCGGATTCTCCCAGCAGCCAATCAATAGAACCCTCGAAATCTTTAACGTCAAATGTCATACCATTCTCTTTGGCATATTTTTTTGCGTTTTCTATCATTTCTACCATGGGGTTGTCTTCAGAATCTGAATCAATTACATAACCGTACATTTTATATTCCTTTCTAGTAATAAAATATTTTTAAATCTTTACAAGTATTACAGCGAGTGGTCTACACACAACAATTCAAAATCATCTTTTAATAATCTAAACGGATTTATTCTACATACTACATCCCCATTCGAGTCTATTAAGTCGAGGGTAATATTCGTCCCAGCTTCCTTATCATTATTCTCCGTAAGTTCTTCTACTCCCAACTTGCAAATCAGAATATGTGGAAGTTCTTTAAATAAAATACGCCCATGGCATTCATTAACTCTATAAATTAATGTTCGTATTTGGCTGGTAGATAAGCCAGTAAGCTCTTTTATACTACAAGCATTTTCTCGAAACTCCGAAAAGGAAAAAGACTTATTTCCATTAACTGCCGTAGTACATACTATATTATGGTTTTCGAAGTCTACGTCTACATCTATTATTCTAGTCTTTTTTTCTTCTGCTGTTCCCTGTTGTTCAACAAGCACAAAAACAGAATTCCAGTATATTTTTTTAATAGGAACTACACTATCCATTACATGCAAAACATCTTTGTACTTTTCCCTATACTGGGCATTACTGTCAATAATCTTTTTTGAAAAGTTAGGGGGAGATTTTTTGTCTTCTGTTAATATCATTTTATTTCTCCTTTTTTAAGAAAGAACCAATTTCTTTCCTTTAATCCATTATACTTAAAAAGGTAACTATGTCAATTTTATGTTACCCCCAAGTACAATCATCTTTGGTCTCTCTAACTAATGTTTTTAAATCTTTGCACGCTTTAATAAATTTTTGTTTTTTCTGGTCAATGAGACTAAAGCAAAAACTTTTAGCTTCCCCAAGCGTATCAAACTCTTTTGTATCATACTTATAGGAGGGTCGTGTAGCATTACTCTGGAACAGCGGTCCCCCAGAAGTACTGGTTACTGTCTCTGTGTAATAAACACTTACACACTCAAACTCAAAAGTATCTTTGTCATAGTTTACTCTATATTTTACCGACGTGTTTTCCATTTTGTTTCTCCTTGTTAGGAAAGCTACATTACCTTCCTTTGTTTCATTATACTCACAGACTGATGTAAAGCAATTTTTTGTTACCTGAAGTTTCTAGTTAGATTCCATATCCATCTTCATGAATATCTCTTCGGCAAAAGCCTCAACATCTTCTGCTGTCCTACCACTACAACCGAAGGAAAGATTTACGGAATTTTCTCCCCGCACAAAACTAGAATTTGCACCAAATTTGCATACGGAAGAAGGTACGCTCATCCCATCATAAGAGAACCACTCAAACGTAATAAAAAACTTTCTACCGTCCTGTGTGGTACATTTCTTCTGAAAAGCTCTTTGGCAACCACTAAGACATTGCTTTGCATCAAATTCTTTATAACCAGCGTTTTGAAGTTGCTTAAACGTAATTTTTTCCATCATTCTCCTTTACACAAATGTATACATTCTGTTATTTTTACTTTTTAGTCTACCAAGACAGTAACCAGCACTGTTCTGGTTTTTTCTTTCTTGCGAGGCGTAACTAAAACATTACCTTTTATCACAGAATGAATTTTTATTAACCCTTTCTCTACAAGGGAATTAAGAGTAGACATTCTTATGCCATCCGCACAAGCAATGTTCTGCTTGTTTTTATGCTTTCTCAATTGGGTTATCGCTTTTTCTTGTGCTTGTGTTAATTTCATTTCTTAGTCTCCTTTATATCCATATTTAGTAATAGATTAAGTTGTTATTGCTTTGTTTTCTTTTTCTTTTTTCTTGGCTATCAGGTCGAGCAGATCTTCATTTATTTTTCTATGGTATAATTCATTACTGTATTTTAAAAAAGACAGAACTTTTTCTCTGAATATCCCAGAAAGCTCAAAGTTGTATAACATTGTCAATTCCACAGCCACTCCTATATGCACAATAGTACAATATGTATGAAGGGGGGTGTAAAGAAAAGTTACTTTAATACTTTCTTCCAACTTCCTTTTACGTTTTCTTGTATTTATAGGAATAGTATATTCATAACGCGATTCTTGCATTACAGGATTCCTATTTAATGCAAGGCTATAAGAACCGTTCTGCTGTGTCCGTTTACGGATTTTATTTATATATTTGTTGATAACTGATTCTGTACTGTTAACGTCTAATTTCATTCTAAATCTCCTTTATTGAAGAAAGCCTTATTCGCCTTCCTTTACTCCATTATACTCAAAAAGAAGGTAAAAGCAATTTTATGTTACCTCCTATCTGTTATTTTAGAAAATTTAAAAGTAAGAACAGAATCTCTCCATAATCCTATTATAAAGAAAAAGGTAACACTGTCAATTTTATGTTACCTTTTTGTATGGAGACTATATGCCTAATGGAGAACTACTTTAAATAGTTTCCTTGTTACTTACCTTCCTTCTGTAAACGAGCCACTGTACTCATTATATTATCCCTACTTTCAGGGAATTCGGTAAATGCCTCTTTGATCACGCTGATTGCTTCTGTAGCATCAGGAGCATGTTTTTTCAAAAAAGTCATGTACCAAAATAAAATCTCGCTAATTCTACTAAGCTCCTCGTCGTCAGGAAGATCATAAAAGTCTATATTAGGCATAAGTAAATCCTTTCTAATTAATCCAAAGTAACGACAGTACCCTGAATAAATTTGAATGTAGCAGCAAAATGCTTTAAGTGATCAAAACTGATAGAGAGTTTAACATCCCCATAGGCGCATCATAAAAGTCTACCTTTTCCCCTATAGAAATATTGTCATACCTATTTTCTCTCATCATAATGTAATTATAGGGCTGTCTTATGAATTTTTTCAATTTTTCATAAAGTTCTTTTTGTTCGGGTGTCATGATAATTCTCCTATTTAAACATATCAGCCAGAGCAGCAGGAACCCATAAATCTACATTGGCCTCTACATCGTGAACAATAATGCCAAAGGTATTTCCAGATACGCTACTTATCAGTACAGTATAACCATTTTGATGAAGTTTAATACTATAAGGTAAATCATCTTTTGAAACCTGTTCACCTATAACCCTACCATTACCCCCTCTACACAACCTAAGAAGTTTCTTGTGCAATTTTAAATCTTCTTTTGTAAGCATGATAATTCTCCTTTGTTAGAAAAGCTTCACTGCTTTCCTTTATTCCATTATATTCGTAGCCGGTAACATGTCAATTTTGTGTTACCTTTTATCTATTAAACCTGTGACCAAAGACTATCCACATATTCTTTTGCTTCTTTTAAGAAAGAATCAGTCATTTTCCTGTAAAATTTTATAGCAATAATTTTAATCCCCATAATAGAGTCATACTTTTTAAGTTCCAACAAAACAGCATCAATATCTGTTTTACTAAGATCTTTAATAAGAGGCTCTTTCCAAACAGAATACCCGTTAATATTGTTGTTAATAACAAACCTTGCAATATCTTCAATTGATTCAGAACTGCGATCTTTTGCACAGTTAATACGTAACTCAACAGGAACAACAATAAACGTAATGGAATTAATATAATCTACATCTATTTTATTAGGTTTAGTAGTGCATTCTCTCAGTTTGGCCAAAGTACAGTTTTCGTTTAGCTCGTCACAGAGTACGTCCGCTTCTCTCTGGCTAATAAAGTTAGCATCCTCGATAGTACCAAAATGGGGAGTTCTGTAATCTGTATATTTCTGGAAGTACAGTCCTGTAGAAATTTCTTTAACTAAATAGCGAATCATAATAATTTTTCCTTTCGGTTAAAAAATATTTTATCTTACCTAAATACAATATATCAACTGTAGGTATCCTTTATTCCATTATACTTAGGGAGAGAATAAGATCAATTTTGTGTTACCTATTACTTCTCTTTTTCCAGCATGGCTTTAAGTATGTCATCAGGTATTATACCTAGTATTTTGTTTGTTAGTCTTGCCGCAGCCAAACAGATCTCCGGTGTTTTGTCTTCCACATATTTCAGAGCCTCACCATACTGTTGTACAGCGGCCAAACAGATTTCTGGTGTTTTGTCTTCCACATGCACCAGAGCAAACCCATTCTGAGTAACAGCAGCCATACAGATTTCTGGTGTCTGTTCTGCCACATACACCAGAGCATAACCATTTTGTGTTACAGCAACCATACAGATCTCTGGTGTTTGTTTTTTTACATACTCAAGAGCATAACCATTCTTAGTAACAGCAGCCATACATAACTCTGGTGTCTGCTCTTTTACATACAGAAGAGCCAAACCATTCTGTTTAACAGCAGCCAAACAGATCTCTGGTGTTTGCTTTTCAACGTGCTCTAAAGCATTACCATTCTCTTTTACTTTCTGTAATAATGTTTTTTCCTTCGGGTTTCTTCTTTTTAATTCTTTTTGTATATCTTTTTTAAGCGACATATCAGTACTCCTACTTTTTAGGAAAGCTTTCTTGCTTTCCTTTACTCCATTATACTCATGGCCCGGATTAAAGCAAATAAATGTTACCTGCTAAAAGCACCTAAGGTTAATTTAGCCAAATGTATACATATTCTATTCTGGGAAGTGTTGGTCTACGATTTTTTGTATGTTTCTATAAGAGCCTGTAGCTTCTGATATATCAATTACCGAAGTAATACTATAGCCATCTAGGACTTTTAGCAACACATAATCATTTATACATCTTCCTAAAAAATAAACACCAGCATTTCTAGGATCTATAGTTTTTACAGTAAGATTTTTTTTATCAACTATAAGCAATTTCATTCTAATTATCCTTTGCGCTATCTGCTACAAGTGTTATCTTAGGTACTTCTCTATGGTACCCTTGCCGCAGAAGGTTAGTAGTCCACATAGTAAGAAACGCCATAAGTTCCCTACATTTAGCGGGACAGTACTTTTTTGTTTCAAGGTTAAAATATCTGTCATCAAAATAAATACTGTTTTGAAAAGATTGCGGGAAAATTTCACCATTGGAATCTATTGCAAAAGTAACATCAGGATCTGAAACAAGATCGCCGTTACATTCATAATAATGTGCCATGGAGTAATGTTTGTGTGTATTTGTGGTATAAAGGAGTTCCAGCACAAAGCGCTGGTAGTTTTCCAAGCTATCCACTTTGAAGTATTTTACTTCCTCTATTTTATGACCTAATAGTTTTTCAAGGTTTTTTCTGATACCGATATGACCGCGCATGTTAAATCTCCTTTGTAGGAAAGCTCCATTGCCTTCCCTTTACTCCATTATACTTACAGCAGACTTTAAGTCAATTTTATGTTACCTACCCTTTGTATTTCAATTCTTCTGAGTTATCCAGTAACAATTCGATAGCTTTGAATATATCGTGCTCAGAAAACTCATAATAGCGATCATCTATATCGCTAAAATCGTAATCATAGTATGTATCTTCTTCGTAGGAATCCCGGTCACTACCTCCACCAACTAACTCCACATATTCTATATTATCACGTATTGCTCTATAGATCTCTACTTCTTTAGTTTTTCCAAGTTTTTCTGCGAGGCCAATACCCTTTAAGCAGTACTCTTCAATGTAATACAAGGTGTCCCTTGCATATCCGTTGTCTACCCACTGTACATGACCACCATTACAAACCTGCTGGTGATACTTACCTAAACACACTGCAATTCGTTCCTTTAAAGTAGTTATGGAAACGTCCATTAATATACTTTTCATGCTAGCACCTTTGGTGTTTTGCCAGCGCTGATAAAAAGTATCTAAATGCTCTTGAATTTTACTTTCAAGGGCATCTTTTTCTGCTTGTGTTACTGTATTGTTAGTTTCCATTTTAAATCTCCTTTTGTTGAAAGGCTCAATTGCCTTCCTTTATTCCATTATACCTACAGCAGGCTTTAAGTCAATTTTATGTTACCTTTATTTCTTTGGGCACCAAAGGAGCTTATTAACATCCACACCAATATATCGCACTTGCTATCAACAGAATAACTTTGGTACCCATTAGCTAAATACGAATATTTACTGACCATCAGTATCAGCATCGGAACAGATAGATTCTAACAACTCCGTAGGTACCCAACAAGGGTTCCAAATAATACCATTACAATCCTCCTGACCAACTAACGCTGTCTTAGCAAGAACATTCCTGTCCTGACAATGAACAATCAAACCATGCAATAAATAATCTTCCCCAATCGCTACCATGACTACCCCTTTTCCGTCACAGGGTTAATAAATAAAACCAGTATATCACCTTTGAGGGTCCTAGTTAGGGCACATAGTTTTCACAAAATTCACAGGCTTCTTTAAGGGTATCGCAACAACCTACTAAATTTACTATGTCAGAAGCAAACCATATAGGAAATTCTATTCTTCTTTTACCACCAGAATTATTAATATAGATACTTTCTTCTGTGATAAAACAATTGTTGGGATATACCTCAGATACAAACTTTATCAAATGCTTTTCCGGTTTTTTGTTAATTACATCACAAGCGCCAAAAAATATTTGGTACTTGCTATTTTGTTTAAGGGCGTCAAGTTTTGTCATTTTAAATCTCCTTTTGTAGGAAGTATCCTTTTACTTCCTTTACCTCATTATACTTACATACTTTAAGTCAATTTTATTTTACTTTCTGTTTACCCTTCTATGCCCTACTTCTGGGGCAGTAGCTTTATCTTTTTTAACAGTATTTGCTGTTTGTTTTTTGTTATCGTTTAATCCGTTAATTGTATTATTCACAATTATAATTCCCATAAAAACACAAAAAATAACAATAGCAAAATAAACAACCCAAGTAATAATATCTTTATTAGAAATTTTAGTCATTGTAAATATCCTTTTACTTCCTTTACCTCATTATACTGCAAATTGAAACAATAGCAAAAAAGTGTTACCTATTAGGAGCGATCCTAATAGGTAACACTTTCGAGTATTAAGCAGTTTCTTCTACTTCGGATTCCTCCGTTTTAGAACCGCTTCCCACGGTTACCTCCACAGAAGGAGCTTTGTACGTGGGATACCCCCGTACTCTCGAAAGCTTGTTGCCTTCGTTAATGAAGAGCAGGAAAACCACGTTACCGTCGAAACGCTTGCTAACCGCTTCTTTGTAAACTTCGGCATCGGGTTCACTCAACATAACAACATCCTTGCTGATATGAGACTCTTCGGAGATCTTATCCGCGATACCAAGCTTGAAAAGCTCTTCCACGCTCACCCTAACCCACTGGTTTTCAGGGTTGGTGAACACGGTCAGGGTTTTCACCCGGATTTTGGCATCAAGGATTTTACGCTTGACTTCCTTGAGATTCTTTTCGGGAACATTAAAAAGAACCGTAGGAACACCATCAATCATTTTGGTGTATCTGGTGGTCAGGTTGAGTTCAAGAGCGGTTACCATTGCCTCGGTCAGGGTCATTTTTCTTTTAAGCATTTTTCTTCTACCTTTCTGCTGGTGTTTTTTCCAGCATGTTGTGTTTTAGTCATCAGTGACTATAAGTCCATTATATTGAAAAACGAAACAACGTCAAATTTATGTTACCTTTCCTTTATCAATTTTTTAATTTGAGAAGCAATCAAGTCTTTCTCAGGTTTCCGCTGCATTTCAAGTAAATCCCATCCGGTGTTTCCTATCATGTTAACACAGTTATCCAAGAAAAAACCAACGGTAATTGACAGCCCGTCAAATTCCTGTGCAATTACTTCCTTGAGAAAACCTTCTAAAAGATCTACATTATCCCGCATACAAGGAAGAGTATTGTTTCTTCTGACATCAACAAAGGTAATAGCGGGAACCTTTTTTTCTTCATCGTAAGAATCCTCGTCATGTACAAGCGGAAGAGCAGCAGCATACTTCACCATAGCAGAAGAGGAAAGAATACCATTACAATCCACACCGCCATACTCAGAGTAACACATTTCAGAAGGGCACTCTTCATTGTGAAGTACAATAGAAGCAAGGATGATAATGTCATCCCAATCTGCCTCACGTATATCTGCATCCTTTGCATTGTGAATAGTAAAAAGGATACCAAGTTGCGTAAGAGGACTCTCCTGCTTTCCCAAACCCACCCTGAATTTGGAATCCGTTACATAATAATGTTCAGAAGATAAAGAGACAAGTTTTTTGTTTTCCATTGTAATTCTCCTTTGTAAGAAAGCTCCATTGCTTCCCTTTACTCCATTATACTCAAAAACTACATTAAAGCAATTTTCTGTTACCTTGCATTAATTATTTCATCTAATAGAGAATTATTGAACAGCCCATGGAATCTTTTTTAGCTTTCAGTAAAGCTAGGCAGCACTCTAATTTCTCTTCTGTAGTCAAACTAGAATCCCTGTTAATATGAAAAGCTACCGAAGCAGTGTCCTCGCAAACCAAGCCTACTACTGTGGTACCATACATACCTCTACCCGAATAATCTTCCATAAGGTATATGTCTTCGGAATCCCATGTTTTTTTTGCCGCTGCAACAATTTTTTTAGCGATATTCAAGTCCATTGTAATTCTCCTTTGTAAGAAAGCTCCATTGCTTCCCTTTACTCCATTATACCTATAAAGGCACATAAAGCAATTTTATGTTACCTGCTACTTCTCTTTTTCCAGCATATCTAAAATAGCTTGAAGGTTTTTTAAACTTTTTATGTGGGTTAAAGATTTACTGTTTTGCTTAACAGCAGCCAAGCAAATTTCAGGTGTTTGCTCTATTACATATTCTAGAGCATTACCATCATTTTGCACAGCAGCCAAGCATATATCTGGTGTCTGCTCTTCCACCCAACGTAAGGAATATCCACAATTTTGAACAGCCCCCAAACAGATTTCTGGATACTTGTTGGCGACAAACTGTAAAGCTAAACCCGTTTGTTTTACTGCTTCTAAACAAATATTAAGTGTTTGATTTTTTGCATTAATAAACCGTAAAGCTCGACCATTTTGTTTTACAGCAATCATACAAATCTGGGGTGTGTGTTCTTTCAATAAACGTAAAGCCTCCCCAGAACGGTAACAGCAGCAATGCAGATATCGGGCGTTTGCATTATTACGTAAGACAAAGCGCTTTCGCACTGCATAACAGCAGCCAAACAGATATCAGGAGTCTGGTTTTTCACATGCTTTAAAGCTAAACCATTTTGGTTTACTGCTTCCAAACAAATCTCTGGTGTTTGCTCTTCTATCTGCGCTAAATAGCTCCAATCTTTTTTAACAATATTCACATAAAAATCTATTCTTTTATTGATTTCTTTTTTTACAAGTTCTCTAAGTTCCATTGTAATTATCCTTTGTAAGAAAGCTCCAGCGCTTCCCTTTACTCCATTATACCTATAAAGGTACATAAAGCAATTTTATGTTACCTTCTATTCTTCTTTAATAAAAATCAGAATTTCCTGAAAGGGCATCCTTCTGAAGGTCTACTAGCAAAACAGGATCAATACGTAATTCATTTATAAAAATTCCTTCATAGTACGCGATCAAGTCATCAGTTATTTTTTCTTCTTTTTCCATATCAAAAGAAAGGATATCTGCAAGGGAGCATTTACCATTTATCTTATTTACAATATATTCATAATAAATACCATCACAAATACACCATGCTTCATCAGCATCTAGGCGATCTTTGAACTTGTAAATATTGCCATAACAAATATTAAAACACATACCCTGAAGATAAAAAATTTTCTGCTTAAAGCTCATTGTGTTTTCCATTATAATTCTCCTTTTTTAGAGAAGCTTAATTGCTTCCATTAACCACCATTATACCCGTAGCCGGGAATAGATCAATTTTCTGTTACCTTCTGTTCTTATTTTTACATTTTTTTGCCAAATGTATACGTAAGAACAGAATATACTTACAGGGCCAGTTATTCATAAAACGCACATTAATACAAAAAGCGTTTGTGAATTTTTACATTCTTGGTAACCTTAGCAACACTAGAAGCACTGGAAAAGATTAATTCTATACAATCAAGATCAGAATTTGTACTACATTTTTCAAATTCATAATTCAAAAGTGCCTGAGAAAGTATAAAGTCAAGCGTGTCCTTAAAATCAACAGTTGAATGATGTACTAAGTTTTTAAGGTTATGTACTTTATCTTCTTCCATAAAAAAGACCTGAGACAATTCTTCTACAGCAATAAAAATTGTTTTGCTGTCAGTGTATCTAGGAAGTTTCTCCGTAAATTTAATTTCATTAGCAAGTTCCATAATTTGTTCTTTTGCAGTAGCTTGATTTTTTCCCATGATAAATCTCCTTTATCCCATTATACCCATAACAGGCTTTAAAGCAATTTTCTGTTACCTTCCATCTACTTTTTAAAACAGTTCCACAATATCCTTGCAGCTAAACACAACTACATCCGCGCCATTCTGCCCAGCTTTGTTTTTTTTGCTTGGACGCCATTCTAGAAAACTGGAAGCCACAACCCTTTTTGTTTCCCAGAACCACCCCACTTCTTTATCGTAAGTTTTTTGCTGCTCTACTAAATCAAAAGAGTAGCCGTAGAAATTGGTACCGCTGGTATCAATAAGCCTATATCTGTTATTTGTATATTTCTTTTCTCTCAATATAGATTTGATGGCAGTTACTGAATAAATTGTAGTCATTGTAATTCTCCTTTGTAAGAAAGCTCCATTGCTCCCCTTTATCCCATTATACCCATAACAGGCTTTAAAGCAATTTTCTGTTACCTCCCATCTATCTTTAAAATTGCTTATAAGTTTTTTAAGTAAGAACAGAATCTCTCTATAATCCTATTATAAAGAAAAAGGCAACACTGTCAATTTAATGTTACCTTTTTACGCCCAGTACTCTTTTATCGCAAAAGCTATCTAGTCGAGAGAAATAACTTTACCTCTATCGTCCTCACAAGCCCACTTACCCTTGTTGAAAATGTAGAGATATTCCTCTTCGCATTTAGGTCTAGTGGAAACCAGCGCTTCCTGCCCGTTCTCTCCCCTATCTCTATCATAGGCAACAGTGAACCCCTTTACAGGATTTTCAAAAGAATGACCAGCAGGACATTCAATAGAATCTCCAAGGGAACTAATATTCCCAAGGTCGAGAAGAGCCTTTACTTTCTCAGGGTCGGTATAGTGCTTCACCAATGTTTTCCCTACTCCACTTGGGTAGCCATCATTGTGGCAGTAAATATTTCTAAAAGTTCCATTCTCCAATACCATTCCAATGTTTGATCTAGTAGACATAATACTACTCCTTGTGTTGCAGAAAGCCTAAAATTGCTTTCTTTTGTTTCATTATACTTAAAAACTAAATTAAAGCAATTTTTTGTTACCTTTATTCATCTACATTTTTCTAAGATTTTTTCTAAAATATCATCTTTTATAAATTTAAAAGACTCTCGATTTTGTGTAACAGCAACTATACAGATCTCTGGTGTTTGTTCTTTAACATATCCAAGAGCCGAACCATATTGTGTTACAGCCGCCATACAGATTTCTGTTGTCTGTTCTTTAACATACTTAAGAGCCATACCATTCTGCGTAACAGCAGCAACACAGATCTCTTCAGTTTGTTCTTTAACATACTTAAGAGCCCAACCATTCTGTTTAACAGCAGTCAAACAGATCTCTGGT
>Ga0180007_10001789_pt1 | contig 27328 bp, 28 predicted proteins | sample MM_PC_MetaG_FD_121122 | JGI IMG/M metagenome (GOLD analysis project Ga0180007, IMG submission 121122) | Groundwater microbial communities from the Aspo Hard Rock Laboratory (HRL) deep subsurface site, Sweden - MM_PC_MetaG | ecosystem: Environmental > Aquatic > Deep subsurface > Groundwater... | reverse complement strand
GTTTTGGGTTTTAGTCATTTGAGTTTATTTAGAGTTTAGAAATTAGTGCAATTAGAAATTAGATATTTATTCCTGCTTTCTCGTCCACCTGTCCTCCATAGCTTTAGCGAAGGAGGGTCATCCCTCAATTTTCTGTCAACCTTTTTCAGGATATCACAAACTAAATACTATTCGCTAAACGCTAAACGCTAATCGCTGTTTTTAAAGTTTGTTTTTAAATTCAGCCCAGGGGAATTTCGTACCTGGACATTCAGTGTTCGCCCCTTTTACCTGCCCATGACCCAAAATATTATTTTTAGGAATATTATAATATTTACTTAATCGATTGACTAAATAAATTAAAGAATCCATTTGTTTTGCCGAAACCCTCTCCTGACTAAAGTTTCCCACCAAACAAATACCAATTGCCCGGCAATTCATATTACCTGCTTTACAATGCGCTCCATCTTCCTGCTTAATCCAGCGAGGAGAAACTTCAATTTGCCCATCCAGCTTATCAGCCGTGCCATTGGCAATCACAAAATCATAACCTAAACCACGATTAAATCCCCGGGCCTGATGCGATTTATCAAAACCCAGCGCACTGCCGGAATCAGTAGCACTATGATGGATAATAATATACTTCCATTTTTTAGAAGGATAAAGCGTTACTACCGGACGCACAGGCGCGGCTTGTGATATATTTAAACGCTGCCCCTTTTCCAACATGCTGGAATTTTTTAATCTATTTTCTTTGACAATATGCTCAATAGACACATCATACATTTTACTGATCCGCCAAACCGTCTCCCCCGGGGCAACGACATGAACAATAGTACTGCGCATCCCAGGAGGAAAAATTTCCGGAGTTACCTGTGGCTGCATCTGAGGCCTTACCGTAGGTGGCAATGTTTTTCGTCCTGGAGCTCTCGCGCATGAGCTTAAAGCCAAAAGCAGGAAAACAATCAACCAAACATATTTTACGTTTTTATATTGCCTAATAATATCCATATTTAATGATCATGTCCTATATGTGGTGATTTTACAAACATTAACGGAAAAACTATATCGCTGATACAGCATGGCAACCAAACTGAAATAAACAAAAAAATCATTATCGGAATATAAATCGCAATACTCATCCCCGCATCTTTGGCCATCATGATATGGAACATTGAAGCAAAAGTACTGAGCAATACATGGCCTAAATGGGGGAATTTTGTGGTTGGATTGAAATAAGCAATAATTATCCCCAATAATGCCATGGAATTTATTAATAAAGGTTTTTCAATAAAACCCACATGCATATGCGCATGCGGCATATTCAGCATTTTTTCTCCCAAAAAAGGAATAACCGAATCACTTAAAGTTGCAATTCCTATAGAGCCAACATAGCCAATAACCAAGATAAAAAAGATATTACAGTTTTTCTTATCTATTGGACACTGATAACGTTGATACATCGCGGCTGTTGTCAAAGCACTTAACAATACATGCGCCGGGTGAGAAATATAAAACAAATTTTCTGCGGTTTGGTATGATATCTTATTAAAAAAGAAAACCAGAATAATCCCAAAAACTGCTCCGAGAAAAGTCATTGGCGCATGTGCTTTTAATTCTTTGATAATTTCTTTAATCAGCATAATAAAACTCCTTATAAATATTCAGACGCGAGATAAGAACTGCGAACATAAGCACCGCTTTCAACATGAATAAAACCCAGTTCCTCAGCTTTTTGCTTATAAACAGCGAATCTATCCGGATGAATAAATTCTTTTACGGGATAATGGTTTTTACTCGGCGCGAGATATTGACCAATACTCAGAAAATCGCAACCTGTTTGTTTTATATCTTTCAAAACTTCAAATACTTGTTGCTCAGTTTCTCCTAGGCCAAGCATTATCCCGGATTTCACATAAACATTAGAATTAATTTCCTTAGCTAACTTTAAAACATTCAGCGACCTTTTATAATCAGAATCTATGCGTACTTGACTATAAAATTCCTGAACAGTTTCAATATTATGCGCGAAAATATCGCAACCGGCATGGATTATTTGCTTGATTGAATCGACATTTCCCTGAAAATCCGGCACCAGAACTTCAACTTTAAGCTCAGAATCCAAACATTTTAATCCTTTTATATTTTGGACAAATGCCTGAGCCCCGCCATCAGCTAAGTCATCGCGAGTCACACTAGTAATTACCACATGTTTTAATCCCAATTTTTTTACTGCTTTTGCTAATCTTTTTGGCTCATTATGGTCAAGCTCTTTGGGCAGGCCTTTTTTCACTGCACAAAAACGGCAATGACGAGTACAAACATTGCCCAAAATAAGAAAAGTCGCTACTTTGGCTGAAAAACATTCACTAATATTCGGACAATGCGCTTCTTTACAAACAGTATGCAGCTCCAGCTGACCAAAAAGCCGATGTAAATCTAAACACTTGCCTAAATCAATCTTTTTTTTAAGCCAGTCAGGTTTTTTTGCGGTTTCAATTTTACTCATTTATATAAACCTTAATATCCTAAAATTTAATCTTGCTCTTTTTTTATAATACTTGCTTTTTTAAAATAATTCCATTGTTTAGTCTTATATTTTTCTTCATTTAAAGCATGCGCTAAATCTTGTTCTGCTCTAGTCAAAATGCTTTTTTTAAAATTAATATCATAAGAGGATTTAAATGCCTCTATCAATATTCGGGATACTTCTTTAAAACTAACTCTTCTTTTAAGTTCATCTTGCAAACAGGTAACTCGCTGCTCAATGCCGCCAAGATCCTCTTTTATAAAAGTTTTTATTTTAGCAAAATCCAGTGAAAAAGGAATCGAGCCATGTTGAAAAATAATATCTTTTGAGCGTTTTTGGGCATTACCTCCGATTTTCTTTCCATTAAGCAGAATATCGAATTTTTCAGTTGTCGCAAAACAAAACTCCGAGGGATCTCCATGCTGATAAGTCACAGTATCTCCCGCGAAACAAGGCATAAATCCCATTTCCCGATAAGCATTAAAAACAAAAGCCGTTAATATTCGAAAACTTTTTCTAACTGAATCAGAAAGATTTAAGTCACTCTTTGAGCAAACAATACTATAAGTTATTTCATTATCGTGAAATATTGCTTCGCCCCCGGTAATCCGACGGATAAATTCCAATTTATGAATTAGACACTCAGATAAATTTAAAGCCGCAACCGGAGACTGCGAAGAACCTAAAGAAATAGCTGACGGATGCCAGCTATATATTCGCAGGGTCGGCATCCCGCCAGTATGGATATATGTCTGTAATATGGCCTCATCAATAGCCATATTTGTCGCGGCATCGCAAGGTGGAGAAATTATCAAACGCCAATTAGTCATAAACTGAACATCCCATTCGTGAACTTTAAATTGCAAATTTCTCTTCTAAGACTTCTGCCATCTAAGGTTTAAGTCTCTTGCTGCTTTAGTTTCATCCAAACGTTTTACCGGCATATTATCCGGAGCATCATGCAATTTCTGAGGATCACTATCACAAAGCTTAGCGGCCTCTATCATTAACTCAATAAAATTATCCAATGTTTCTTTTGACTCGGTTTCCGTGGGCTCAATCATCATCGCCTCTTTTACAATCAAAGGGAAATATATTGTTGGCGGATGAATCCCCTTACTTATTAGATATTTAGCTATATCTAAAGCACTGATCCCTTTTTCTTTTTGTAGCTGAGCTGAAATAACAAATTCATGCATACACATTCTATCATAAGGAATCGAAAAATATTTCTTTAATAAAACTCGGCAATAATTAGCATTCAATACTGCTCTTTCCGCGACAGCGATTAAACCCGATTTACCTAAAAGCATGATATAAGCATAACTCTTTAAAATAACTCCAAAATTTCCGCAAAAAGGAGCAATAAACCCTAATGATTTAGGTTTATCATAATCCAGCGCATATGTCCCGTCTGTTCTCATTTTCACTCGGGAAATCGGAAGGAAATCCTTTAATTTTTTAATTACTCCCACCGGCCCCGCGCCAGGACCTCCCCCGCCATGTGGAGTAGCAAAAGTTTTGTGTAAATTTAAATGGACTATGTCAAACCCCAGATCTCCCGGCCGGGATTTACCAAGTATCGCGTTAAGATTTGCCCCATCATAATATACAAGCGCTCCCACTTCATGCGCTGCGTCACAAATACTTTTAATCTGAGAATTATAAATACCCAAAGTATTAGGACAAGTCAGCATAATTCCGGCTACGTCTTCACTAAGTTTATTTTTAAATTCATTAATATCCATACAGCCATTTTCATCAGTGGGAACAATGATTACTTCATAACCCGCGATTGCCGCGCTAGCGGGATTAGTCCCATGCGAAGAGTCCGGGACAATGATATATTTACGCTGCTGCCCCTGATAACGGTGATATGCGGCAATAATCATCACCCCAGTGAGTTCACCATGCGCTCCGGCTAAAGGCTGCATCGTAAATGCATCCATTCCGGTTATTTCCGAAAGTAAACGTTCTATTTTATAAACCACTTCCAAAGAACCTTGAGCCAGCATGCCTCCGCCTCTAAGCTGCGGCATCAATGGATGTAAATCTAAAAACCCGTCTAAAGCCGCGATTTTTTCCGTGAATTTCGGATTATATTTCATTGTGCACGATCCCAAAGGATAAAAATTACTATCTACAGAAAAATTAAGTTTAGACAAATTAGTATAATGACGCACCACATCCAGCTCAGAAACCTCAGGAAGCTCTACGTCTTTAGCTCTAAGATATTTTTTGGGAAATTCAATATCCGGATTAACCGTACAATTCGGTAATTTTAATCCCTTACGCCCTTTTACACTTTTTTCAAATATTAACTGCATAAAACCGCCTCTAAACTTTCTGCCAGCTTTTTAATTTCTTCTTTTGTTCTTTTTTCAGTTACAGTAACTAAAAGATAATTATCCATATCTTTATAAAACCGCCCCAAAGGAAATCCGCAGGCAAACCCCTTTTCAATCATTTTATTTACAACCTCACCGGCATTTTTCGGAAGCAATACTGTAAATTCATTAAAAGTAGGCGTTTTTCTTTTAACTTCAACTCCCGGTATTTTATCCAATACTTCTTTGGCAAACTCACTATTCCGATAATTAATCAAGCTTAGCTCTTTTAATCCTTGTTTGCCGATCAAAGAAAGATATATAATTGCCCGCAAAGCGCAAAGTGCCTCATTTGAGCAAATATTTGATGTCGCTTTTTCTCGCCTGATATGCTGTTCTCTTGCCTGCAAAGTTAAAACAAAACCTCTTTTATTATCTTTGTCTACTGTTTGTCCCACAACTCTACCAGGGATCTTGCGCGCGTATTCTTTTTTTACAGCCATAAATCCCAGATACGGCCCGCCAAAAGAAAGCGGAATCCCCAAACTCTGGCCTTCTCCCGTAGCAATATCAACACCCATCTCAGCCGGAGGTTTCATTAAACCCAAAGCAATCGGATAAACTGATTGAACCAGTAAAGCACCCAAAGAATGCGCTTTTTTAGCAATATCCGAATAATCGTCGATTGCCCCAAAAAAATTAGGATTTTGCACAATCACCGCTGCTGTTTTATCATCTAAATGCTTGTATATCTGATCTCTAGAACTATGTCCATGCTCCACATCTGTTTCAATAAATTCAATTGATAGATTAGTTGTATAACTATATAACATACTCCGATATACTAGATTAACTCCGCTATCGACAATGATCTTACGTCTGCCGGTAATCCGAACAGCCATCATCGCTGCTTCATACAAAGCAGTGCCTCCATCATACAAAGAAGCATTGGCCGCGTCCAGTCCGGTCAATTCACAAATCGCGGTTTGATACTCAAAAATTGACTGCAGCCAACCTTGCGAACATTCCGGCTGATAAGGCGTATAAGCAGTATAAAATTCTGATCTATTGCTTAAAGCATCCACACCTGCCGGAATATAATGGTCATAAAAACCCGCGCCCAAAAAACTGATTAAGTTTGTCGCGTTTTTATTGGCAAGTTTTTTAAAATGTTCAATAACCTCAAACTCAGATTTACCTTCAGGAATATTAAATGATTGTGCCCTAAGATCAGGAGTTATATCTTTAAATAAATCATCGATTTTTTTAACCCCGATCGTTTTTAGCATTTCACTTATTTGTTCTTTTGTGTGCGGAGTATATGGCATTACATGTTTTCCTTTAAATAGTTTTTATATGCCTCAGCATCCATAAGATTTGCCAGCTGCGATTCTTCAGTTATTTCAATTACCAATAACCAGCCTTGCTCATAAGGCGATTGATTAACCAGCTCGGGATTTGCCACGACTTCATTATTAACCGCGGAAATTTTTCCTGATAAAGGAGCATAAACATCTGATGCGGCTTTAACTGATTCAATGGTCGCGATCTGTTTAAACTGTTCACATGGAGCATGTAATGCTGGTAATTCCACAAAAGTAATATCACCCAGCTCATGCTGCGCATGGTCACTGATTCCAATTTTTGCCAAATTGCCGTCTATTTTCACCCATTCATGTTCTTTTGTATAAAATAATCCCTCTGGTACATTCATTATCTACTTCCTTTCCTTATCCGCGCAAACTCCCTTTTTTATAAAAAGGTCTTTTAACCACTTGAGCATTTATTTTAATATTTTCATGTTCTAATGATATTTCGGTACCAATATCAGAGTATTGCTCAGCAATATAGCCCATACCTATGCCGCAGCCCAGACTGGGGGAATAAGATCCGCTGGTCACAATCCCGGCTTTTTGATTGTTCACTAATATTTCATAATCATGACGCGGCGCGCGTCTTGATTCAGTTTGAAAACAACACAATTTTTTACCCAAGCCTTGCTGTTGTTTTTTTTCAATAGCAGCTTTTCCCATAAAATCTTTTTTCATATCCATAAAACTTGCTAATCCAGCTTCCAGCGGAGAAGTTTTTAGGCTAATATCCTGCCCATACAAGGGATAACATACTTCTAATCTTAAAGTATCTCTGGCGCCCAGACCCGCTGGTTTAACATTTTTATTTTCTAAAAGCAGATTCCACAAATCTATAACTTTATCATTATTTATATATAATTCAAAACCCATTTCACCAGTATAACCAGTCCGGCTGATAATAATATTTTCTCCCAGCACTGAGAAATAATCAAAACCATAATAATCCAGATTTAAAATACCCTCACCCGCTATTTCAACCAGGACTTCGCGGCTGAGTGGTCCCTGCAAGTCAAGCTTTGCCAATGAATTAGAAACATTATCAATTTTTACATTATCTTTAGCTAAGTGTTTCTTAATATGTTCAAAATCCGCAGGAGCTGTTGCGGCGTTTACAACCAGCATCCATTTATCCTGTTCTATGCGGTAAATAATAACATCGTCAATTATTCCCGCATTATCATTAAGCATAAATCCATATTTACAAGTTTTTAAAGGCATATTTACCAGATTTTGAGTTAAAACTTTATCTAAATTACTCAATAAAGCATCAGCTTGAATCATGAATTCACCCATATGACAAATATCAAACACTGAGCAATTATTCCTTGTCCATTGATGCTCATTGATTATGCCTTCATATTGAATTGGCATAAGCCAGCCGCCAAAAGGCGCGGATTTTGCGCCCAATTTATTGTGCTGCTCAAATAAGGGAGTTTTTTTATTTTCCATATAATTTAATGCCAAAATAGTGTTAGGTTAGGCATTTAAGATATCACATTCTATATATAATTTCAAGCATTTTCAGTTAAAAAGAGATCACTGTCTTCTGTTTTAAGTATAGCGTCTTGCGTATTGCGTAAAAACACTCAATACAGGTTTCGCGGTTAGGGGGACGATGCCCGTTTCGTTTCAGGGCAAAGTCTATCGGCTTTAAATTTATTTTTTTAACCGTAACCATTAAACATTACCGATACGGGCTTCGTAACCGATTACCTTTTACCCGCTCTTTTTCTATCTTCCATTTTTGAGCTTTAGTCATTTAAGTTTATTTAGAAATTAGTGTAATTAGAAATTAGAAATTTATTTTCTGTTCTTTTGCTTTTCCTGCTTTTAGCTTTTGTTTTTACTATGAGCCATGAGCTATCAGCTATGAGCTAAGCTCTTTTTGTTTTCAGGCTATGCCCATAACCTTTAGCAATCGTTCTCCCCAAAGATATTGTCATAGCGCCAACACAGCCGTGACAGTCATCAGGATCCTCTTTAACGCATATTTTATCCGGATATATCCGATAATGCTCTCGATACATCTGCGGGGTCAGATTCGGCATAATCACATTAGCTCCGCAGCGCAATACTTTTTGTCTGCCTTGAGGATCGATTGAGCCCACAGCAGTTGTTGCCGGCAAATGCGTATTTTTTGTTAAAATCCGCACCAAAGCAATAACTTTGCGCATCATCTCTACTGAACCTTTCTCCGTTGATTGCAAGGGTGTTTCCGGATTAGAAATAAATGGCCCGATACCAATCATATCCAGATCCAGCTCAAGCATTAAAAGTATATCCTCAGCAATTATTTCCGCTGTCTGTCCGGGCAAGCCGATCATACAGCCTGAGCCTACTTGAAACCCGGATTGTTTTAAATCCTTTAAACATTTAATTCTCGCTTTATAATCAGAATCTGGCTTTAACTTTTTAAACAATTCCTGATTCGAAGTTTCAAAGCGAAGTAAATAACGCTCCGCCCCTGCCTGACGCAGCTTTTGATAATCAGCCAAACCCCGCTCACCTACTGATAAAGTAATCGCGCAATCTGTCTGCTGCTTAATTTCCCGGACGATATCACACAATTGCTCGATTGAATAAGCATAATCTTCTCCTGACTGCAAAACCACGGTTTTATAATTAAGCAGCATTGCTGATTTAGCGATATCAATTATTTCCTTGCTGGATAATCGATACCTTAATACAGCTTTATTATCTTTTCTTAATCCGCAATAAAGACAATCCCGCGCGCAGTAATTAGAAAACTCAATTAATCCTCTAAGATGTATTTCATCGCCGCAATAGATTTTTCTAATAATATCAGCAAACTTAAACAAAATTTCTTCAACATTGTTTTGTAAGAAATACACTATATACTGCTTTAGAATCTGCCGATTTTTGACTAAAACAAGCTGATACAATGCCTGAATATCACCGAGCTGCTTAGCGCTCAATTTACTGACGCTGTATATAATAATCCCCTGCGTTTTATCTAGTTCTATGCGTTTCGCATCAAACATTAGCTGCTTATCAATATTTTGGCCAAAAGCAAATTCCCATCTGTTTGCCTTAATATTAATAAAATGCACTATAATCGGATACAATTGCTCAACACACTCAGTTAAATACTTGAGTTCTCTATATATATCCTGATTCAGAGTTTCCGTTTGATTAGAAATAAAGATCTCTTTCGCCATTTTTCACCCGATTATAATATTCCATAAACTGTTCAAATACCTGAGGCAGTGTTTGTTTTATTTCCTGGATCTCTTTGGCAATTATCTCCTCTGCTTTTGCCTTTGTTTTCTCCGAGGCAAAATCATCAACCCATTCTCGAAAAGTTAAAACCGCATTCAGTTTACAAAACTTCCCTTCTTTCCCGCTGCGCAGCATATCCATGATGCACTCCCCGGTACGGCCGCAGCGATATCCCGCGGTACAAAATGAAGTAATATATCCCATCTGAATATATTCATTAATTAATTCTTCCAAACTCCGCGTATCTCCAAGTATAAACTGCTGTCTTTGCCCTTGCTGTTGCTCAGTCTTATCACTATATGAACCAATAGCAATTTTAGTTGACGCGTCTGTCTGGGTTATGCCCAAAGCAATCGCCTGCTTTCTGATCTCGGCATTTTCCCGAGCAGTGATAATCAATCCGGTATGCGGCACTGCTAATCTCAAAACCGTAATGATTTTTTTAAAATCTTCATCGGAAACTTTATATTTCAGATTAGCGGTAAGCGGAGTATTATCTGCTGGTTCAATCCGCGGAAAAGAAATTGTATGCGCGCCTACTCCAAATTTTGCTTCTAATTCCAAATTGTGTGTGATCAATCCCATAACTTCAAATTTCCAATCATACAATCCAAATAATACCCCCAAACCGACATCATCAATTCCCGCCTCCATTGCTCGATGCATGACATAAAGCCGCCAGTTATAATTGCCTTTAAGCGTGTTCTCAGGATGCACATTTCTATATGTTTGAGGATGATACGTTTCCTGAAAAACCTGATAAGTTCCAATCCCCACCTCATGCAAACGCTTTAATTCTTCAATCGAAAGCGGCGCCGCGTTAACATTAACTCTTCTTATTTGTCCAACACCTTTAACGGTTTTTTCTCTTATTCCATAAATTGTTTTAACTGAATTAACCATATAATCAATACCCGTGCTCGGATGCTCCCCATAAACCACAACCAGCCGCTTATGCCCGATCTTGCCGCATAACACTCGAACTTCTTTTTCAATCTCGGACAATGAAAGAATTTTTCTTTGATTAGCATGATTATCTTTTCTAAACGCGCAATAAAGGCAATTATTCACACAGGCATTGCCTAAATATAAAGGCGCAAAAGTAACAATCCGATTATCATACACTTTCTTTTTAACGGTTAAAGCTGTTTGCTGCATCAGCTCCCATAAATCAGGATCAGTAACATTTAAAAGACAAGCCACATCCTTAAGACTCAGCGTTTTTATGTTTAATGATTTTTCTAGAATCCTCAACACCGTATCTTTATCAGGACTTTTAGCCTTTTCAATTAAAGAATTGATTTTATCCTCATCAATAAAATTCTTCCCATCAGCTAAATATTTATCGATTTGCCCTTGTTTTATCCGCTGATTAATCCAATTTTTATGTTCTTCAGTTTTTAATTCCATTATTTCCTCCGTCTAATATTTTTTTTGCTTTTTTATAAGCATCAAGCGCCGCGGGAAAAGGGCTTAATACCCTTTCAATCACTCCCTGCAGCTTGGCAATACATACTCCATAATTACTAATCCCGACTCCCGCTTGCTCAGCTAGCGCTATCCGGCTTAACATCGCCCGGCGATTAACCATGCATCCTCCGCAATGAATAATCAGCTTGTAATCTTTTAAATTTTCCGGATAATCACTGCCGCAGCAAGTATCAAATATAAGTTCTGCTCCAGTATACTGCCGAAACCAACGCGGTATCTTAACGCGGCCAATATCATCTTCGATCGGATGATGTGAACAGCTTTCCGCGATTAAAATCTTATCTCCTGACTTAAGCGTGTCAATTATCGCAGCTGCCTGCGCGGCTTTTATTAAATTCCCTTTAAACCTAGAAAATAAAATTGAAAAAGTAGTACATTTAACATCCGCTGGCGTATCAGCCACCATTTTTAAAACAACTTGAGAATCACAAATCACAATGTCTGGCTTGCGCAGCATACTTGCCAAAACATGTGCATATTCTCTTTCCTTAACCACAATACTTATCGCGTCATTGTCCAATATTTCTCTGATTGTCTGAACCTGGGGCAAAATTAATCTCCCCTTAGGTGCCTGTAAATCAATCGGCACAATCAATACTGCGATCCCTGATGCTGGAATAAGATCACTGATCAAATCAGCCGGCTTTAAAAAATCATCCGGACAAACATCAATCAGCAAATTTTTAAAACTATTGATTACTTGCTCCTGATTATTCTGATCAATACTTGAACAAATCAATATATGCTCAGAAAAACCTTTAAGCTGCCGCAGATACTCAGTGCTCGGAGTATTAATATCTGCTTTATTAATAACCACAAGCAACGGAATATTTTCCTCCTTTGCTTTTTGAGCTATTAAGCTCTCATAATCTTGCCAAATCCCTGCTTCGACAATAAGCACAACGATATCCGCTCTTTTAAACACAGCATAAGTTTTTTTAAGCCGCTGTTCAGAAAGTGCTGAGGCATCATCAATGCCCGCTGTATCTAAAAAAACCACAGGCCCTAATGGCAATAATTCCATTGTTTTTTCCACAACATCAGTTGTCGTCCCGGCAATCGGAGATGTTATTGCCACATCCTGCAAACTTATGTAATTAAGAAATGTTGATTTGCCCACATTCATTCTACCAAATAAGCCAATTTGGAGACGTAAGGATTTAGGAGCTTTATTCATCTTTTTTATACCCCAATGATACAATATTATGCGGATCAAGCACTTTAGAGACCAACTCCTTGCCTAGTTTATCTTGCAAAAAATCACTTAGACATATATTACTATTTTCGCTTAACCGGACAAACTCCTGAACTAATTCTGTTGCTTTTTCATATCCCAAATACGGAACAAAAGCGGTTATCAAGCAAAAACTTTTATTTAAATATTCACTGCATATTTTTTCATTAGCTTTTATCTGTAAAATATGTTTCGTCAATATTTTATTAGCATTGATTAGGATATTGATTGACTCTAATATTGCATCTGCTAAAAGCGGCATAAATTCATTGATCTGAAAAGTACTTCTACTCACCGCTTCAGTTATTAAAAAATCATTGGCAATCACTTTTAAACCTGCTTGGATTATTGCTTCAATAATTACTGGATTAATTTTTCCCGGCATAATCGAAGATCCAGCCTGGACAGCCGGCAGCTCTATTTCTTTGAGCAAATGCAGCATTCGCAGGTCTTGAGAGATCTTAACCAGATTTTGCGCGTGGGCTTTAATAATCCCTGATATTTCCACAAAAGCATCACTATTCGCTGTATTATCCACCAAATTCTCTGCTCGACAAATTCCCAAATTAGTAAGCGTTCGCAGTTTTTCAATTACCAGAAAAATATAATCACGCGGAGCAGTAAGTCCTGTTCCCACTGCTGTTCCCCCGATATTAACCGTCCGAATCCGTTCCTGAGATTTAAACATTCTCCATCGATCCCGGCCAAAGGCTTCAGCGAAACCGGAGAATTCAAGACCCAAAGTAATCGGCACAGCATCCTGTAACTCAGTCCTCGCGATTTTAATAATGTGGCTGAATTCTTTTTCTTTTGCCTGAAAAGCCCCTTGCAGTTTAGCAATCAGCTCACTCAATAAGTTAAGTTTATAAATCACCGCGATTTTTAAAGCCGTAGGATAAACATCATTTGTTGATTGATGCTTATTAACATCTTCAATCGGATGGATAAAGTTATAATCCCCTTTATTTTTACCCATTTTTTCAATCGCGATATTAGCAATAACTTCATTAATATTCATATTGGTCGAAGTACCGGCGCCGCCTTGCAAAGCATCAACGATAAATTGATCATTGTGCAAACCATTATAAATATCATCACATGCCCCGCAGATCAAATCAGCTTTTAACTGCTCAAGATAGCCCAGTTCAAGATTAGCCATAGCACAAGCCTTTTTTACCAGCGCCAGAGCATGAATAAGTGAAATATTGGTCTTATATCCGGTTATTGAAAAATTTTCCCAAGCCCTTTGCGTATGTATACCCCAATACACGTCTTGACAAACTTCTTTTTTGCCTAAAAGATCAGTTTCAATCCTATTTTCCATACTTACCTCTATTTGTTTTGTGAGTTTTGTTTACTCAAAGCTGATTTAACTGAAACTCCGGCGATATTACCCAATCTGCCGGTCATTGTTCCCAAATCATCGGTGGTTATATCCACAGTCAAAGTAATTACACTGCAATTCTTCTCTTTATACGGCAAGCCCACTCTGGCAACAATATTCTCACCATAATCCGAAAGAATTTTATTAACCGCATCCGCTTGTTTTTTCCGATCTTCCAAAATAATCCCGACAAATCCTAATCTTTTTTCCATAATAAATACACCTCATATCTTTATCAGAAATTGTAGGGGAGGGCCTTGCGTCCTCCCGTATATTAATATCATTCCATTGTCACGGGCCGGCGCAAGACCGGCCCCTACATACCGCTGTTTTATAAAAAAAAACCAACCTTAAATACTCCTTAAGGTTGGGATATGCTCAAATTAAAACTTTTATTCCCGACCCTTGGCTTTAGATTTAAATAATCCTTACCGCAGGATATAATACAAATTTAAAATTTTATGTTTTCAACTCTTCAATCGCCTTGGCTACCAAAGTAACATATGTCATTACACTTGAACCGCCGACCAGTACAGCTACCATACAGGCTTCCAACATCTCTTCTTTGCTCCAGCCAGCTTCCAAGCAATGTTTTACTGCCTTAGGAATACAAACCGGACATTTTTGCGTAACACTGGCAATCAATAAAAGCAGCCACTTAGTTTTTTCCGGAACTTTACCGGTTTTAGTCAACTTATCTTTTTCACTGATAAAAGCCGCGTATTCCTCAGGAATCGTTGTCCGAATATCAGCCATCAACTTATTAAATTCAGCCAGAGTCTCTTTTGGATCATATTGCATAATACCAGCTCCCTTCTTAGACTTTAAAATTTATTATAAATACTCATTTTTGTCAAGATATTTAACATAATCCGCTACATTATCTTCCAAACTATTAAACTTAAAATCACAGCCAGCGGCTCTCAGCTTATCCATATCCGCACAAGTATAATACTGATATTTCGGCTGCAGATAATCCGGCATATCAATATAGTTTATCGCCGGAGTTTTACCCAGAGCCTTAAACATCGCATTAGCCAGATCATTCCATGTCTGAGCTTTGCCGGTTCCCAAATTAAAAATACCTGTTGTCCGAGGATTATTAAACATCCAAAACATTACTTCCACCGCGTCTTTTATATATATAAAATCTCTTTGCTGCTGCCCATCTTTATAATCCTTATGATAAGACTTAAATAAACTAATCGATCCTTTATTTTTCACTTCATTAAATTTTTTACAGACAATACTGCTCATATCATCTTTATGATATTCATTTGGCCCAAAAACATTGAAAAACTTAATTGCTGTGGCTTTTTTATCAAATCCGTTGTTCCGCATCCAAAGATCAAACATCTGTTTTGAATATCCGTACATATTTAGAGGACTAAGCAAATTAATATCCTGGTTATCTGCATAACCACAAGCTCCGTCACCATAGGTAGCTGCTGATGATGCATAGATAAAAGACGCTTTATGCAAAAAAGCCCATTGAGCAAGAATCTTCGAATATTCATAATTATTTTGAATAAAATAAGCGCCGTCTTTACAAGTTGTTGAACTGCATGCCCCCATATGGATGACTTTTGTCGGAACAGGCAGTTTATCTTCAACCACTAATCTCAAAAACTCATCTTTTTGCATATAATCAGCAAATCTTTTTCCAACCAGATTTTTCCATTTCTCAGTTTGATCAAGCTCATCTACGACAATAATATCATCAATTCCCTGGCTATTTAATTTCCAAAGAAATCCGCTGCCGATAAACCCCGCACCACCGGTTAAAATAATCATTACAACTCTCCTTAAATGAGAGCCTGACTTACAGAGTGTTAACGATGTAAAGTCAGCCTGCTCGAATTTAGTCCGAAATGACTGCGACCTAGCAGGCACTTTCGGAATCATTATTATTTTAAACTTATTATACCAAAAAATCACAAAAAAGCACTTAGCAACTTTGTTTTACTTTCACCTTGTGAACTTGCGTCTTTGTGTCTTATTGCTTTCCTGCAAATTGCGTCCACGGCAAAAACACATCTTTTCGCTAAGCCTGAGACTGCATCGTGCAGTCTCAGCCGCGCGTTCTCTCTATTTTGACATCCCTGTCAAAATCACGTTCGAAAGCGCCGCTCAAAGAGAATTTTTGCCTTGCGAATCAGCTATCAGCCATGAGCCAAGCGCGAAGCGCTTTCTGCTTTGTCTTGTCCTAAAATATGACACTTTTCTAGTATATAGCTTTACTCAATACCCAAGATAATCAGCAAATTTTACGCCAGTCAAAAATTTTCTTGCTATAAAACAGCAAGATCACTAAATACGCGCCGTATTTTCGGCACTGCGAAACTCGCCCTGAAAATTTTAATGAATAAGCTCAAACAGGTCCTCGTGCCCTAACGGGTCCCCAAAAATCCAACACGTATTTACCTAAATTTTTGAAAGCTTAAAAATCTCCCGATTATCTTTCACAAAATTCGCTTTTCTTGGTTTTTCTGCTTTTCTGCTTTTGTTTTTCTATTCGCTAAACGCTAATCGCTATCCGCTGTTTTATTCACAATCAAAAGAAACTAGTCTCAATTCCCGCATATCCGAATCTTCAAAATGCAGTTTTGCTGTTTCTATCGGAGTCCCTTTGCCTTGTTCCTTAAAAAAATAGGTTAATATCTCGGGATTTATCTCGGTAAATTCCCCCATTTTCAGATAAACATTTGTTATTTTTTTTGTATTATTTTCTTCTGCCAGCTTGAGTAAATCCTGAAAAAGATTTTTTATCACATGCATTTCATGCATAAAAGCCTCCGGTAATTACGTTTTATGTACTATAACAAAGTCATGTTTACATTTGCAGCTTTAAACGGTTATGGTTAAGGTTACGATGCCCGTTTCGTCTCATGGTAACGGCTGTCGTCTTAAAATTTATTATTTTTAACCTAAACCGTTTAACGTTACCGATACGGGCTTCGTTACCATTAAACCTTGCCCAGTGTCAATACATCTTTGTTATTGTACACGTTTATTTCAATATGCTTTTTCGAATAATCTCAATTATTTGATCTGCGGTTTTTTTAACCTCTTCGGAGAGCCCTTCACCCAAACAAACTGATTTAGGCTGAATTCCCATAAAATATATTTCTGTTTGTATGCTTTGCCTGATTATAGCGGTAATAACGTTTAAAGGTATGGCATGCGTACTCAGAGTTGTCTGGGGTATTTTATCTTCCGGGATTATCCGCACAGCCCCGAATTTCCCTCTAAAATCAGCGGCATCAAAGATCAATATTCTTTTCGGAGCAAGACTAATCACATCCTCGATAATATTTTCCGGCGTATAGCCGGCATTGATCAGCTTTAAATCTTTTATTCGTTCAAGTCCCTGAGCAATATAAGGCCCCACACCATCATCTGACCTAAAAGAATTCCCGACAGCAACAATCAAGTCACTGTCGGGATTAATCTTTAATAATTCAATTATATCAGCAGTCAATGTATTTAACATTAAGAAAATGCGCTGAACAGGAAATACAAGGATCATAAGCCCGAACCAGCATTTCCATGAGTAAAGTTATTTCATCCTGATTTTTATCCAATACTTCCGGAACCAGTTTTTGCATATCTTTTTCTATATTATTACAATTCTGCCCAGTAGGAATAATGCAATTAGCATTTACAATCATCCCTTTTTTATCTACCTCATATTCATGAAAAAGGATTCCCCGGGGGACTTCTACCGCGCCCACTCCTTTACCGGCTTTGACCGGTATCTGGCCATTTTCATTTAAACCAACTGTAATTGCCTGAGCATAGTCAACCCCATCATTTTTAAATTCTTTAAGAATTTTAATTGAGTCTTCCAAGCTGTGAATACATTCAATCAGCTGCGCCGCGGTATTTAAAAACGGATTAGTCGTGATTGGCTTTAAGCCGATTGCATTCGCCACTTTTTTTGCTTTAGGATGCAATTTTTCAAAATTAAGATTCACTCGCGCCAAAGCGCCGACCATATAGGAATCACGGCTGGCTTTAGTATGCTTTGCCGAAGAATGCGGCACGACAAATTCATTGGTAATTTTTTTATAATCATGCTTATCCATGCGCAAACCATCAGTTGAACCAATGTCCCCAGATAAAAGCGGATATTCATCTGTGTCATTTACCAAGCCAACATATTCAGTTTCTCTTTGAAATTCCGGAAATTTAAGACTTGCCCCCAGCTCAATAGTCGGAGCCATATCCACCTGAATGCTTTCTAATATCTCAAGCATAGTATCAATATCTTTTTCTTTTGGCAATTTAGTAAACCCGCCGACAATCGCGCTAATCGGATGCACATGCCTGCCCACTAAAACATCACACACATCATTACAGGCTTTTTTCATTCGCAAAGCCCTGCGCACAACATCATTATGGGTATGAATTAAAGGCACAAAACTTTTTACTCCCAAAAGATCCGGAGCCACCAAAAGATATATATGCAGAATATGACTGTCCAGATTTTCCAAATGCAATAAAAGCTTGCGCAGTTTAATTGTCTGTTCTGTGGGAATAAAGCCAATCGCATCCTCCGCGGCCTGAATAGATGCTAAAGTATGCCCGCAGGCGCAGATTCCGCAGATTCGGCTGGTAATATGCTGCGCTTCAAAAATCGAACGGCCTCTGAGCATGCCTTCAAAAAAACGCGGAGATTCGACAATGTCCAAACGGCATTCTTCCAATTTACCATTTTTGACATTTACCACAATATTTCCATGCCCTTCTACCCGGGTCAGATACTCAACATTTACTTTTACATTTTTACTCATCAGTTTTCAACTCCCCTAACTCACGCGGCTTGTTGTACATGTTTATTTTATTTTCTATCCATTCCAAAGAAATATTGTATTTTTCTAAAATATCTTTCTGCCCCTTTTCCGCGGGATTACTGACAATCCCTCGACAGCCATAACAGATATTCCCATTATTAATACACCAAGAATTGCAGCCGGCGCGGGTAATCGGCCCCATACAAGCAATCCCCTTATCATACATGCATTCATTTTCATTTAGTTTACATTCAACACAAACCGCGTTATCCGGCACATTATAAGCAATGCCCATCAAAGCTGCTTTTAAGACTTTAACAAACTCCGGAATATATACCGGGCATCCAGTAACAGTGTAATCAACCGGCACTACCTGATGCACTGCCCGAGTAGGAATAGTATCAAAATGTTTCGCGTCTTTTTGATAAACATATTCTCTAATATCTTTTAAATCAAAGTTATTTTTCATCCCATTAATCCCGCCAATAGCAGCGCAAGATCCATAAGCAATCAGCACCTTGGCAGTTTTTCTAATTTTTTTAATTCTTTCCACACCATGAGGAGTAGTAATGCTACCCTCAACAATAGCTACATCATATGTACTAGATTTTTCCGACATTACTTCTCTAAATTCAACAACATCGATCAAGTCTAAAACATCCAGCAATGCTTCGCCCATATTTGCCACTTGCAGCTGACAGCCCTCACAACAGGTAAAATCAAAAAACGCAACTTTAACTTTTTTCATAATTATAATGCCTCGTGTTTTCCCTTTATCTGATCATAACTATATACCGGTCCATCCTGACAGCAATAATGTTCGCCGATTTGGCAATGCCCGCATTTACCCACTCCGCATTTCATATGCCGCTCCAAAGATAAAAGTATTTGTCTTTCTGGAATATTTTTCTTAAGCAATTCGGCAATAACAAACTTATACATTATCGGGGGCCCGACTACAATCGCGAATGTCCTGGCAATATCCAGATTCACTCCGGGAATTAAAGAAGTAATTAAACCCACATTGCCTTTCCAGTCAGGATCAGAGCGATCAACAGTACATTGAAAATTCACATCCAAACGCTTTTCCCATTGTTTTACTTCATCGCCAAACAGCATGTCTTTAGGACTTTTACAGCCAAGCAGAATATTTACTTTTCCATAATCGCGGCGATTATCAATAACAAAATTAATCAATGAGCGCAGCGGAACAATTCCCAGCCCTCCGGCAACAAACATCAAGTCATTACCTTCAAGAATATTAGTCGGAAAACCATGCCCAAACGGGCCACGGATACCAATAACATCACCTACATCAAGTTTATGCAAAGCACCGGTTAAAACTCCGGTATTTCTTACTACCAACTCAAAGGAACTTCTTTTGGTCGTAGGTGACGATGAAACAGAAATCGGCGCTTCGCCAATCCCCGGGATTGAGATCATCACAAACTGCCCTGGGTCATGATCAAGAACTTCATTGCCAGCCAAAGATATTTCAAAAAACTTTTCCAAAGCAGTCATCTTTTTAGCACGAATGATAGTTCCCTTTTTAACTATATACTCGGACTCTTTAAGCGGCACTTGTATCATTTTTTTTCCTCTGCTAAAGCATTGACGGTTTCTTTTAATTTTATCTGAGCCATGCATGTTCTAGTACATCTTCCGCAGCCAGTGCAGAAATAACGGCTGAATTTATCTACCGGGTAATTAAATTTTCGCATATAACGATGTTTCTGGCGATTCGCGCGTTCTTCTCTAAAACTTTCGCCCCCCGCTACTTTAGCGAAATCTTCATTCTGACAAGAGTCCCAAACTCGCACACGACTGCCAGTATTAAAATCAAGGTTCATCTCATCTTTAATATCAAAACAATAACATGTAGGACAAACATTTGTACAGTTCCCACAAGCAACGCATTTAGCGCCAAGGTCTTTCCAAACTTTACTATTAAAAGATTGCTCAAAAACCCCTTTTAAATCACTGTGTTTCACATTTAATTCATTTTTAAATATTTTGCTTTTTGCTGCCCGTAAATTTTCCAGTTCTTTTAAATGCTCGTCATTAGCTTTAGTAAAAAGACTGATTTCCTCTACTATTTTTTCACCCAGCTGAGTATTAACATGGACAATAAAGCTATCCTTAAGCTCAGTAAAAAATAAATCATATCCCCCATTGGGAATATGATTATCCATTGACGCGCAGCTGGCAAATTCATCACAATAATCATTACACTCAAAACCAATTATCGTAATCTTATCTTTTCTAACTATATAATTAATATCTTTCGGTTTATTGGTGAAAACCATATTCAGGCATTGGATGCCCGCTAAATCACAAGTATGCACTCCGAAAATTGTAAGCTCCTTGTATTCAAGTACTGGAGTCCATTCAAATTTAGACTTATTGAATTTCATAATTGTTTCTTGCTGCGGCATAAAATATTTTTTCGGAGGTAAAATAGTGGGGATATAGTGTAAAGAAATTTCCTGGCCAGTGGTTACTTCTTGAAACGCAAAACTCTTTTGACCTTTTTTAACCGGAGCGACAACTGTTTGAATAAGAGCGAGCTTCGCTACAAAATCATTAAAATCTTTCTTCTTCAGTACTACATATTTTTCCATATAGTCTACCCTTTATTAATGATTTAGAAAGTATTTAGTAAATATTTAACCATAAAACTAAATTCTAGTCAAACATATTTTAAACAGATCATTTAAATAACTGGTATAGATTTTAATCAAAAACTAAAACAATAAACTAACTCCGTGCGATCAAGTAATCCAGAAATTAAATTGAGGAAAGTCTCTCCTTTACAAGCGAACTTGTCTTTCTGGCATCAGCACTAATTCCCACTTTAGCCAAAACCTCTTTCATTACTTTTCCCATGTCCTTTTGAGACACTGCACCGGTTTCTGCTATAACTTGATCGATTATATTAATTAACTGCGATTCATCCATAGGCTTAGGCAAATATTCCGCTATAATCGACAGTTCTTTTTCTGCCTTAAGAATAATATCCTGTTTGTTAGCGGCAATACCGCTTTCTTTAGTTTCAGTAATTTGCTTTTGATTTTTCTTAAGCACGCCAATAATTTCTTCTTCAGATAAAACATCTTTTTTTAAATCAATCGCTATATATTTCATTGCCGCTCTTATAAAATTTAAAAGCTGTGCCCGCTCCTTATCTTTACTTTTAAGAGCAGTTACATAATCATTATATATTCTTTTTTCCAGTGTAAGTTCATTCATAATTAATTTAGGATAACATAAAAAGCGATTTTTAAAAAACATTTTTTTAAAGTTTACTTTTTTGCTCCAGGATTTTCCTTTCATTTTTTGATAAACTCTCAATCCCTTGACTTGATATTTTATCAAGAATTTCATCAACTCTTTGGTTAATATTCCTTAAGTCATTCTGTTTTTTTATCTCTTTCTTACGCTGCTGAGTCTCATACCAATCAGCTATGCTCAACTTCGCTAAAACAGAACGAATTGTCTGATTTTTAAAATAAAAATAGCCGAACATTCCTCCGCCCAGGTGGGCAATATAAGCTACCTCGCTGCCGGGATTAGATAATGCGCCTAAAAGATTAATCCCCGCCAATACCATTGCCGCATAGCGCATTTTCATTGGAAAAATAAAAAAAAGCAAAATAACGCTTTCCGGAAACATGATCGCAAAAGCAACCAATAGACCAAATATCGCGCCTGAGGCTCCCACCACAGGATAAGTAGCATTATGCGCGAAAACTATACTGCAAATCCCCGCGCCTATTCCGGTAAAAAAATAATACCCCAGAAACTTTCTACTTCCCCAGGTCTGTTCCAAAACCGTTCCAAACATCCAAAGCATCAGCATATTTAAAACCAGATGCCACAACCCGGCATGAACAAAAAGATAGCTGACCAGTTGCCATAACATTAACCGTGATAAGACCAGACTCGGAACTAATCCCAAGTACATCATCCAGGGAACATCACGCAGAATATTAATTATCACAAAAACAATTATATTAATGATAATTAAAACTGTTACAGCACTTTGTTTATTATAATTGGAGCCAAAACTCGGCGAAAAATTATTTATCATATTATGTCTCGTCCTAATATAATTGACACTTGGTAAAGGTTACGATGCCCGTTTCGTTTTTGGGCAACGGCTATTGGCTTAAAATTTATTTATTTTTAACCGTGACCGTTTAACGTTACCGATACGGGTCTCGTCACCGTTAAACCTTGCCACTACGGTTTTCTGCCACCCTTTTTAATCCTATCTACTGACTTGCCATCAGCTGTTTAACATCCAAAGGGATCGCTATCGGCTTAATCTGAGCATTTACACACACCCAGGTTACTTTTGCCTGAATCAATATTCTGTCAGCTATTTTTATCTGCTGATTAAATTTCACAGAAGACCTGCTCACTGCTTCAACTTCTGTTTCAACTCGGATACTATCTTGATAGCGCGCCGGAGACTTATAATCAATTTCCACCCGCGCCACAACAAAAAGAACTTCCTTTTTCGCTAATTCTCCGGTATGGATACCAAGCTGCGCGCAATATTCAGAACGGCCTTCTTCTAAATATTTTAAATAATTAGCATAATAAACAACTCCCCCGGCATCAGTATCGTGATAATAAATTTTCTTTGTAATTGAAAAATTTTTACTCATTTTCAGACCTCTTATTTTTAAATTCATTGGTTAAAACTGATATCTTATTAATATAACGCTCATAGCATCTATTCATTATTTGATCATAATCCTGATCCGACTCCTTTAATATTTCAAGACAAAGAATCAGTAAATCTCCGGTCTCAGTAATATAATGTTTATCTTTTTGCTGATAAAGTTCTTTTATCTCCTGCACATGTTCCCGCATAAGCTCAAGCAATACTTGCATATGCTCTTTTTTTTCTAAAGTATTCAGTTCTTGAGATAATAAATGTATTGATTTTATTTTTTGTTTTGCAAAACTTGTAATTGATTTTTCCATAATGATTTATTTTTATTTAATTTGCGCTTAATCACCAAAACTTGTGCCCACACTTCTTGCGGCCTTTACCAATGGATGATTTTTAGTAACCAGTTTCGGGCCTTTGGCCACATCTTTGAGTTTTACTGCTTTAAAAGAACATCCTCTGACTCCCACCATTGTGCCAAATTGTTTTTTGTTTATCAAGTCAGCGACCTGCACACCCAGCTGTGTAGCTAAAACCCGATCATTTGCCGTTGGCGATCCGCCGCGAATTAAATGACCCATTACAACTGCCCGGGTTGAAAGTCCGGTTATTTGTTCAAGATTTTTAGCCAAAACATTGCCTATCCCCCCTAAACGTTCGGCAATAGTGCTTTCTTTAACCATTCTTTGAATCACAACCTGACCGCCTTTAGGCTTTGCCCCTTCGCCAATAACAATAATACTGAATTTACTGCCCCGCTTATTCCGCGCTTTAACCACTTGCGCGACCTTCTGAATATCATAAGGAATTTCCGGAATAAGAATAATATCACCGCCGCCAGCTATCCCGGCATGCAAAGATATCCATCCCGCGGTACGGCCCATAAGTTCTAAGATCATGATCCGATGATGTGACTGAGCCGTGGTATGCAAACGATCAATACCTTCGGTAGCAATCGAAACAGCTGTATCAAAGCCAAATGTTACGTCTGTCCCCCGGATATCATTATCAATTGTTTTTGGTACTCCGACAATCGGCACTCCGTCATTACTTAAGCGGGAAGCAATTGCCATTGTTCCATCACCGCCAATACAAACAAGACAATCCATTCTTTGGCGCTTAATATTTGCTAAGACTTGCTTTGATTTATCAGTTATTATTGTCTGCTTATTTTTTACTTCCACTACCCGGTAAGGATTTGCGATATTCGAAGTTCCCAAGATTGTCCCGCCCAAGGTTAGAATGCCCGAAACATCTGAGTACCCCAGCATACGATATTTATTAGCTATCAAACCCTCATATCCATCTTTTATTCCAATGATTTGCGCATTATGTTCAATCATTAGTTTCTTTGCAACAGCCCTGATAACTGCATTTAATCCCGGACAATCTCCTCCCGCAGTCAAGATCCCTACTCTCATTTTTTTATTCATTTTAAACTCCTCTGTAATTATTTATTAGTATTGCGTCGTGAGTCATGCGTATCGCGTTTAGTTGCAAAGTCACTGGATAATAGTCAATGGTCGATGGCTAATAGCTAATCCGCCAGGCAAAAATTCTCTTTGAGCGGCGCTTTCGAACGTAATTTTGACACGGATGTCAAAATAGTAAGAACGCGCGGCTGGGCCTGCACGATGCAGGCTCAGGCTTAGCGAAAAGACGTGTTTTTGCCTGCCAAACAACTCTTGCTCATTATTACAGGTCACAAAGACACAAGTCAATAGTTTATAGCTTTTAGCTATCCTGCTTTTCTAACCGCTATACACTTTTCAGTATTGCGTCGTGAGTCGTGCGTATCGAGCAAAAAGACCCAACTACTCAATACTCAAGATGATCAGCAAACTTTACGCGGGTCATAAATTTTCTTGCTATAAAACAGCAAGATCAATAAATCCGCGCCATATTTTCGGCACTGCGGAACTCACCCGCCTAAGTGCGGCGGGCTCAGACAGGTCCTCGTGCCCTAAAGGGTTCCCGAAAATCCAACACGTATTTATCTAAATTTATGAAAGCTTAAAAATTTTCTAATCATCTTTCACAAACTTCACTTTTCTGCTTTTGCTTTTCACTTTCAACTTTACAAACTTTATAAACTGTATTAGCTCTCGTTTTTGCTTTTGTTTTATACTCAATACGCGATACGCAATACTACTTAGCGTAGTTTCTAATTGCCTTAATCCTTAATAATACCGGTGGATGCGAATATGATAAAAATACTTTTGCCTGATGCGGTGTTAAATTAGACAGATTATCCACTGTAAGTTTTTTCAAAGCATCAATAAAAGCATCAGGCTTTTTATAAGTCTCCACTGCAAAACGATCAGCTTCATATTCATGTTTTCTCGACAATATACTCCCGACAATCGAAAATAGCATATTTATTGGAGCATATACAAATCCAAAAAAAACTAAGCTGGCATATATTGAAGTTTGCTGCATTTTAAATGCCGCAAATATCCCCGGGTTATTTAAGAAAAATGACAATGCGAAAAACATCAAGCCTGTTGTGCCAATAGAAATAACCATACTTTTCAAAATATGCTTTTTCTTATAATGTCCTATTTCATGCGCCAAAACAGAAACCAGCTCATCTGTTGTATGTTTAGCAATAAGCGTATCAAATAAAGCAATCCGCCTAAACTTGCCAAATCCAGTAAAAAAGGCATTTGATTTAGTTGAACGTTTTGAACCATCCATGGTGAATACCCCTTGCATTTTAAAATTCTGGGTCTGAGCGTATTCTTCTAAAGTAGTCTTCAACGGACCATCTTCTAAAGGGATAAACTTATTAAATAAAGGCATAATTACCACCGGAGCAATAAACATTAAGAATAGCTGAAAAACTGTTAATGCAATCCAGCAATAAAGCCAAGCCAAACCGCTGGTTTTTTCAAAAAACCAAAGAATGGCGGCAAAAGCGATTCCACCGATAATTGCCCCGATCAATACCCCTTTAATGATATCAGCAATAAACGTTTTAATTGTTGTTTTATTAAATCCATATTTTTGCTCAATTACAAAAGTATGATAAATTGAAAACGGAATATTTAAAATCTGACTTGCCAGCATTAATATCCCAAGGAAGATTAAACCGGAAAGAATCGCTCCATAACCAAATCCGCGGGCCATTCCATCAACCAAATTAAACCCTCCCCAGAGGATAAATCCCACGGTTAGCGCAGTCATAATCGTGTCTTCAATTAAACTAAAATTAGTTTTTTCTTTTAAATATAATTGCGATTTTTTATATTTTTCCGCGTCATAGTAATTCTTGAATTCTTTGGGCAATTGCGGATTTACAGCTTTAATATTAAGTATTTCTACAACTAAATTCAGCACATACTTAAACAAAATTATTCCCAGAATTAAAACCAAATATTTATTCATACACTCTCCAATTTTAGCTTCCCATATTTTTATACGCTATATCTAATGCTTTAGTTTTTATACAATCCGCGCTACTGCGCTAGATTTTTAAAGTTATTCCTACTGGACAATGATCTGAGCCAAAAACATCTTTTAAAATAAATGCATCGACTAATGATCCGCTTGCCGCGTCATTAACAAAAAAATAATCCAAGCGCCACCCCACATCTCTTTGCCTAGCTTGGGTTTTATAATCCCACCAGGAATAAGCCACTGTATCATTGTGCATAAATCTAAAACTGTCCACAAACCCTAACTCAATAAATTGATCGATCAAAGCTCTTTCTTCCGGGAGAAAACCGGAGTTTTTTATATTTTCTTTGGGCCGAGCCAGGTCAATCTCATTATGCGCTGTATTTAAATCTCCACAAACTATAATATTTTTATTTTTATTCTGAAGTTTTCTAATATATTCAAAAAACTCAAGATAAAAATCCAGCTTAAATTTTAGTCTTTCTCCTGAACTATTGCCATTAGGGAAATAGACGTTTATCAGAAAAAAGCTTTGATATTCAAGAATCAGTACCCGGCCCTCCTGATCAAATAGCTTATTCCCAAACCCATACTCAACATTATCCGGCTTAATTCGTGAATATACAACAACTCCGCTATAGCCTTTTTTTTCTGCCTGATTCCAATAAGCCGTATAGCCACTTACCTCAAGCAATGCCTTGCTCAATTGTTCAGGATGCGCTTTTGTTTCTTGCAAACAAAGAAAATCCGGATTTTGTTTGTTCAGCCAATTGTCCCTTACCAAGCTCTAGTCGTATTATATCGCAAATATTATCAAATTAAGATTAAAAAGTTTTAATGTTTATACGGCGGCAATTTGGTAAAATATTCTTTTTCAACAAAAGGAGTATTTTC
>Ga0180007_10001788_pt1 | contig 27331 bp, 24 predicted proteins | sample MM_PC_MetaG_FD_121122 | JGI IMG/M metagenome (GOLD analysis project Ga0180007, IMG submission 121122) | Groundwater microbial communities from the Aspo Hard Rock Laboratory (HRL) deep subsurface site, Sweden - MM_PC_MetaG | ecosystem: Environmental > Aquatic > Deep subsurface > Groundwater... | reverse complement strand
GCTCGCCCTCATCAAAACCACTGGATTTGTGTATCTGACACCGGGTATGATCTTCATGTGGGGCATTGGATTGGTCTTAATTTTTCTGGCCATCAAAAAAGAGTATGAACCCCTGCTGCTGCTGCCCATCGGATTTGGAATCCTGCTGGCCAATCTTCCCCTGAGCGGATTGATGACCCCGGAGCACGGGTTGTTGTGGAAATTTTACGAATACGGCATCCATTGGGAAATTATCCCGCCTGTTATATTTCTGGGCATTGGTGCCTTTACGGATTTCGGCCCCCTTCTTGCCAATCCCCGGTTAATTTTTCTGGGAGCCGGCGCCCAGGCCGGGGTGTATGTCACTTTTTTTGCCGCCCATGCCATGGGATTCAACATCATGGAAGCCGCCACAATCGGTATCATTGGGGGAGCTGACGGGCCCACCACCATTTTTCTGGCATCCAAACTGGCTCCCCAGCTGCTGGGTGCCTGTGCCGTTGCCGCCTATTCATACATGGCAATGGTTCCCATCATCCAACCGCCCATTATGCGGCTTATGACCACCCAGGCCGAGCGAAAAATCAGGATGAAAAAAGGCAGAAAAATCAGCAAAAGGGAAAAACTTTTGTTTCCCATTGTCTCCACTTTTTTGATCATCCTGCTGGTGCCGGCATCCGCCCCCCTTATTGCCATGTTAATGCTGGGCAATCTTTTCAGGGAGGCCGGGGTGGTGGAAAGACTCAAAAATGCGGCCCAGAATGAATTGATGAATATTGTGACCATCTTTCTGGGGCTGCCCATCGGTGCCACCATGAACGCCCAGGTCTTTTTACAGCCAAAAGTGTTGTTCATATTCGGTCTGGGCCTTTTGGCCTTCATGGTCAGCACGGCCTTTGGCATATTGCTGGCCAAAATGATGAATCTGTTTTCCAGCAACAAGATAAACCCGCTTCTGGGGGCGGCAGGAGTTTCCGCCGTTCCCATGGCCGCACGGGTGGTCCATAAAGTGGCCACCGAGGCAGACAAGCAGAATTATCTGCTCATGTACGCCATGGGCCCCAATGTGGCCGGGGTGATCGGCACGGTGATTGCCGCCGGCATTTTTGTGACCCTGCTCACACCCTGACCCAACCTGAAGATTCTTGGGAAACGCATCCCCATGAATCTTTAGCATACTAAACCCGCACATCCAAAAACCGTGAAAAACCATAATATTAAACAAAAAGAATTGGAGAAAAAATGGCAACAACTGTAATGGCACCCATGACCGGTAAAATTGTAAGAATTAATGTGACACCGGGCGAAACCGTGCCAGAAGACTTTGAAATTCTGGTCATTGAGGCCATGAAAATGGAGACCCCCATCTATGCCCCCTGTGATGGCAGGATTGAAAAAATTTTGAAAAAAGTGGGAGATGAAGTGGAAGAAGATGATGTGATCGCTTTGATGGCCTGATTTTCAGACAAAAGGACCCGGTATCTGCCCGCAACAATTGCTGCTGTCACATACCGGGTTTTTCAGTAAGATCTGCTTTCGTTATTTGACTTTTCCTTCCTTCCAGGCCTGGAGAAGTTTATCGTAGTCGATTGTTTCTCCCCGGGGTTTCTCATTGGCAAGTTTTGGCTTTGGAGCACCGGGCTGGTTCAGCCAATAGGACTCATCCTTCTTGGGATTCATTTTGGGCCCCTTATCTCCCTGGGTACCGGAACGCTCTATTCTCTCAAGGATCTTGTCCTGCTCTGCAGCCAGGTTGTCCATTGCTGTGGAAACCGTTACCTCGCCGGCAACGGCTTCACCAATATTCTGCCACCAAAGCTGGGCAAGCTTTGGATAGTCCGGAACATTGGTCCCGGTGGGTGTCCATGCAACCCGGGCCGGGCTTCTGTAGAATTCCACCAGACCCCCCAGTTTGGGGGCACGGTCCGTAAAGGATTGATGCCGTATGTCACTGTCGCGGATGGGGGTCAGCCCCACATGGGTTTTCTTAAGGGAAACGGTTTTGCTCACGCAGAACTGGGCAAAAAGCCATGCAGCCTTTCTTCTGTCCACAGGCGTGCTCTTCATCAGGGTCCAGGATCCGCAATCCTGGTAACCCAGTTTCTGACCTTCTTCCCAATAAGGGCCATGGGGGGAGGGTGCCATTCGCCATTTGGGAGTACCGTCATCATTGACGACCGGTGTTCCTTCTTTGACCATATCTGCGGTAAAGGCGGTATACCAGAAAATCTGCTGGGCAACATTCCCCTTTGCAAGACTGGGGAGGGACTGGTAAAAGTCCATGCCCAGGGCACCCGGGGGAGCATATTTTCTCAACCAGTCCATGTATTTTTGGAGGGCATATTTTGCAGCAGGTCCGTTGGTGTCGCCGCCCCGGGACACACTGGATCCCACGGGGCGGTTGTTTTCATCCACACGGATTCCCCATTCGTCAACAGGTTTCCCATTGGGCAGGCCCTTGTCCCCTGCACCAGCCATGGACAGCCAGGCATCGGTAAACCGCCAGCCCAGGTCCGGTGCCTTTTTCCCATAATCCATATGGCCGTAAATCGCCTTCCCATCTATTTCCCGAACATCCTCGCTGAAAAATTGGGCAATATCTTCATAGGCAGACCAATTTACCGGAACGCCCAATTCATATCCATAACGTGCTTTAAACTTGGTTTTAAACTCTTCCCTATTGAACCAGTCATACCGGAACCAATAGAGATTGGCAAACTGCTGGTCCGGAAGCTGGTAAAGTTTTCCGTCCGGACCGGTTGTAAAGGATTTTCCAATAAAATCATCCACATCCAGGGTCGGCAAAGTGGCGTCCTTCCCCTCTCCGGCCATCCAGTCGGTCAGATTCACCACATACCCATAACGGGAATGGGTGCCGATAAGGTCGGAATCATTGACATAGGCATCAAAAACATTTTTACCCGACTGCATCTGAATCTGCAATTTCTCGATCACATCCCCTTCCTGAATCAAATCATGGGTCACCTTTATGCCGGTGATTTCGAAAAAAGCCTTTGTAAGAATCTTTGATTCATACTCATGGGTGGGTATGGTTTCGGAAACAACCTTTATCTCCATTCCTTTAAAAGGAGCGGCTGCTTTAATGAACCATTCCATTTCAGCCAGCTGTTGTTTTTCAGACAAGGTTGACGGCTGAAATTCATCCGTGATCCATTTTTTTGCAGCCGAAATGTCTGCGCCCGCAGGAATTGCCGAGAACAAGTACAATACGCCCAGAATGGTTCCGATAACGGAATTTCTAAAACCCGTTTTTTTACACTTTTTTTCCATCGCATTCCCTCCATTTACCTTCATTAAAAAGGGCCCTTTTTACAAGGACGCCACTGCAGGCGCGAAGGCAGTTAGCACCTGCAATATGGTTAGATGCAACCCTATCCCCAGCGCATGGCCACGGCCATCCAGACAAGGGCAATCACAAATCCTATCCACAAGGTCATATCCGTCAATCCGATCCATGCCAGATGGATGTAGGCACTGCCCAGAAGCCCGATAAACAGCCGATCACCCCTTGTGGTTGAGATGGGTAAAAATCCTTTCCGCTCAATGCTGGGCGAAAGGACCTGCCAGATTGTCATGGAAACCAGAATCAAGGCAATGCCGGTGAAAAACAATGTGGTGGGAAGTGTCCATGCCATCCATTCTAAGGTCATTGCAGCTCCTTTTTTAAACCCGTCCCATGGCAAACCCCTTTGCCAGATTATTTCTGACAAACCAGATAACCAGGGCCCCGGGTACAATGGTCAGGATGCCGGCAGCGGCCAATAATCCCCAGTCCAAACCCGAAGCACTGACGGTTCGCGTCATGGTGGCTGCAATGGGTTTGGCATTTGTTGTGGTCAGGGTCCTTGCCAGCAAAAGCTCCACCCAGGAAAACATGAAGCAGAAAAAAGCCGTAACACCGATCCCGGATCGTATCTGGGGGAGAAAAATGGTTAAAAAAAATCTGGGAAATTTGTACCCGTCAATGAAGGCGGTTTCATCTATTTCCCGGGGAACCCCGGACATGAAACCTTCCAGAATCCAGACAGCCAGGGGCACATTAAACAGACAGTGGGCAAGGGCAACGGCAATGTGGGTGTCAATGAGACCAAAGGTTGAATACAATTGAAAAAACGGCAGCAAAAACACAGCAGCCGGTGCCATGCGATTGGTCAGCAGCCAGAAAAACATGTGTTTGTCCCCAAGGAAACGATATCGCGAAAAGGCATAGGCGGCCGGCAGGGCTGTCGTCAGAGAAATGGCCATGTTCATGGTCACATAGAGGATCGAGTTGATATACCCCGAATACCAGGAAACATCCGTAAAAATTTTTATGTAGTTTTCAAAGGTGATGTTTACAGGATACAGGGTAAAAGAACTTAGGATATCGGCATTGGTTTTCAAGGACATGTTGAGCATCCAATATATGGGAAGCATTAAAAGAAACAGATACCCCATGAAAAAAAAGGTGCGTTTTTGCAGTCTCATGCTTTTTCTCCTTTCCCGACATTTTGCAAAACCTGGTAAAACATCCAGCAGAACAGGAGGATGATGAGAAAATAAACCAAAGAGAACGCTGCTGCCGGTCCCAGATCAAACTGCCCCACAGCAACCTTAACCAGATATATGGACAAAAAGGTGGTGGTATTGCCCGGTCCCCCTCCGGTCAGAACAAAGGGTTCGGCATAAATCAAAAAGCTGTCCATAAAACGAAGCAGCAGGGCAATGGTCAGAACGCCCCTCATTTTAGGCAGCTGGATATACCGAAAGGTTGCCCAGCTGGAGGCCCCGTCTATTTTAGCTGCCTGGAAATAGGCTTCGGGTATGGCGCGAAGGCCTGCATAGGCAAGGAGCACCACAAGGGGCGTCCAATGCCAGACTTCCATAAACATCAGGGTTATCCAGGCCTGAATGGGGCTTGATGTATGATCAAAGGCAATCCCCATTCCATTGATGGCAGCACCGAACAGGCCGATATCCGGCCGGGTGAAAATAATCCAGATGGTTCCGATAACATTCCAGGGAATCAGGAGGGGAAGGGCAATGAGAACCAGGCTGATGGATGCAGCCAGGCCTTTTTGGGGCATTATCAAGGCAATCAGAATACCCAGGGGCATTTCAATCAACAGCACTAACCCGGAAAAAAGCAGCTGCCGCCACAACGCATCATGCAACCGCGTGTCGGACAATACCTGTTCAAACCACTCCAGCCCCACAAAAACCCTTTGCCCCGGACCGAAAATATCCTGGAGGGAATAGTTGACCACGGTCATCAGGGGAATGATGGCGCTGAAAGCAACCAATAAAAAAACCGGTATAACCAGAAACCAGGCCTTGTTATCTTTCCATTTGTCCATACGTCACCGCACTCCGAATTTAATTTTTTAAGAGCCTTTCATCGCTGAACAATCTGATCCAGCTTTCAGGAAACTTCAGCCAGGCATGTTCACAGGGAGCGGGTTTTCCCTCGGCCAGCCTCGCCCTTACAATATTCCGACTGCCCAGAACCGCTGTAACAATTTTATAACTGCCCTGATCCTCAATTGACTTGACCCTTGCCGGAACACTTCCTTGAACATTTCTATCATGTACTTCCAGATACAGCGGCCGGATGCCAAGTTCAAGCTTGCCCCTGGCACCAGCACCCAGGGCTGCGGTCTGATCATTTAACCTGATTTTGATATCCCCCACCACGGCCTCATTGCCCTCAAGGGTGCAGGGCATAAAATTCATTCCGGGACTGCCGATAAAATATCCGACAAATTTGTGACTGGGGTTTTCAAACAATTCCTGGGGTGTTCCGATCTGGACAATCTCCCCCTGGTACATGACAATCACATGGTCGGCAAAGGTAAGGGCTTCCACCTGGTCATGGGTGACATACAGCAGGGTCAGTTTTAAGTGTTCATGAACCTGCTTGAGTTTACATCGCAGCTGCCATTTCAGGTGGGGATCGATAACGGTAAGGGGTTCATCAAATAGAATCGCTGCCACGTCGCTTCTGACGAGTCCCCTGCCCAGGGATATTTTTTGTTTGGCATCTGCCGTGAGTCCGGCTGCCTTTTTGCCAAGGCTGTCTGTCAGATCAAGTATGGCGGCCACTTCCAGAACCCGGGTCTTGATATCTGCGCGATTAAACCCTCTGTTTTTCAAAGGAAAGGCAAGGTTGTCATATACACTCATGGTGTCATAGAGAACAGGGAATTGAAAAACCTGGGCAATATTTCGTCGCTCGGGCGGCAGGGCGGTAACATCTTTTCCGTCAAACAAAACCCTTCCTTTGCTGGGCGTCAGCAGGCCGGAAATAATATTCAACAATGTTGTTTTCCCACAGCCGGAAGGACCGAGAAGGGCATAGGCCCCCCCGTCCTGCCAGATGTTGTCAATCAATCTTAACGCGTAATCCGACGGTGCCAAAGGATTCGCACCATAACTGTGGGCAACCTTGTCCAGGGTTATTTTAGCCATTTGTCTCTCCTGTTCTCGACCGACTGAGCCCCTGTTCTTTCCGGCGACAAAATCAGTTCTCCTGCCTGGGAAAACACAAACAAATTTGCCGGATCAAGATAGATCCGGATCTTTGACCCCATTTTTTTTGAATAAATGCCCACCTCCTGAACAACCAGTTTCGTGTTGGCATAATTCATATGTAAAAATGTTTCAGACCCGTTTATTTCTGCCAGGTCTATAATGGCTTCCATGGCGATATCCGTTTGATTTTGCGGTTTTAAATACAGGTGATTGGATCGGATACCGACTCTATAATCACCGGGTACCAGTGATTTTAGGTGTCCTGCCAAGGGAAGGGTCACATTTTGCCCCAGTCCGAATTTTGAACCGTGAACATGGCAGGCAATCAGGTTGATGGGCGGGTCACTGAAAACTTCGGCCACGCGTATGCAAGCAGGTCTATGATACACCTCAGAAGTGATCCCGGTTTGGAGAACCCGGCCTTCATCGAGAACAACTATGTTGCCGCCAAGTTTCAAGGCTTCAGAGGGTTCGGTGGAGGTGTACACAACAATGGCCTGTCTTTGTTTAAAGATATCCTGGAGATCTATCTGGAGTTCTTCCCGGAGTTTGTAATCCAGGTTGACCAGGGGTTCATCCAGCAACAAAAGCTTGGCATCTTTTACCAGGGCCCGGGCAATGGCGCACCGCTGCTGCTGTCCGCCGGAGAGCTCTCCGGGCAGCCTGTCCAGCATATCCTCAAGGTGCAGCATGGAAGCCGCTTCTCTGACCCTTACATCGATCAGGCGTTTCTCCATCCCGGCCACTTTCAACGGAGAGGCGATATTTTCATAGACCGTAAAGGACGGATAATTGATAAATTGCTGGTAGACCATGGAGATATTGCGCTTGCGAACCGATACCCCGGTAACATCCTGCCCGTCCACCAGTATCCTGCCCCTGGAAGGACGATCCAAACCGGCCAGTATCCTTAAAAGAGAGGTTTTTCCGGCCAGTGTTCTGCCAAGAAATATATTTTTAGAGCCGGATTCAAACTCCAGGGAAATATCCTTCAAATACATTTCATTATCAACATGTAAGCTGATATTCTCAATTGAAATACTCATTTAGAACTCCGGATAAAAATGGATTAGAGTAATTACAGATGTGAGAAGAGAAAGTGAGTACCTATGCAAATAACATGTATTTAAAGCTTCATCAAGTGGAAAACCAAATAATTTTATTTAAATTCTGGTGTTGAGGATCTCTTTCAAATCTTTGGCGGTTAAGATCACGGGATTGCTTTTCTGGGCGGTGGCAGACGCGATTTTATCAACATCCTTTCCGGTGACGCCATATTGGCCCAGCAAGGGAATTTTCAAAACAGTGGTCCATTCCATCAACAGGTCTGAAACCAGGTCTGCATTTTCCAGGGGATCCCCTGATTTTGATTCGCCAAGTACCTTTCCCAGGAAGGCATATTTCGCAAGGAACGGGCTTTGAGGGTCCTTTTGGATCAGTGCTTTTATAGTTTTTTGTGTCACTGGTGCGAGCAGGGTCCCGCAAATAACCCCATGGGGGATGGAAAAAAGACCCCCGATAACTGCGGCCAATCCGTGGACCGTCCCAAGCCCTGCATTGGCAAGGGTCAAACCTGAAACATAGGATCCATAACACATTCGGGTGCGGGCGGCAAGGTCTGTGGGATCTGTGACAGCGGCTCTCAAAAGGGCATCGCCCAGAACGCTTAATCCGCCCAACGCCAGTGCGTCTGTCATGGGGGAGGCATTGGCCGAGACATAGGACTCGATCAGCTGGGTCACGGCATCCATACCGCAGGCCGCCGTAATTTCAGGAGGGCAGGACAGGGTTAATTCCGGATCAACCACCGCGATATCCGGCACCAGGGTTTCATGGCGAAGGGATTTTTTAAACCCGTTTTCTCCGACACAGGAGAGCACGGCATTCTGGGTTGCCTCGCTGCCGGTTCCGGCTGTGGTGGGCACAGCAATAAACGCAATTTTTTTACCCCCATAGGGTTTGGTTCCCACCCCTTCCAGATAGGTTGAAACCGGTTCCTTTTGGGTCAGCATGGCAGACACCGCTTTCCCTGTATCCATGACACTCCCGCCGCCAATGGCAACTACCACGTGAATCTGTTTATTCTGGTATGTCCGGACGATTTCATCGATGATCCCAGGCGAAGGTTCAGATTGTACGGAATAGGCATGAAAAGAGGTCGCGCTGTTTTTAATGGCCGTCAAAAACCATCTGTAGTGCTTACTTTTTTTAAACGCGTCAGCCCCGGTTACCAGGAGCAGGTTGCTTCCAAAGCCATTGATCAGCCGGGGAAGCACCTTAAATTTACCAGCGCCAAAATGCACAACCGGATTTGAAGTGAATTTAAACTCAAAGGGATTCATGATCCATTAATGCCGCTTTATACGCCCGGGCCTTATTGACCAGTGATGGCGCCCAGGAGACGGACCCCAGTGCGTGAATGTGGGTATAGGTGCCAAAGGTGTTGTTTTTGAAAAATCCATCCTTCTTTTCAAGAATCCCCTTGCCCCTTTCCATGCGAAAGGCCATTTCGTGGTCCTGGTAATCAATGGAAAGTACCTTGGAATACCGAAATTCATGCCCCTTTAAGACCTCCCCTTTTTTATAAAAAGGGTTGTCATTGGCTACTTGAACCCGGGTATAGCCATGACCTTGTGGTTTTTCGGACAAACCGAACCGGATGGGCAGAATACCGGTCATGGGATATTCGATGTTGGAAAGCCGGATGCTGTCTCCCAGATAGATCAATCCCCCGCATTCGGCATAAATGGGCAGGCCTTTTCTGGACAACACCTTAAGATTGTCCCGGAAGGCTTGATTTTGGGCGAGTTGGGGGGCATGGGTTTCAGGAAATCCGCCGCCCATGTAGATGGCATGTACATCCGGGATGCGTTCTTCTTTCAGGGGGCTTAAAAACAGAATTTCAGCCCCGAGGTTTTTTAAGGCTTCCAGGTTGTCGGGATAGTAAAACTGAAAGGCAGAGTCCCGTATCACACCGATGGTGACCGGATCATCCTGTCTGGCGACCGGCAGATCCACATCAAATGAAAGGGACTTGGGTTCCTGGGAGGCGATGGTTTTATATAAAAGCTCCAGGTTGATATTTTTTTCGGCAACGGTCATGGCGGCTTCAATTGCCTTTTCCGAAAAGCTGTGCTCTTCAGAGGTCACAAGCCCCATATGACGCTCCGGGAAATCCTTGGCCGCAAGTTTGGGTATGGCCCCAAATACCGGGACATTGCAAAACCGATCAATACTGGCCCGGACTTTGTCCTCATGGCGTTTGCCGGCCACCTGGTTGAGCACCACCCCGCAGATACGGACATCCGGATCAAACTGAACACAGCCCATGAGGAGAGCCGCCATGGTGCGGGTACTTTTGGTACAGTCCAGCACCAGCAGTACCGGCAGGTCCAATAATTTTGCCAGTTCCGATGTGGAGGTGGATCCGTTTATATCAATACCGTCAAAAAGGCCGCGGTTGCCTTCCACCACGGCAATATCCGAATCGTTGGAATGTAGATAATAGGAATTTTGAACAACTTCAGGATAACACAGAAAGGTATCCAGATTATAACAGGGACGACCGGCTGCCTTTGAAAGCCAGCCGGCGTCAATATAATCAGGTCCCTTCTTAAAGGCAGAGACCCGAATTCCTGAGTTTTTCCATGCCGCTGTTATCCCCAGGGATATAATTGTCTTGCCTGAGCCGCCCCTGAGACCTGCAATTACGATTCCAGGGACTTTTTTAACAACCGTTTGCATGGATAGGTTTAATGTATTCTTATTCTTCGCCTTCGGACGAATGTTGGATCCCGGCACCTTTGAGTCCGTACATGGTTGTACTTCCTGAAGACCAGTATTCAAGCACTTCAGCTTCAACCATTTTATTGATTACTTTTTTAATATCTCTTGGTTTGTCATCGGGAAAAACCTTGGCAAAATCTTTGAAATAAAACTTTGTTTTGCTGCCGGCTTTTTTTGTCATCCACTCCACAACTGCTTTTGTGGCGGCGTCTTTGTCTGCAAGAAGATCACTCATTGTCATGCTCCTTTGATATCAAATGGATGAGCCGAAGAGCCCAAAAGGCTCTCCGGCTTTATCATCGTATATAACAGGTAAAGTTCAATAACAAATCTTATTAGAACTTAAACTGAGTTGACTGACGCCAGCTCATATATGCCTGCTGACGGAAATCATCGATCAGGTGGTGGGTGAATTCAAGCTCACATACTTCGAAGAATTTTTCCCATCCGATTCTCTCGGCCCAGTCACCCAGACGCTCATACTTGTTAGCACCATTTGAATAGGCGTTAACCATCTGATTGATCGCCTTTGTCATGGAAGGCCAGCGGGGCATTTCATTGGGCAGAAAGGCCACAACAACTTTAGAGAACTTGGGATCGGAAATTCTGTTGGAAACCTTGCCGCCCGCCATGAGAACAATACCATCACCCACTGTATCGGCCAGGGGCATGGAAGGACACATGGTATAGCAGTTACCGCAATACATGCATCTTTCGTTCTTAACTTCAACCGATTTTACTTCGGTGCCGTTGGCCAATTTTACTTTGGACGGTTTGATGGCAGCTGTGGGGCAGGAAGAAACAGCCAAAGGAATTTCACACACCTTGTCCAGGTATTCATGATCCAGCATTGGCGGTTTTCTGTGATATCCGAGGATGGCAATATCAGAGCAATGAACCGCACCGCACATGTTCAGGCAGCAGGCCATGGAAACCCTCAGCTGTGCCGGAAGTCTCATGTCCTGGAAATCGGCAAACAATTCATCCATGGTTGCCTTTACCGTACCGGAAGCATCGGTCGCAGGGGTATGGCAATGCAGCCAGCCCTGGGTATGAACAATGTTGGTAATACCGGCACCGGTTCCGCCAATGGGGAACTTAAAGGAACCACCGGCAAATTTTCTGGCGGCCAGATCATTTTTCAGGGGTTCTACTTTTTCTTTGGAATCCACCATGAACTCAATATTGTTACGGGTGGTAAACCGGACATGACCGTCACAATGTTTATCGGCAATATCACAGATTTCATTGATAAGGCCGGTAGACATCAAACGCGCACCACCGACTCTTACGGTATACAATTGGTCTCCTGACTCCGCCACATGTACAAGCACGCCGGGCTCAAGAATTTCGTGATGAGACCATTTTCCCTTGTTTTTCTTGATAACAGGAGGATAAAATTCGTTATGGTCCCTCGGACCGATGTCAGTGATTCTATTTTCCATCGGCTTGGCTGGATTATAACCAGTAGAAATAAATGCCATTATAATTCTCCCTTTCTATCTTAAATGGTGTTTTCTGTATTCTTCAACATCACGTTCCCAGCCGCCTTCAACCTCATCTTCCTTCCAGAAGATATAGGGGTTGGTTCTCGGGTATTGTACGTGCTGTGGCATTGCCTCGATACCAGTTACTTCAAGAAGCTTCTGGAATCCCTGACGCATGATCAGTTCACCAAGTCTTTCACGGTTCTTGCCTTCTTCCATCCACCAATCCCAAACATTTTCGATAACTTCTGTGATGGCTTCGTAATCATTGTCAGCATTGACTTCGATAAAGGGAACCAGCAGAGAACCCATCTGGGCACCATCAAGGATGGGGGCCTTTGCACCCACCAGAATGGAACAACCCGTTTCTTTACCGATTTTAAGGGCTCTTGGCATTACATTGATACAATGCATGCAGCGGGTACAATTGGCATTGTCAATGAACAATTTTTTATTTTTAAACTGCATACATTTTGTGGGGCAAAGACCGGTCACTTCTTTTTCAATGTCAAAGGGACCCCAGTCTTTGCTGCCTTTATATGCACCGGCATTTGCAGGGTAAGCGGCGTCATTTTCAACATATTTATTGACTGCATCCTGATCGATCCGGATATCATCTTTCCAGGTACCGATAAAGGACATGTCAGACCGTGCAATGGAAGCCACGCAGCAGTTGGGGCAGCCATCCAGTTTGAATTTAAACTTGTAGGGGAATGCAGGTCTATGGAGCTCATCCTGATACTCATTGGTCAAGAAATAAACCAATGCATTGGTGTCATAGCAGGCATATTCACATCTGGACTGGCCCAGGCAATCGGCAGGTGTTCTCAGGTTGGAACCTGATCCGCCAAGATCCTGATTCATGTCATGGGTCAATGTGTGGAAGATTTCTTCCAGCTGGGGAGTCGTGGTTCCCAGAAGGATGATATCACCGGTGGCGCCATGCATATTGGTAACCCCGGAGCCTCTGAAATCCCATAGTTTGGTCAGGGCTCTCAGGTAGTCTGTTTTATAGTATTTACCAGCAGGCTGGGCGATACGCATGGTATGGAAATGCTGTACACCCGGAAACATTGTCGGCTGATCACAATATCTGCCGATAACACCACCGCCATAACCGAAAACGCCAACGATACCGCCATGTTTCCAGTGAGTTCTGCCATGCTTGTAAGAAAGCTCCAGAACGCCCAAAAGATCTTCTACCGCATCCACGGGAATTTGGAATTCAACACCTTCTACATTCTTTGCTCTTCGTTCAGCCTGGTCTTTCAGGTCTGAGACAAAGCTAGGCCATGGGCCGGATTCCAGCTGGTCCAGTAAAGGAGTCTTATGTTTTGCCATTTACTTACCTCCGTTAATAGTTAATTTACACTCAATTAATGAAAAGATTTTCCAAACTCTTCATTCAATAATCTAATTTCCTAATATTCCAAAAGGTTATGGAATATCCACCATTTCAGAATAAACACCTTACGCAAAATAACATTGCAGATATAGAATTTCTATTTCCACATGTCAATAAAAATCCTGCGGCCTGCCTTTTTTAAACAGAGAATGAAGTGCACTGCTGTGGGAAGCAAGATGCGCCTCTGCCAGAGAAAATTCCGAGGCATTCGGAGGCCATGCCTGAATAAGATTCACCAGAATCTCCTGCAGCTGTTCTTGGCTGAAGCCGGCCAGAAACGCTGCAAAAATATTTTCCAGTCCTTTTGTACCGCCCAGGGCCTGGGAAGTCTGCCCCGACCTATCGCCCAGACTTCGCAAAAACCCATGGACCGTGGCCGTCAGTACCGGTTCTTCCAAAAAAACCGGATTTCCGACGCCATCCAGACGGTCCAGGCGCATCCTAAGGGTCAAATTCAAAAAGAAAAAAAGAAGGGCGGGCAGAACATTGTCCTTGGGGTCTGTCGCCGGATCAAATTCCATCAAGGGCTGATAGCCGCGCACAGTAATCAGTTTAACGGGCAGCCCCTCCACCAGTGGGTTTACCACAAAATCTCCGGCAGCATGATGCCAGGGGGAAATCTGCTCACCTGTAAGAGCATTGTAATGGGCCGCAAGGATATAGGCGACCTGTTCATATATGGCCTTTGCCCTTTCCAGGGAAAGATACGCAACCCTTCCGCCGGACTCCCAGACGGCAATCTGCCGTTTTCCCTGGGCCTCTGAAACGTGGAACTCCCGGTATCCTTCAAACCATTCTCCAAGGAAAAAACCCAGGGGTCTTTTTTTCAGGCTTGAATTTTCCGGTTTCACGGGTTCAAGGGTCTGGACCCCAGCCCCAAAGACCCTGGGTGTGTGGACTCCGGACAGCCTTTTTTCAAAACCGGCCAGCAGGCGGTATTCTTTTTCGATCAGGGCAAGGCCTGGTTCTGAAACCGCCCCGTTCAATACAAAGGAAACCCGCCGACCTGTTTCCGATGCCACTGTCACCCGGAGGGGATGATAAAAGGCTCCATGTTTTTCAAGGAAGAGGTCCACTGTTCGGATGGGGCCGCACTCCTTGCCAGCCATGGCGGAAAAGGCTGAAAAAAGCATACGGCCGTCCGCCTTTTGGAGAAAGCTTCCGGCCGCCGTAAAATAATCTCCAATGGTCAGGCCAGGTCTTGGGACCTGCTTTGAAAACCCGGAGGATTTCCCGGACAGGGGCATCTGCCACAAAAAACTTTCCGGCCCGATACCGCCATCTTCTCCCGGAATATAAAAAGAAAAAACAGGGGCGGGGCTCATGCCTTTCTATGGGGGGCCAGTTCATCCAGAAGTGCCGGGGCCACTTCAAACCCCAGCTTGACCGCCGCATCACAATGGACAATGGCTTTCTCGTATTCTCCGAGCTCAAGATATCCAACGGCCAGGTTGTTATGGGCAATGGGAAACTGCCTCTCAACAGACAGGGCTTCAAGGTTGGCCTTGATGCTTTCGGCAAACAGTCCTTTCATAAAATAGGCCGTTCCCAGGGTGGTATAGGCCTGGATAAACTTCTGGTTATGGATAATGGCCTTTCTCAGATTTTTAATGGCTTTGTCCACCTTTTCCTCGTCTTGCTTGGCATCTTTCCCATCCACCAGCTGAAGCAGCACAAACCCCATGTTGGCATACCCTTCTGCAAATCCGGAACGTGCTTTTGTTGCCCTCTGGTTAAACCGGTAGCAGCCTTCCAGATCTTTTTTCTGCAAACAGATACCGCCAAGGAGTACATAGGCTTCCGCCAGACTGGGACTGCAGTCAATAGCCTCGTGGAGCACTTTTTCAGCTTCGGCATATTCTTGTTTCCCCATGAGGGCCACAGCCAGATTGTAATGGGTGGTGCCGCATTCGGTATTTTTGGCCAATTGAGACCTCAAGACGGCTATCTGCTCATCCGCATTGTTTGGCAAATGACTCGGGCTCTGATCTTCTGACATATATAACTCCTTAAATCTATTTTTGTATTGTTTTCTGTCCGAAACCCTATATAATAGTACCCTCAATACAGGTGTCAAGGCATTGATCCGAATAATAAATCTTGAACCCCTACCCCACTTGTGGTAGCACCTGATTACCAACTACGCAAGTTTAAGTATCATTATTTTTATACAATTCAGGAGTTAAGTCGTTATGGAACAAGGATGCTATACCGCATTAATCACCCCGTTCAACAAGGCAGGAGAACTGGACCCAAAGGGCCTTGGACAGCTTATTGATTTCCAGATTCAAAACGGCATCACCGGTATACTGGCAACCGGGACCACAGGAGAGAGCCCGACATTCAAATGGAAGGAACATGACCATGTCATCGCCCTTACGGCCAAACAGACAAAGGGCAAATGCCTTTGCATTGCCGGCACCGGCAGCAACAATACCCAAGAAGCCATTGTGGGGGCAGGCCATGCCGTAAAGGAAGGGGTGGATGCCATCCTCATGGTGGATCCCTATTATAACGGCCCCAGTTCCCTTGAAATCAGAAAAGAGTATTACGAAGTGGTGGCAAAACAATACCCTGAAATTGATATCATTCCGTATATTATCCCGGGCAGAACCGGTGCCCAGATGCTGCCCCAGGATCTTGCCATTCTGTCCCAGAACTGCCCCAATATCACCTCGGTGAAAGAGGCTACGGGCAACCTGGCCAACATGAAACTTGTCCGGCAATACTGCGGCAACGCCTTCAATATTCTGTCCGGAGACGATGCACTGGTCTATGATATCATGACCGACCCGGACATTCGTGCCTGCGGCTCCATTTCAGTGATGGCCAATATTGTGCCCAAGTTCATGACCCAGATGGTCGGGCTGATCAACCAAGGCGATCTTGGGGGGGCGCTAAAGATCCAGACCACCCTGAAACCCCTGCTAGATCTAGTGGTGGTAACCACCCAGGAAGATACAAGCTTTGGCCCTGTAAATTGCAGGGCAAGAAACCCCCTGCCCCTTAAAACGATGATGCAGATTTTGGGCATGCCCTCGGGCCCCTGCAGAAAACCCCTGGGAAAAATGACGGCAAAAGGGTTCACCATAGTGCTGGAAGCATTAAAGAAGGTCCATAACGACACACCGGACCTGTTCCGTCCCATTGCTGATTTTTTCCGCGTGGATATTGACGACCGGCTGAATAACCCCGAATACCGGAAAACCCTCTGGTACGATTACTAATCCCTCTTTCAGGGACAAATACCGCTTCTGAAACAAAAAAGGGGATCCTGTACCTGTGCAGGATCCCCTTTTTTATCCATCCAAAAAAAATCCCTTATTTTTTGATCTGGAACCCTTCCTTTGCCGCCTGGAAAAAAGTTGCCTTGAGCCACTCAAATCCGAACTGAAGCAGCTTGATGTCATCGGCTCTGATTTCTTCAATTTTCTGGGCATCAATCGCATACCGCTTAAGAAATGAGCTGTTAAAGACAAACTCTCTGAATTTATCAATATTATAACAGACCATGAAAAATATCTTTTTGCTCTCTTCGGAAAGCCGCATGCTGGGGGGAAGTGATTTTTTCCGGACCATCAAATCCAGCCATCCGTCATTCACCTCGTCCCTGAGATCAACACCCTGGTCTTCCCGCCATTCTGCAACGGTCCACCCGTGGTCCTCTTCAAACCCCAGACAATGGGATTCCTTGACCGTAAAGAAAAACTCATCTTTTTTTCCCTCTTCTCCGGAATAGCTCAGGGAACCGACCCCGAGCGGATAATAACGGCAGGTGGTGGGCCGATTTTCATAGATGGCGCATCCCTCCTTGTCCTCAACAAAGGGACAGGATTTTCTTTCATCATCCAGAAGCTTTAAGGTCACTACGGGCATGTCTGCCTTTTCAAGAATCTGGGGCTGGGTAAACACGGCCAGAAATTCTTCGGACGTCAATTCCAGTTTTTTGCGCATGGTCAAAATATCATAGGGGGTAAGCATGATATCAATGCCCCGGCAGCAATCGGTGAAACATTTCACCCCCTTGTGGCATTTGAACTGAAACCGGCTTTTCAAACTCAGCTGCTCCGGCGGTATCTCAGATGTTTTCTTTATGGTGTCATTCATTGGCTGATCCTTATCAATTGTGTAACAGGTCGCTTATTTGCAACCGGTCGGTTAGCGGTGTGGACTATACAAAAAAAATATAATAATGTCAACCGGATACAGGGTTTTGACGGGCTGACAGTCAAATGGGACGCAGATATTGGTCTCTTCATGGCGATCAATGTATTCTTGCAATTGCGCGTGCCATTTTATTGTATCCAATGCCTGGGGGTCTGTGGCCTCGCCCATTAAAAGGTCCATCCAATGCCTGGGTGTTTTTCCACCGATATCCATGGATTTGATACAGGAAACGCAATACACGCAAACACTCTGGCACGGCATTGACTCCGCACGCTTTTTCATGGGGCTATGAACCTTGTCCATCGGAAGTTTGGGATAAACGTCGTCCCCGCAGCAGACAGAGCGTGTGCCGGAAAACTTGGTTTCGACTATCTTGATATTCATTTTTCCAAGCAGACTGGGAACAGCCTGATGAACCTCGGGTTTTTCACGCACAGGGCAAGGATCATGCACCGACATTTATGATCAAAAAGCCTTTTTCAAGCATCGGTTCATGGCGGCAGCATATTTTGTGCAGTGCCGTTTCTTTATAGCGTTGGTTCAAAAAGTTTAAACTCCTGTTCTCCATCCCGGGTTTATAACTGCTTTAAGCGCAACCGGGATTAAAATATGTTGAAAGTGTCATATTTTCTTCCTGTTCATCAGCGGTTTGTTTCACTGGAGATAATCATTCAACGCTTAAAAATGCAACCTTAAACCAAGGTACGATAAACCGTCAGCCAAAAATAAGAATAGGCTGTTCGGTCCATTTTTCTAGCGGACAAGGCCCGGATCCGGGCAAAAACTTCTATATTTAATTTGACATCTAAACCGCTTTTAACTAAAAAGCAGGAGATGTACAATTTGCCTTATCTTTTCAGAAAAGAATAGGCTGGTCCCAGTATTCTATTTCGATACCAGATATTCAAGGAGTTGCCATGAAGATCAAAAAAGCTGTTTTCCCGGTTGCAGGACTTGGTACCCGGTTTATACCCGCCACAAAGGCCATGGCCAAGGAAATGCTGCCCGTGGTCGATAAGCCTATTATTCAATATGCTGTGGAAGAGGCCTTTGCTGCTGGAATTGAACAGATCATTTTTGTGACCGGTCGGGGGAAAAAGGCCCTGGAAGATCATTTTGACCGGTGCTTTGAAATAGAATTGAGCCTTAAGAACAAGGGCAAACAGGATCTTCTCAAACAGATCCAGGAATTGGTTCCCAAAACCGGAACCATCGTCTATACACGCCAGAACGAACCTTTAGGGCTGGGCCACGCCATCTGGTGCGCCAGGGATATTGTGGGAGATGAGCCCTTTGCCGTCCTCCTTGCCGATGACCTGATCCAGACCGACAAGCCGGTATTGGCTGAAATGGTAAAAAAATTCGACCGGCTCCGGGCTTCCATGGCAGCGGTCATGGAAGTGGAAAAGGACCAGACGGACAAATACGGTATTCTGGAAGCCACACAAGTGGAAGACACCATTTTCCGGATTAACGACATGGTGGAAAAACCCCTGCCCGAAGAGGCCCCTTCCAACCTTGCCATCATCGGCCGGTATATCTTAACCCCCCGCATCTTTGAACTTCTGGGCAAGGGAAAAATGGGCGCAGGCGGGGAAATCCAGCTCACCGACGCCATGAAGGGCCTGCTCAAGGAACAGCCCATCTTCGGGTATAAATTTGAAGGCAAACGGTTTGACTGCGGCGACAAAGTGGGATTCCAGATGGCCAACCTGGCCTTTGCCCTGGAACGGCCGGACATGAGAGATCGGCTGATCCGCTTTGTCAACGAAATTCAAAAAAGTTTTTAAATATTTTTGTAGCGGCTGTACAACCGCATGACCTTTTGAACATAATTTTGGGTTTCTTCAAATGGCGGGATCTGCCCGTACCTGTCCACGGCTTCAGGCCCTGCATTATAAGCGGCAAGGGCCAGGGCCAATTTATCGCCATACCGGTTTAACAGCTGTTTCAAATACCGCGTTCCCCCCATGATATTCTGGGAGGGATCAAAGGGGTCTGATACAGACAGGGCCTTGTAGTTTTCCGGCATAATCTGCATAAGACCCTTGGCCCCTTTTCTAGAGACCGCCCGGGAATCAAACCCGGACTCAGCATGGATCACCGCTTTAATTAATGAAAATTCAATGCCGTATTTTTCCTGGGCCTTTTGAATGATGGGAGTGTATGCCCCGGAAAGGGGACCTGTGTTCGCCTCTGCAGATGGTTCCCTTATGTACAATACATACGCCGATGAGGTGGGGGTATTGGTGTAGTGAAGAACACCTTCACTGTCAATATACTTGTAGATATCGGCTGGAGCGCTTTCCGGAAAAAAAGACAGGGGAGACAGCATCACCAGGAAGGCAAGGCAAAACCATGCCGACCGAATGCCTCCCAGAACGCTTGAACCGGGGTTATCTGTATTTGTTTTTCTTTTCAACCCTTTCCCTGTATTCCTTTAATGCTTTCTTCTCCGGAAAGATGGGCATGGCGATATAGGGCATCATGTTCTTTAAAAAGGTGGCAACCAGTTCTTCAAACACCTGGTCCTTTTCGGATGCCATTATCATGTTCCGCTCACTCTTGTATTCATAGCGGATTTCATCCCCAAGAACTTCCCGGATATCATCAAACTGGGCATCTGACACCTTGTTTTCCGCAAAAAGATCCCGATGAATCCGGATTGCCATCCGGACCCCCATGATCACCACATAGGCATCTTCCCCTATTTTCCTTGATTTATCAAGAATGACCAGTGTCTGATCATTGTCCAGCTCAATTTTTTTAAATATCGTTTCTTCCATTCTCGTCTTTCCTGGGGATTGTTTTTTAGATGCTCCGGGCTGATCTTCCTAAAACAATTCCAATTGTATTTGCTTTTTTGTATCCTTTGCCCGGTCAATGGCCGCTTCCCGCTTTGCCAGCCTTGTTTCAATATCATCAATAAAAAAGGAGCGTTGCCGTTTTTGACTGGTGCCATATATGCGTCTTTTTTGAGCATAAGTCAAACAAAGAATATCCATGGCCCGTGTCATGGCCACATAAAAAAGACGGCGTTCTTCTTCCGGATTCTCACAGGTTTCTCCATTCCTTGCAAAGGGAATCAGGCCCTGCTCGCACCCGGTGACAAAGACCACTGGATATTCAAGCCCCTTGGCTGAATGCAGGGTCATCAGGGATACGCGTTCAACAGAATTGGATAGATAATCCGGATCCTGGTCCAAAACCAGATAGGCCATAAACTCCGACGGGCAGGGGTAGAGGCGGGCCAAAAAAGCCAGGTGTTCATATACCGCTGCCAAAGATCGTTTTTCACGGATCGTCTGCCGGACTTCCAGAACATCAACTACAAATTCCAGGCAGTCACTCGTGTTCAGGTCACGCACCTGACTGGGAACCTGGGAAAAAAGTTGCTGCACCTGCCCCTGGCCCCGGGACGGGTCCTGTTTTTTCAATCTCCTGTCAAAATGATCCTTCAGGATCCGGGAATCCATGGCAGCGGACCTGCCCGTTATCATCCTCAATAGGCTGAGCACCTGGCAAATCCCGTCCTGGTCAAACCTGCCTTTTTTATCTGCCGTCTGAAAGGGGATGCCGTGTTTTGAAAAGACTTCGGAAAAAATCTTCCCTTGGGCTTTTGTTCGGAAAAGAACGGCAAAGTCTGCAAAAGAATAGGCTTTTTCGGTGGTTATATTCCCTGTATCCTGGTTCCTTCTCTCCATTGAAAAAAAAGAAAGTCCGCCCATCAGTTTTTCTATCATCATTCCCACGGCTACCGCCTCGGCCGCCGGGCTTGCGGTCTGCTTTATGATCACTTTCTGGGCGGTGGCCAAGTTGGAAAATATTTTCCCAGATCCGCTGTGCCCTTGGGCAGCAGTCATCATTTGAAAAGAGGCATCCAGAATGGTCTGGGTGGATCTGTAATTTTGGATCAGCCGGATCTGCTCACAGCCGGGATAATCCTTTGCAAATTGTCTAAAATAGGTGTTGTCCGATCCCCGGAACCCGTAGATGGACTGATCCGGGTCCCCGATCACCACCAGATGACTTTTTTGTGCTAGTAATTTGACCAGCTCGTACTGGCCCAGATTCAGATCCTGGTATTCATCAATGAAGATATGGGCAAATTGATTCCGGACCCGGGCCAAAAGATCAGGAGACCGTACCAGGTGATGATAGAACACAAAGATCAGATCCTCAAAATCCACCAGATTCTTCCGGCGGCAGAGTTCCATATAGTTTGCATATCCGCGTTTGAGCAGTAAAACCTCTGGTTCTCCGGCAACTGAAGACAGATCATCCTCCGGTCCCAGCAGCTGCTGCTTGCACTGACAAATGAGCCGGTCCAGCCGGTCTATCCTTTTTTTTGGGGAAAGGCCGGGCCGAATCTTATCTGCCCCTGCTTTATCTCCCCTGGACACCTTTGGTTCAACCGCGCTTTCAAATGCGTTCTTCATCAATTCCAGCCTCAGAGACTCATCCATCAGGCCTGGGTTAAATTCCGTATTTTCCTTTAAAATCTTCAGGCAAAATCCATGGAAGGTGGCGGCTAACACCGGGGGGCTGCCCTTGGGAAGAAAGGTTTCGATACGCCGGGTAAGTTCTTTGGCTGCCTTGTTGGTAAAGGTCAGGGCCAGGATGGCACTGGGATCTGTTTTTTTTTCAGAGATGAGATGGGCAATTTTTGCCGTTAATGTCCGGGTCTTCCCCGTCCCCGGACCTGCCTGGATCAGAATGGCCCGGTTCAAGGATTCAACGGCCTGTTTCTGGCCGGGATTCAATCCTTCCAAAAGGCCGGGACCCCTTGCCGGATGAGGGGCCGGAACGACAGGAGACGGCGGCGTTTCCAATGCCAGGTCAAGGGACGGCGTTTTGTTAGAAGGGATCTTGGCAGAGGGCAGGGAGAGCGGGAGATGTTTCTCCCCCCTGAGGCGTTCTTTTTCCTGGGGAGAAAAAACAGTCACCTTGCCGAATTCGCCGTCAAATCCGGGATCAATCCGGATATCATGGGACCGCATCCGCAGGATCGCCTCTGCCAGAAGGGGCACCCCGGCCGATTCAATGGCATCCGAAGAAAGATCCGTCAGAATCGGCAGCTCGGGACCCAGTGCTTCAATGGCCTTTTGATAATATCCTGCAACTTTCTGGGTCCTGGGCCCCTTGTCACATATCTCGGATAAAATATCGGTGAGGGGAATGATAGGGGTGTACCCCTGGCGATTTTCGGGCACAAACCCTTCCCTTCGGTCGGCAAGCTCCCGGACCCGGTGGAGCACGCCCAGGGTCAAGGATTTTTTGCATTCAGGACAAATGTTGCCCAATTTTTCACTTTCAGCAGGATCCAGGCTGACATTGCATTTTCTGTGGCCGTCATAGTGGTACTTTCCCTGGTGGGGAAACATATCCAGGGTTCCTTTAAACCCTTCCATGTCCCCCGTTTCAAGGGCGGCTCTCATGGCAAAATAATTCAGATCCGTATCGAACACCGAGGCATTCCGGCCCAGATAGCCCGGGGAATGGGCATCGGAATTGGAGATCAGACTCACCTGATCCAGACCCGATACCCGCCAGTTCATGGGCGGGTCCGAAGAAAGCCCGGTTTCAACGGCAAATATATGGGGTGTCAGATCCCCAAAACACGCTTCAATGGTGTCAAATCCGGATTTGGACCCGAACATGGAAAACCAGGGGGTCCAGATGTGGGCCGGGACAAAAAGGCCGGCTTCGCAGGTTTCCAGCACAATTTCCAAAAGCGCCCTGGCATCCAGGCCCAATATGGGCCGACCGTCTGATTTGATATTGCCGATATTATCCAGGCGGGCATTAAATTTTTTAACGGCCAAAAGATCCGGAAAATACACCAGGTTGTGATTTTTTCGAACCCGGCCCTCTTTTTTATAGATATTGCTGATCTCTGTCTGCAGAACAAACCGGACCGTATTCCGGCAGGAAGGGGGTACACGTTGGTCTATTTTGTCTGCAATCTGTTTTTTCAGGGAAAACAGCCCAGGTTCGGCCGGTTCCAGCTTGGATTCAATTTCATCCATCCATGCGGGAAAGGTGAAATCCCCGGTACCGACAACGGAAATTCCCTTTATCTGTGCTGCCTGGTAAAGGTTTTCCAGGTCAAGATTTTTAGCCGTGGCCCGGGAGTATTTGGAATGGATATGGAGATCTGCAATAAAGGTCATTTGTATCTGCCTGTGACGGGAATTCAAATTTTTTTTATCAATTCTATTTATTTACATGATTTCCCCTTAATTTAAAAGCAGGATTCTGATAAAGGAAGATACGAGGACGCAATTCCGCCAATTATAGAGAAAGGAAAAAAAGGAAGATGAACAAAGGCCAATTGCTTGTCATCGCATCCGACGCTTGCGTCCATGCCGTTTCACAATTTTTGCCGGACTTTCAAGGGCTTGAAGGCAGCCATGCGCCATGATGGATACGATTGCCAGACAAATTATCGCAGACTGGGAAAATAAACGGACCGGGAGCCAACGTGTTCACCTCCTCTCAACAGACCATCGGGAGCAGAAGCGCTTTGAATCCTTTGGCCGAAAGCTTTCTGCCCTGGCCCCTTCACTCCGGTTAAGGCCCTCAGACAAAAAACACTCTTTGCCCGGATTTCTTCTCAAGGCAAATATCATCTATTCCGCCCTGGCACAGGGCAGGGAATTGCCCCCTTTTCTGAAGGGGCTCTCCTGTATCCTGGAACAGACACCCAAGCCGTCGGATTTTATCCAAAAAAGCATAGACCAGCTTGCGCTTCCCTGCAGCCTGACCCTCTACATCGCCCCCCATTGCCCCCATTGCCCCGGGGTGGTCGATACCCTTTTTCCCCTGGCGGTGTTCTCGGAGAAAATTGCACTGCATATCATCGACGGAACCCTGTTTCCGGAAGCAGCCCAAAGGGACAATGTCATGTCTGCTCCCTGCCTGATCCTTGACAACGGCTTCCAATGGACCGGTGCCGTTGCCCTTGAGGAGGTGCTTTCCATGATCCTTCACCGGGATGTATCAAGCCTTTCTGCCCAAACCCTCAGGGCCATCCTGGAACAGGGAAACGCCTCCTGGATATCCCGGGAAATGGCCCGGGCTGACAGAATATTTGAGGGATTTATCCCCTTGTTGCTGGACGATACCTGGTCCGTGCGCCTGGGCGCCATGGTGGTGGTGGAAACCCTTGTGCAGGAACGCCCGGACCTGGCCTTGCAATTGTGCCCCAAGCTGATCCGGGCCTTTGATCAAAAGGATATCCCTGTCCAGGGGGATATCCTCTATGCCCTAGGAGAAACGGGAAACCTTGAAACAAAGGAATGGCTCAAGGAACGATTACAGAATCTGGGAAACCAGGAACTCAAGGAAGCTGCAGAAGATGCCATTCAGGCCATTGAATCAAGGATTGCCCGGCAGAACTCGTGACGTACCTGGGCTTATTCTGTGTGGGAAACAGTCAGTGCACTGATTCTCTGCCTGGCCGCCTGGACGACTTCACCGTCCTGATCTTTTTCGACGATGGATTTCAATAGGACCAAATCCGTTGTTTTGTTGATAAATTTAATCCTGACCTGCGGATTGGAATGGACATACTTGGGAACAAAAAAATCTGAAAATTTCATGACACCCTCCTTTATGATTATGGATCAAAGGGGGTCAGATGTTTTTTCCACATATTGCCGGATAAGTTCTATTGTAACGTCTCCCATTGTTCTGCCCTCTTTGACTGCAGTCACCTTGAATTCCTTGTGAAGATTTTCCGGTATTCTTAACGTCAGCTGTTTTGTTTTAAGTTTTTCATCCATGGAACGCATCCGATTTTTTAAAATTCATCCAAACCCCGTCTGTTTTTACATAAGACATAAAAATGTCTATATGTCAAGACATATATTTCAAGCCCGCCCCCTATAAATGTTTTACATTGCATTTGATTGTATTGGGATGATATTTTAAGATGATCCGGTGCCATGAACAAGGGAGCGGAAACCGCACCGGGCGGATAGGAAACAGGAGAACCATATGAAACCCAAAAAACGCCCTGAGTCATTTTTCCGGATTTTATTGTTCACGGTCTGCCTTCTTTTTTTCCAGGCAGACTTTGCTGGCGCCCATCCCGCCCTGGGGGAACAAGCCCCTTTCCCCGATGTCCTGAGCCATGAAGAAAGGGCTTGGCTCAAAGCCCACCCGACCATACGGCTTGCACCTGATCCACAGTTCAGCCCCATTGAATTTTTTGACCCAAAAGGCAATTACTCAGGACTTGCCGCCGACTATGCCCGACTTCTTGAACAAAAGCTCGGCATACAGTTTAAGATTATCAGGGCCCCCAGTTGGGAAGATGTCATCCTGGGGGTCAAGCGCCGGGAGGTGGATATTTTAAATGCCGTCGTCAAAACCCCCCAGCGGGAGTTATATTTGCACTTTCCCCACCCCTATTTGACGGTTCCTTCGGTCATCATTGTCAGGAAAAAGGTGAGGTCCGGCCTGACCCTGGATATGCTCAAGGATATGACGGTTGTCATGGTCTCGGGATATGGGTATGTGGATCTGATCCAGAACAAAAACCCGGAACTGAACATACAATTGGTTCCTGACCTGAAGACCGCCCTGGGAAAAGTCTCCTTCGGCATGGCAGATGCGTTTGTAGGAGATCTGGCAAGTGCAAGCTTTCAAATAGAATTGGAGGGGATCACCAATTTAAAGCTGGCGGGTGAGACGGATCCGCCCAATATTTCAGGATTCGCCGTCCGTTCCGACTGGCCTGAATTGAGCCGCATTTTGGAAAAGGGGATGGCCCTGATTACCGAAAAAGAGAAAAAGGCCATCTACAACAAATGGATTCATCTGGAATCAGACACTTGGATAACCCGTAATAAATTCAAGCAAATGGTGGTGATCACGGCCAGCATCATTGCATTGGTTCTTCTGGGCTTTTTGCTGTGGAATCGTATGTTGCGGCGGATGGTAAGGGTGAAAACCAAAGATCTGGAAAAAGAGATTGAAGGGCACAAACGAACAGAAGCTGCATTGAAGGCAAGTGAAGAAAAGTATAGAAGCATTATTGAAAATGCTGTTGAGGGAGTTTTCCAGAGTACCCCCAAAGGACAATTCATCATTGTCAACCCGGCCTTTGCCAGGATGCTCGGGTATGCATCCAGTGAAGAGCTGATCACACGGGTCCAAGATATATCAACCCAGTATTACGTGAATCCCCAAGATCGGATCCACTACCAGCAGCGTCTCCAAAGGGACGGGTATGTTGAACATTTCGAGTTCAGGGCCCGTAAAAAAGACGGTTCCCAGATCTGGGTATCCAACAGCACCCGGGCCTGCCTTGATCCCGATGGAAACATCCACCGGTATGAGGGAACTGTGCAGAACATAACAGCTCGAAAGCTGGCAGAAGAGGCGCTTCAGGAGAGCCAGGAACAATTTTCTTTGTTTATGGATTATCTTCCTGCCCTCGTGTTCATCAAAGATGAGACGGGCAGGACCCTTTTTGTAAACCGCCACATGGAGGAGGTTCTGGGCGCGAAAGACTGGATTGGGAAAACACCTTTGGATCTGTTTCCCCAGGATCTTGCAGTGGCAATGGCCTCAGACGATCAAAAAACCATGGCCCAGGGGTATCGAAGGATAATCGAAATTGTGCCGGACAAGCAGGGAGCACTCCATGTCTACCAAACCCATAAATTCAAAATCAACCGTGCCGGCAAACCACCCCTGCTGGGAGGAATCGCCCTGGACATCTCCCAGCTGAAACTGGCAGAAGAAGAAAAACTGACGGCCCAGAAAATTGCGGCGGAACAGGGGAAACAAGCGCTGGTCGGTCAGATTGCCGGGAAAATGGCCCATGATTTTAACAATATTCTGGGCATTATCATGGGCAATACAGAGCTCGCCCTGCTGGATTGCCGGGACGGGCAGATACAAAAGACATTGGAATTGATATTTGAGCAGACCGTGCGGGGGAAAAACCTGACCAAAAACCTGG
>Ga0180007_10001787_pt1 | contig 27337 bp, 26 predicted proteins | sample MM_PC_MetaG_FD_121122 | JGI IMG/M metagenome (GOLD analysis project Ga0180007, IMG submission 121122) | Groundwater microbial communities from the Aspo Hard Rock Laboratory (HRL) deep subsurface site, Sweden - MM_PC_MetaG | ecosystem: Environmental > Aquatic > Deep subsurface > Groundwater... | reverse complement strand
TCTCAGGTTTTCTTTGTGCGGCTTCGCACGCACTTGAAACCTTCGCCCCAAGTACTCGCGTGGTTGAACACTTCGTGTTAAATTTACCACGCTCGTACTTCGCCAACGCGCGGACGTTGTACGCCATTGCTTTTTCCCTTCGGGGCAACAGCGTACAACAAAGCATAACCGGTTCACTTGTTTTGGTTTTGCCTCGGTTTTTACTGTCTTTTCTTCCATTTTCCTTCATTTTTCCACCTTTACCCGTTCTCCCAAATTTGCCAGTGCTTGCGCTTCGCGCTATTTTAGCACTGTCAAACTTCGGCTCATGCTTCGCCGTTGTATGACATATTTTGATGGCAATAAAAAAAGAATGATTTAAAAACTTTTAACTGATAAACTTATTATTATGGAGTCTGCAAATATTATTAAACAATATCTCAAAGCATTGGAGGTCGGAAGTTACGAAGAGATGATGAAACTTTTCACTCCTGACGCAGTGGTTCATTCTCCTCTGTATGGGGAAATTAAAGCAAGCAAGTTTTACAAAGGCCTATTTGCTGATACCTCCAAATCAAAAATTACTTTACTAAATATTTTCAAGGGCAAAGATGATTTCATTGGAGCAGGTCATTTTAGATACGATTGGAAAATGGCTGATGGCACACCTGTATCATTTGAATGTGTCGATGTCTTTAAATTTTCTGAAGATAATCTTATAAATGAGCTTACCATAATCTATGATACAGCAGGAACTAGACCAGCTTTTAATAAAATGAAATCATCTTAACTAACCACTATGAAAACACTAGGAATAATTGGAGGTCTTGGACCAGAAACAACATCGGAATTTTACTTAGACATTGTCTTTTCGAGTTACAAAAAGACTAAAAAGGCAAGACCTGGAATTATCATCGCCAGCGTTCCTTTGCCTTACAAAATCGAAGAAGAATTGATAATGCATAACAAAGGCTCTGAAAGATACATCCCTTTCTTAGTCAATGAGGCAAAGAGACTCGAAAAAGCTGGGGCTGATTTTATTGTCATGCCTTGTAACTCCCTTCATGTCTTTATTGAAGAAATCAGGAACGCTGTCGATATCCCTGTTTTGAGTATCATTGAAGAAACAGTAAAATTCCTTAAGAAAAATAATTTTAATAAGGTTGGAATAGTATCAACTTCTGCTACAATCCAGAATAAATTATATGAGAATGCCTTTGAAAAAGATGGAATAGCCTATGAAACACCAGATGATTTTCAGCAAGCAAAAATGGGCAAATTTATTCTGAATCTAGTTACTGGCCAACAAAAAAATAGTGACAGAGAGGAACTTATTAAAATTATTAACGACTTTGAAAAGAAAGATGTAGATTGTGTGGCACTTTCTTGCACCGACCTCCAATTATTGATTCCTAAACATCCGACCTTGAAAATATTTGACACAATGAAAATATTTGCAGACTCAACAGTTGAATATTTGTTGAAATAAAAGTTTTTAAAATTATTATAAAATTGCCATCAAAATACGCTAAAGCCCCGCTGCGCTCTCGCTTCACTACGTTACGCTCGGGTCATATAACAAGGGATATACGGTTCGGGGCTCGGCTCGCCCCTCACCCAAATTTACCACTGGTGAGCCTTCGGCATATTATTCCAGTGGCAAACTTCGTATATCCCTAACGTTGTGTGCCATTTTGCCCTCCGATAAATAAATCGAGTAATAAATCTATAAATGAATAATAATAAAGCATGGGAAAAAATTTTCCAAAAAGATGGAAAGGTTTTTATTGAACCACACAAATATATGGGAAAAATCGTGGAAGTCCTTAAGAAAAAGGGAGCAAAAAATATATTAGATTTAGGATGTGGTAGTGGAAGACATACAATTTTTCTTGTAAAAAAAGGTTTTTCAGTTTTTGGACTCGACAATTCATCAACAGGTCTAGATATGACAAGAGAATGGCTTTTTGAAGAGAAATTATCCGCTGAATTAAGGCAACAAGAAATGACTGAGAAATTCCCTTGGAATAATAATTTTTTTGATGCAGTAATATCCGTCCAAGTTATTCACCATGCTGACATCGCTACAATCAAAAAGATCATCTCAGAAATTGAAAGAGTTCTTAAAAAGGACGGATTTTTATTTGTCACAGTACCAAAACTGAAAAACCAAGCAAAAAAATACAAAAAGATAGAACCAAATACTTACACACCGCTAGATGGCCCAGAAAAAGGACTTCCACATCACTATTTTACAGAAACAGAATTGGAAAATTTTTTCTTAAATTTCAAAATTTTGAGTATAGAACAAGATGATTGTGATCATTATTGTTTGACTGCAATCAAATTATAAAAAGGGCAAAACAGCACACAACAGCGCGTTAGCGGTCTCAGGTTTTTCTTGTGCGGCTTCGCACGCACTTAAAACCTTCGCCCCAAGTTGGCCAGCGGTTACACTTCGTGTATTTTACCACTGTCCAACTTCGCCAACGCGCGGACGTTGTACGAAAAAAATTACTAACATTAACAATCTATATATGTTCAAGCCGACAAAAAAGAAGGTACTCATATCCATAATTATTTCAATTTTAGTATTTACATTGTACGTTTTGTACTTTCGATTCTTTCATGAAGTTAATGACCTACAATGCCACCTTGTTGATTGTATGCCACAGGAAAAAATCATATCTCTATGGATAAAACCTAATTGTTGCGGATATACAGTAAGAACGCTTGTTAGTGAAATCGCATCAGTGATATTACCTTCTTTTTTGGTGAGCTATTTCACTCTTTCAATGTTTAAGTTGAAAAAGTAATTTTTCAACATACAACAGCAGTTTAACCGGCTCGTTAGTTTCATGAACAATCGGAAATCATGAATTTAATGGTTTTTATTGATACTTTTCGCCAACCAACCACTCCCCCAAATTTTGCCGTGGTTGGCCTTTGGCCATTTAACCACGCCAAAACTTCGGTTATACTGCGGACGTTGTATGAAATATTGCAGCAAATCTCAATAATGTTGTAAGATTATTATAGTCGTACCGAAAGGACGAATCTTCCCATCCATGTGAAGATAAAAATGTAAAGTAAGTAAAATGATAATTGGATATTCATTATATGGCCCGGACAATGATAGTTACATGTGTTCAGATTGTGAGAATATTCACGAAGGAATGGAAGGTTTAAAAGCCTGTCCAAATTGCGGATATAGAACTGATTTCCAGTATGTAAACAAGCAATTTAAGATGAAAAGAAGAGTTTATGATTTTTCTTTTACTTATGATGGTTACCCTATTTGTTCGCTGAGGTTTAAAGAATTTTGTGTGCGTCAAAAGTATCGTAATTTAGAATTTGATGAATTTGATACTACTAACAAATTCTACATTATAAGACCTACAGAAATTCTTGAATATGATTTAACAAGAAGCCATCCGAGATTTGACAAATTTTGTGACACTTGCCGGAACTTCGAATCAGTGACAAAACCATATCCTGCATACATTCAGAATATAACCAAAGAATTAGCGGACGGATTTTATAGATCAGATTTAATGTTTGCAAGCGGAAATGAAAAATCGCCATTAATAATTATTGGAAAAGAAACGAGAGAGAGATTGAAGAAAGAGAAAATGAAGGGTTTAGAGTTTCAAGAAATTAATGGATAAAAAAGAATGGAAGAAAGCACTGTCACGTCCTGTGCCAGTGCTTTAGACGGCACGCAGGACGATGAGATTTGCTGCAATACAGCACACAACAGGCCAATGGGCACTGCGGGCGGAATACCGCCCTTGGCCCTGCGGCAAATGCCCTTCGGGCACTTCGCCATTGGCCGGGACGTTGTACGAAATATTACTTTTCTTTTTTGGGCTATCGCCCAATTGTTTTAAAAAATTTTCAAATTTCTTTTTCATTAATTAAAGAGGGGGGAAATAAGGTGTTTTCTCCGCTTCGCTCCGAAAACGATTTGTTTATAAGGGAGAAACGGATACAATATTCACTAATGAGTTAAATCATATGATTACATACATACTATTTATCTTCGGATTCTTTCTTCTCATAAAAGGAGCCGATTTTTTAGTTGATGGTTCAGCTTCAATCGCAAAAAAACTCAAAATTTCAAATATTGTCATTGGCTTAACCATAGTGGCATTTGGCACTTCCTCCCCAGAATTTATTGTTAACATTTTTGCGAGCATGCAAGGCAACACTGAAATTGCAATTGGAAACATCTTGGGAAGCAATATCGCAAATATATTATTAATTCTCGGGATATCAGCCATCATTTATCCAATAACTGCAAAGAAAAATACTGTATTAAAAGAAATTCCATTGAGCCTTTTGGCCGCCGCTGTATTGGGTCTTATGGCTAACGATATGATTATTGATGGAGCGGGCTTTTCTGGCATCACAAGAATAGACGGTTTTATTCTTCTGTCTTTTTTTATTATTTTTCTTTACTACACTTTTGGAATTACAAAGTCAGATAAAGACATTGTTGAAGAAGAAATTAAAGTATTTAGTCATTTTAAGTCAGTAATATTTATTATTCTTGGACTTGCAGGTTTAGTTATCGGCGGAAAATGGATTGTTGATGGTGCGGTTAAAATCGCAGAATTCTTCAATATTAGTCAATCGTTGATTGGTTTAACAATTGTCGCTATTGGCACATCATTGCCAGAATTAGCAACTTCAGCGATAGCTGCTTACAAAAAACAATCAGACATAGCGATTGGTAATGTAGTCGGATCAAATATTTTTAACATTTTTTGGATTCTTGGCGCGAGCGCCATTATACGTCCACTGCCATTTAATATTAGTTCCAACGGTGATATAGCAATGACAATATTCGCAAGTATTGTGTTGTTTTTAGTAATGTTTATAGGCAAAAAAAGAGTTATTGAAAGGTGGCAAGGAGTATTTATGGTTACTACATATGTAGGTTATATTGTGTTTTTAGTTTTGACCAAATAATGTGTTTTGGATTTTGGGCATTCACCCCTTTAATTCCCCTCTGCCCGCCCCCCAAAACGGAAAAAGAAATTTGAAAATTTTTCAAAACAAGTTTTCTTATCAGAAAACAAAAGAAAAGGAATACATCAGCTAACACAGCAAATCTGGTTACGGCTTTTATACAAAAGCCTCCACCCATATTTGCTTCCGCTACGCTACGGCAAACATCAGATATACCGAAACGTTAAGCGAAATTGGACTGTTAATATTCGAGCACGTAACGTAATATTTATTCACTGTTTAATCAAACTTAATGAATAAAACAGGGATATAATTGAAAATTAATTTAAACCTTTAGCTACTCACATTCAGACAAGTCTAACAAAGTTAACAAAATTTTTGAATCTTTAAAGCTAAGCAATTAATTTGCAATGCTAACGATGTGATTTTCTTCACTTGAACAAACATGAAAAAATCCCTGGCGCAAATACTGAGTAAATTTCTGATTGTGTACTATAAAATCCGCTACGGAAAGCGAGTAAAGTTTGGCAAAAACGTAATAATAAACCATAAATTTAAAATTAAAGGGCGCGGCAAACTTTTAATTTCAGACAATTGCATACTTTGGGCTCATGAAGAACCAAATGCATTCCATTTTTACAAAAAAAACGCACAAATAAAAATAGGCAAAAATTGCCGTCTGAACGGACTTAAATGCCATTGCGCCGACTCAATTGAGATTGGTAACGACTGTCTAATTGGCAGCTCTACAATCATGGACACGGATTTTCATACATTTGATGATCCTGAGCACATTCTTTTTGGCAATTCAAAATCCAAATCCATTAATATTGGAAATCAGGTTTGGCTTGGCGGACAATCCGCACTTTTGAAGGGATCTGAAATTGGCGACAAATCCGTGGTAGGTTTCAGAGCCGTGGTGACAAAAAGTTATGGTGCAAATGTGGTAGTTGCAGGAAATCCGGCAAAAGTTGTAAAAAGCAAAGATTGAGATTCACTATGAAAAAACCAATACATAGATCCAAACTTAGATTGTTTGCCGGTAAAATATTTTTTTCAATCAAAAAATTCATTTATTGGCACCTTTCAAGAGTCGATTTTGCAAAAAAAATTGAAAAACATTTGCCAGTTGAAATTTTTTCTCACAAAACCATTTTAAGAAGAAAATTAAAAAATGTAGACATGTGGATGCAAGAAAATAAAATCACAAATTTAAAAATCGCCATAAAAAAACTTGATGGCCTGGTCCTAAACCCCGGACAAACTTTTTCTTATTGGCGACAAATTGGCAGGCCTTCTAAAAAAAAGGGGTATCTTGAAGGTATGGTACTTCAAAGTGGCAAGGTAACTGCAGGAATTGGTGGCGGACTGTGCCAACTATCAAATTTACTCTTCTGGATTACGCTCCACACACCATTAAATGTCACTGAACGCTGGCGACACGGCTATGACGTTTTTCCTGACGTTAAACGCAATCAACCTTTTGGAAGTGGAGCAACCTGCTCCTACCCAAACATTGATCTTCAAATACAAAATAAAACTTCCCAAAAATTTCAATTAATCCTTGAAGTAACTGACGAATATTTAATTGGCAAATGGGTATCTGAGAAGCCAATAAATTTAAAATACAAAATTTTTGAAAAAGATCACGAAATAAAAAATGAATGGCTAGGCACTTACTCAAGAAACAACAAGATTTTTCGCAAGGTGATTGATAAAAATTCAAATAAAGAACTTCACGAAGAATTTATAACCGAAAATCACGCCCTTATGATGTATAATCCCCTTCTTGAAAACGAACAAAATTAAACAAATAGACCAAATTGAATGTTCTCCTTACTCTCACCTAAAAAAGCTGGCTTTTTTTTTAAATTATGCTAGTATAAGTTCTAATTCATACAATCATGAGTACTCAACCGGAATATGATTGGACAAATTCATCAGAAACTAATGAAGCTTTTGAAGATCAAGATTCTCACAAAATTTTAGATTTTTTCATTGGACACGTACCGTTGGCTCTAGAGTGGGAAAGGCAATACGGCAGACCAAAAATGATGTGGGACGAACGCGGTTTTTGGCTTTCTTGTCCACCCGGATGCACTGAACTTCCGGAAGACTACAACGGTGCTGATTATTTCAGAGATCCAAATACAATTCTGATAATAAGAGAGTTAATTGAATCTTTAGGGCGAACTCCTGGACCACTTGAAGTAATGCGGGAAATTTTCAGGCAACAAATTTTTGACCAAATTGAAACGGACGCAAACAAAATGACCTACATCAACGTTGAAACAAATCCAGCAAGAAGAAAAAGAAAAGAACGTATGAATCAATTCCCAGCTCCGGAAGTGGCTATTTCAGCATTTGAAGAAGCTGACATAAGAATTGAAACGGAGAATGATATTGAAAGATTGGTAATTTTAGTCCCAAATCAGGCCGGTGAAATTGTGGAACATCCAGTAATGACAACCGAAGAAATGGATTGGATTGAAAGAAGTGCAGATATTATTTCCTGTGTAATGCACGGAAAAACTGAATCAAAAGTTTTTATTGCAGGACTCGGTCTTGGATTGCTAAACAAAGAATTGGCAAAAAGAGGGATTCTTCCTTCTCAGCAAGTTGTGGCTGAATTAAACAAAAATGTTATTAAAAAAATTGGACCAAGGGTCCAATCAGAAATGATAGATATTTGTGATGAAGATGAACTCTACAAAATTATGAGAAAGGTGAAATTTCATGAAATACCTGATGATGAAGATAGTGATATTTTTCTTGAAGCGACAGAGGAAGATTATGGAAAAATGGAAATTCGCCAAGGAGATTTTAAATCAATCTTGAAAGCAGCAATTGAAAGCGGGGAATCATACACAGCAATATCTATAGATCCATTCCCAAACACAGCAGATGAAATAAACCGCGATGCCTCAAGTAGAGAAGTTTTAGCACTCGCACTTGATGCACTAGAGCCAGGAGGAATTTTAACATTCTATCCGGATTCCAGATACTTACCAAAACGCGTACTTGAAACTTTGAGAGCACTTGGCATCCCAGACTCATCAATCCACTATACCGTTGCAAGATTTAACCAATCTGAATTCACCAAAAAATATCACTACGGTGAACTTATGGGAGTCATTCACATTCAAAAACCACTACTAAGAGATAAAAATAAAATCAGTGGATTAGAACAAAAATTCTTTTCTCAAGCTGACAAAAGAATCCCCAGAAGCAAACAGAACCGTAGAAAAACACAAAAACAAACTGCAGCTGCGTAAAATTTGACTTCCAAACCAATAGGAATAAAATTCCAACGCATCTCACGCCAAAATATGAAAAAAACAAATAAATTTATTTTTTGGACACCCAGAATTCTTTCCATTGTATTCATACTCTTCCTTTCTTTGTTCTCCCTAGATGTTTTTGACGGAACTTCAAGTTTTTTTGAAACACTGCTGGCACTTTTCATGCATAATATTCCTTCCCTAGTACTTCTAATTTTTTTACTTATTTCATTGAAATATGAAATTGTTGGAGGGATTGGATACATTCTTGCCGGAATCCTATATGTTATTTTCACTATATTAGGCGCCCCAGAGGCATTTTTAGCACTATCTTGGTCAATAATTATTGCAGGTCCAGCCTTTTTTATTGGGACACTTTTTTTAATTGGCTGGTTTAAAAAAAAGAGATTTCAAGTAAATAAAACGAGAGTATAATTCAATAAAATAACGAAAAAATATGAAGAAAAAAACATTTTTTCTTCAGAGCGAAGAACCACGAAATAAAGTAATTATCATTACGGTTTTACTGATAATTTGCTTTTCAACAACAATATTTTTTCAAGCTTCCGGAATATCCGAAGTTTATACACACCTCTATTACCTGCCAATAACATTTTCATGTATTTGGTGGCCAGAAAAAGGCATGATTATTCCTGTGCTGCTTGGATTTACTTTAATACTAGTTCACTCAATATTTCAGACAGACTCCAGCTTCATAAATGATTTTTTTAGAAGTTTAATGTTCATTGGAATTGGATTTGCAATTTCCACAATCAGCAGAGTAGAGAAAAACCAAAAAAAATTGCTTAATGAAAAAAATCTTGAATTACAAACTTCTTATCAAGGACTTCAAATAAAAAATCAATCCATTGAAGCAAAAGAAGCTCGAATTGAAGAGCTGAAAAAAGAAATTAATTTTTTAAAAAAATCATTATGAAAACCACCTACATTTCTCTTTTATTATTAACTCTTTTTGCATTTGCAAGTTGCACAACACCTCCCCAGAGTTCCTTAAGTGAACAAGATGCAAAAGCAATTGCGGAAAAAAGTTGTATCAAAGGCGGCGAATCAATATCAGACGGTTACTACAACGAAAACAGTAAAACATGGTGGTTTGATGCAAATCTAAATCAAGTAACTGAAGGGTGCAATCCAGCTTGCGTTGTATCTGAAGAAACTCTTTCTGCAGAGATAAATTACAGATGCACTGGTCTAATTATAGAAAATACCAATGAAATTGTGCTCCAACTTTTCAAAGAAAAATATCCAAAGTATCAAGACTCATTAAGCATAAACATAACAAAAGAAAGCGCTGACCACGTTAGAGGTGAAGTGATTTTTGAAGAAGGAGTTCCCGGCGGTATCTTTTTTGCAGTAAAAGTTAACAGTATCTGGACGATCCTCTTCGACGGAAACGGAGAAATTCCATGTAACCTCTCAGACTACGGATTCGACAAAGAAATGCTGTTCGACTGCACAATTGCTTCAGAAAAAATTTGGTACACAGATGATCTGCAAGAACAAATGATGCGAAGTCCATACCTTGACACAGTTGAAAAATCACCGGATATACTGGTTTCACTCATTAACGAATGGGTTAATGAATCATGGGCAAACAACCCAAGTTATAATGGCATTCTCCCCCAGCTTGCATTTATAAAAACTGAAGGTAATACAATTTTTGTAAGAGTAATAAACGCAAACACACTTACAGAAATGATGGGTTCCGCAGGTGCCTCACAATATATGAAAGTAGCAACCTACACTTTAACTGAAATTGAAAGCATAGATTTTGTTGATTATGAATTTGAAGAAGGAAGTCACGCCTCACCAGGTCGTTATTCCAGAGAAACAATTTAAACCAATTGAATTGCACAGAAAAATTCAGATAAACGACAAAATGCAAAAGGGGTATTATTTTCTAACAAAGCCTACTGGCAAAAATTTTGATCCTGAATTCAAACCTGAATTGACCCCGCAAGAGATGCTCGCACTTGGCATTTTTGGGGGGAAATATATGACAGATTGCAAAAAAGAATTCCCAGCCTCTTGGTTTAAAAAAGCAAAATTTTCATCGACTAAAAAAAATCCAAAACTTAATTATTTCAAAGTTGACGCATCACTTCCACTTAAAGAATGGCAAAAAAAGGGGTGGATTAACCCCGCTGACCCAAGAGGTTGGTTTCAATGGTATTGCAGATATTATTACGGGCGAAGACTGCCAGAAGAAGATAAACGACAAATAAAAAGATGGAAAGCCATTAAAAGACATAAAATGGCTATTCTAAAAAATTGTCATCCATTCGATTTAAGTTGTCGTCCAAAACAAAGACAAGCCCTACTACATTGGGCTTATGACAGCAGAAAAATTTAATCCATTTCCTCATGAATAAACTCACCCCGGAAGAAGAACGAATAATTCTCCACAAAGGCACTGAAGCTCCATTTTCCGGCGAATATGTTTCCTTCCGAGGAAAAGGTGCCTACACCTGCAAACAATGCGGCACTCCTCTGTATAAATCTGACGACAAGTTTGATTCCAATTGCGGCTGGCCAAGCTTTGATGATGAAATTCCCGGCACGGTTAAAAGATCCGTAGATTCAGATGGTGTTCGGACAGAAATCACTTGTAAAAAATGTGGTGCTCACCTTGGACACGTATTTGAAGGTGAACAGATGACAGAAAAAAACGTTCGTCACTGCGTAAATTCTCTATCACTTAAATTTATCAAAGATGAAGACTGAAACAGCGTATTTTGCCGGGGGTTGTTTTTGGGGAGTTGAATATTATATGCAAAAGCAAGAAGGAGTTGTCTCATGCAAAGTTGGATATATGGGTGGCGAAACCAAAAATCCAAGCTATGAAGAAGTATGTACTGGTACAACAGGACACGCTGAAACAGTTGAAATAAAATTCAATCCCGACACAATCAGCTTTGAAGAACTGGCAAAACTATTCTTTGAAATTCACGATCCGACACAATTGAATAGACAAGGACCTGATATTGGTGACCAATACAGGTCAGAAATTATCTACACAAACGAAGCTCAGAAAAAAACCGCTGAAAAACTTATAAATAAGCTAAAAATCAAAGGTTACGAAGTCGTGACAAAAATTAGTCAAGCCGGCGATTTTTGGGAAGCAGATGAGCATCATCAGGATTATTATAAAAAAAACGGGGAAATTCCATACTGTCACTCCCGAACAAAAAAATTCTGAGATATATTTTTCGGCTTGTCTCAGCCATTTCTTTGCTATTGCAATTTTAATTAAAAAGACAATAATTGTATCGGTTTATTTATTAACACCTCCACAACATGGCCACCAAAAAAAAGGCTACAAAGAAGCCAGTAAAAAAGGCTCCTGCAAAGAAAGCACCAGTTAAAAAAACAGTAAAAAAAGCAACAAAGAAAAAGAAATAATTGTGAACAAATTTCACAATATAAAGAGAACATATTGAAAATGTTAAAAAGAATCTTTTGTTAAAGGTTCTTTTTAATGTAATTTAAACACATGACCACTATAGAATTTTTAAGACAATACCGGCTGTTTGATTTTGCAATATTCGACTTTGCAATATCATTGCTTGCAGTAGCTATTTTGGCACCACTGCTATCTAAACTCTTTCAAAAATTCAGAATCAAAGTTCCGGTAATAAATTGGATATTTCTTACAGTTCCATTAAGCATATTAGCCCACATCATTGCAGGTATTAAAACGCCCCTTACGGCTGATTTTCTTGACCCTTCAGGACACTATTTCATCAAAATAATTATTATCGCACTTCTAGCCTTAAGCTTGCGTGGAGTAAAAATTATTTCAAAACAAGCATTGTAGAGGTCTGGTTTACATGTCCAATGTACTGCTCTCCATATGTGCTGAAACCAATTGTCGGAATATCAGTGAATATTTCCCCGTAAGCTTCAGTTTGTCCTTTATTCTCAAGCTCAAGCGTTCTTAATATACAGTGGAAATTAATAATGGCAGAAATATGACCTAATTCATCAAGCTTGTCTTCAACCGCCTTCTTGGTATCAACAACAATGTCAGTTGATTTTAGCAAACTGAGCTCAGTTCCCTCTTTAACCTGACAGTAAAAACATATGGACTTGCCATCAACTCTCTGAGGACTCCTGACAAAAGGCTCATTATCTATTATCAAACCTACCGGATTTTCCATGAAATGATCTGCCGCTTGCTCGGGAGAAGCACCAAGCACCTCAGCATAAACTTCCGTAGCCGGTCTACCATCAAATTCAACAATTTTTCGGCTAGACTCATCAACCTTGGTAGCTTTCAATTTCTTTCCGGTCTCCTCAAAACTTTGAGTCTTAATAATATCAAATCCTTGCTTTGTTTTAAGCAAAGCAACAACAGCCGCATCCATATAAGATTTCCCATCAACAAATACATGTGTCTCTTTAAACTTAACATCATCCCCAGCAGAGCCACCAATTATTGTGAGATTTGTTGAATCTCCAACAATATCCATAATTTTCTCTTCAGCACCCACCATTCCATCAAACAAAATAATTCCAACATATTTCTCTACATCCATCTGCTTCACTTCCTCTCCAAAATGTTTTTCAAATTTTTCAAAAGCTTTTTTAACATTATCTTCCTCCTTAACTCGCTCAATTACTGTCACTTCAACATCCTCAAGCTCACTACTTCCAAAACTCATAGCAACAAGAGAATTTTTCAAAACCTTACCTGAAGTTATTTCACCGGCTGTTGAACAACCCAGCAATTTTGAATCAGGGAAAGCGCTTTGCATCTCAGCCGCTAATTCATCAGGCAAAAAAATTGAAGAAGCAAAATATAAAACAAATTTGTTCTCCGCACTAGAAAAAGAATTTTTAAGTTCTTTTACAGCCTCCTTAACATCTTTTTTAGTAGAATACGTATTTGCAACTGCCATATGTAAATTAAGGTTAAATAAAATAATAGATATTTTTACTTGCCAACATTATATTCCTCTGCAACCTTCTGTAATTTTTCAATAATATTAGGATCATCATCGGAACTATTATCAAACAAATCCGGATCAATGCCCTTTAATATCAACTTTGTGCGCACACAATTCTCTACAGTTTTATTGCCTTGAGCACGTGTGTTTATTATTTCATCTATTAAAAGCTTTATTTTTCCTGCCATATAATTTATTGGGTTAATTTCCAGTTAACACATTACTCATATCACAAAAAAAACCAAATATTTACTTTCAAAAAAACTATACAAATGACTAATAACCATTATAAATCCTTTAATTTTCATCAATCTCTTTCACTTTAAGCTTCTCTTCCAATTCCTTAATTTTATTTTTTAATTCAACCATTTTTAACTCACGTCCAACAATCAAACTATTAAATCTCTCCAAATCTTCGTTCCTCATTTGCAATTCACTTGTTCTGGACTCAATTTTTGCCTCTAATTCACGACTATAGTTTTTCACCTCCTTTCTCGCTTTGTTGAGATCATTAACAACCTCACGAAAAGCAGCAGCCAAGTCACCAATTTCATCCTTCCTTGAAACCCGGATAGTTGTTGCATCATTGACAGACAAAGCGCGCAAAACATCATTTTTTAAATCCTTTATAGGATTAAGAATTTGCTTATAAAAAAGAAATAGAAAAACAAGTATAAACGAGATGAAAACAAAAATAGCAATTGAAGAAATCAATATTAAATCATTCAACCTACTATTAACTTCACTCTTTGGAAGCTCAACAATAACCCCCCAATCTAAAAGGTTTATGGATTTCCAAACACCAACAACCTTTTCTCCAGAAAAGGAAACATAATCCCCTTTTACTTGTTTTCTACTTATAAAATCCTTTACCACACTAATATACTCCAAATTGACCCCTTGTTTTAACAAATTTAAATCTCTATAAGCAATCAAATTACTAGATTTATCAACAATATATACATATCCAGTTTCTTCTACTTTGAAATTTAAAATCAAATCCAATAATACTTTTAAATCCACTTCAGTAAATAAGACTCCAATAATGGAATTATTTTCATCATTTACTGGAACAGCTACAATCATATGAGGCAACTGATCCCCTGGAAATTCAACTTCTCCATTAAAAAAACCTTTATCTTCAATCTGATCCAATACGTCATACTCAAGAAAAACAGATGAATCAATTGAGTCTAAACCTCCATGTAAAAGTTCATCACCATTAAGATCAAGCAGCGTTAACGATACAATGCTTGGATTATGTGCAAGAAAAACTTCTAAACTTTTTTGACTCGTCTCCTCTTCAAATCCATGCGCAGTATTTAATACTGTGCCAAACAAATTCAAATCATCTAATATATTCTGAAAATATGCTGTAATCTCATTGCTTATAGTATTTCCAATCTCATCCTGAACCCCAATAATTGCATTCAAGCGAGTATTAAAATTCAAAAAAATCAAGCCTGTAATTATAAAAAATATAAAAACAGAAACTACAAAATAAGGAATGGTTAATTGCCAACCAATCCGAGTAAAAATTGAAGCTCTTGTGGAATACTGCATCCCAAAAATTATACTTCTCCAAACTTATACAGACAAGTCCGAATCGAAATGATATGATCAATTCATGCGAATTTTAGGAATAGACCCCGGCTTGGCAACTGTTGGATTCGCAATCCTGGATTATTTTGAAGAAGAAAAGAATCTAATAGAATACGGAGTTATTACAACATCAGCAAAGACTCCAAAAACTCATCGATTAAAGGAAATTCATAATGACATTTCTGCAATTCTTGGCGAATACAAGCCAGACATCTGCGCCATTGAACAAATTTTTTTCTCAAAGAATGTGACTACGGGAATCCAAGTGTCAGAATCACGCGGAGTGATACTTCTTGCTCTAAATGAAGCTAATGTACCCTTACAAGAATTCTCACCTTCGTCCTTAAAAAGATCCCTAACTGGTAACGGCAACGCTGACAAACAAATGATACAAAAAATGGTAATGCTTGAATTAAAACTACAAGAAATACCCAAACCGGACGACGCAGCTGACGCGCTAAGTCTTGCACTCGCCCTTTGCTCTGAATTAAGATATCATCAGATAGAAAATAAGCTCCCTACGTGAAAAAAAAGCCCTTAATACAATTTGGACTAATAAGTTTGTCTGCATTCGTCATAATTGGCGCAAGCTTCTTGTTCGTTAAAGAGGCCGCAGATTTTTCCGAGATTAGCGTAATGAACTCCCAAGTAAGTGAAAAAATTGAACAAGTTACAGTTCCTTTAAATTACGAAACCAGAATCTCAAAAGGTAATGCCCTTTTTGACTCGGGCTATTACTCACAAGCAATCACTGAATATTCTCTTGCGTCACAAATCCAAGAGGACAACCCACAGGCACACCTTCTCTTGGCAAAAACATATTTAAAGCTGGAAGATTATGAAAGTGCAGCTGTGGAATACAAGCTAATACTTGATAAAAATCCACAAAACACAGAGGCAAGAACCTACTATGGCAAAACACTCCTTTTAAATAAACAATTTGATGAAGCAAAAGCCGTATTCTCACCAATGGAAACCGTTCAAGAAGCAAAGTATTATGACGCTCTTTTAGAAGCGTATGCCGGAAATTTTGAAGAATCGGAAAAAATGCTACTTGAAGCTGAAAAATTATCAGGTGGCATCCCGCGTGAAACTTTTGAGCTAATTTTAAAGGACTTTGAAATGTTTAAAGACCAAAAAGAGGGCCAAGAAGTATATTTGCAAACCGTTTTGGCAAAAACAATGCTTGATTTGGGCGAATATCAACTTGCTGAAGTTCTCAGCCAAGAAGCTTTAGACGTAAAATCTGACTATAGAGATGCATGGATGATTTTAGGCTACGCGCTTTTGAAAACCAAAGATTATCAAGGAGCGGAAGACGCATTCACAGAAGCAAAAAAACTCGACGCAGTGAAAAACGAAGTTCATTACTTCCTGGGCACCAGCCACTACTTCCAAGCAGAATATAAAGAGGCAATTACAGAATACGAACTCGCACTTCTTTACGGATTCAACCCGGAAAGAGAGGTCTATACAAAAATTGCAGAAAGCCAATTTTTCTTAGGAGAATATAATGACGCAATTGCTTCATATGAACACCTGGCAAAAATTGATTCTTCAAGCGTTGATATTTTTGTTAGACCAGTAACAATTGCATTAAACCACCTCCATGATTCCAGTCGAGCATATGCATTAGCAAAAATGGCTGTAGAAAAATTTCCAACAGAGGCCATTGCACATGACCTCCTCTCATGGACTTACATAGAAATGGACAAACTTGAAGAAGCAGAGGCAGAAATTAATAAAACCTTCATGTTAAATCCTAATCTGGCATCCGCCCACTATCACGCAGGTTTACTTAGAGAAAAACAAGGGCATCTTGAAGGTGCAAAATGGGAATTTAAACGCGCTTATGAACTTGCAAAATCCGGTGACTCAATCAGCGCATTAGCTGCTGATAAATTCAATTCCATAATCCTAACGCAATGATACTTTTTAACCTGTTAGTATGTTTCATATTAGGACTAATAATAGGTAGTTTCTTAAGCGTTTTAATATCCCGCCTCCACAGTGGCGAAAAGGGTATCCTAGTTGGTCGCAGCCACTGTCCAAAATGCAAAAAAACACTCAAAGCCAATGACCTCATTCCCCTGGTCAGCTACTTAGCAACTAAGGGGAAATGCCGCTACTGCAAAAAAGAAATCAGTCCCTGGTATCCAATGCTGGAACTTTCAACCGGAATCACATTTGGCGTGCTGTATCTCTATTCTTTAGATCCCATAACCTGGGCTTTTCAAGCAATCCTCTTTACTGTCCTACTATTCATCTTCTTCTACGACATTAAATACCAAGAAATTCACGACGCCGTGATGCTTCCAGCAATTCTATTCGCTCTCATTTATTCACTCATTTTTGGAGATGTCATTTCAAGTTTAATTGGAGCTGGAATTGCAGTAGGATTTTTTGGCTTACAATACGTTGTTTCACGCGGAAAATGGATTGGAAGTGGAGACTTACGAATTGGCGCCTTCCTGGGGCTTATGCTTGGATGGGAACAAACAATTCTAGCAATTGTATCTGCCTACATTATTGGCAGCATAGTTGGAATATTTCTACTTACCACCAAGAAAGTTAATCGAAACAGTGCCGTTCCACTGGGCCCATTCCTAGTAATTGGCACCACAATCTCTTTCTTTTATGGTCACAAACTGATTGAATGGTATCTCAATTTACTTCTGTTATAACAATATGAAAATTGTGATTTTGGCCGGTGGAGCCGGAACCAGGCTCTGGCCCATGAGTACAAAAGAAAAGCCCAAACAATTCCAATGTTTAGTCTCAGAAAAAACAATGCTAAGAGAAACATTTGAAAGACTGCCTTTTGTTGATCCAAAAGATATTTATATTTGCACAAATGCCGAATACGGGGATCTAGCAAAAAAAGAAATCCCTGAAATCCCAAACGCAAACTTTATTCTGGAACCAAGCATGCAAGATACCGGCCCCTGTATTGGTTTAGCTGCAACTATAATTGCAAAAGATCATCCTGAGGCTGTTATGGCAGTTGTATATGCAGATCACCTTGTTCAAGACATTGAAGAATGGGAAGAAAAATTACGAATTGCGGAAAAACTGGCGAAAGAGGAAAACACCCTAAACATAATTGAAGTAAAAGCAAAATACCCAAACGTGAACATGGGCTATGTAAAAATTGGCCAAATGCTTACAACAATAGATGACATTGAAATTTACGAACTCAAAAAATTCATTGAAAAACCGGACTACAAAACGGCCAAAAAATTCCTTTCATCCTTTAGCTATCTCTGGAATACAGGATATTTTGTATGGCGAGTAGATAAAATTCTAGCTGAATTCAAAAAACACCTGCCAAAAACATATGAACAGCTTGAAGCAATTCACCGCGGTGGCCTAATTGAAAATCACTACCCAAAATGCGACAAAATCTCAATAGATTACGGAATAATGGAAAAAGTTAATCCAAATGAAGTTAGAATTATTCCCGCAGACCTGGGCTGGAATGACATTGGAACCTGGAAATCACTACATGAAGAACTTGCAAAAAATCCTGACGCCAACCTGACAAAAGGCAAAGTTTTGGCTTTGGAAAGCACGGGAAGCGTAATATACAATGAAGGTAAAAATCTGGTTGCAACCTTGGGAATTGAAGATATGATAGTTGTGAATGTGGTTGGATTCACTTTAGTTTGCCCAAAAGAACGCTCAAGTGACCTCAAAAAAATAATAAATAAACTAAATGAAGCAAACGAAAACTGAAATAATACCCAAACCTTGGGGCAAAGAAATTTGGTTTGCAAATCAACCTGAGTACGCGGGCAAAATACTTCATATCAAAAAAGGACACCGCTATTCACTCCAATATCATGAAAAAAAACTTGAAACACAGTATTTATTAAAAGGAAAAATCAAATTCACTCTGGACAAAGAAGAAATTATACTCTCTCCCGGCGACAAACTGGACGTTTATCCAGGAGTAATTCATAGAGCCGAGGCTCTTGAAGACTCCGAAATTGTTGAGGTTTCAACCAATGACTTAAACGACGTGGTAAAAATTGAAGATGACTATGGCCGTAGTGGCAAAGGAAATAATTTTGAATTGGACAAAAAACTATCCACTGATTAAAAACATATCAGAGCACATTTCCACTCCCCTGCCTAGCAAACACTCAGGAGATGGCTTGTTTTCGCTGAATTTAGCCTTATAATTCTCACGCTTTTACTCTTCACAATCAAAAATGGCCAAACTTAAAGAAATCCTTGCGGGGAAAGTCCTGCTTATACTAGCTTTTGCAGCCATTTTAGGCTACGTAGACACTCAAACTGACCTAAAACTTGGGCTTGATCTCCAAGGCGGAACTCAACTTGATTATCAAATAGACCTGAGCAAAGTTGATGAAGCTGACCAGGACCAAATTGTGGAAGGTGTTAAAGAAGTAATTCGTCGCCGCGTGGACAGTTTGGGAGTTTCTGAACCTCAAATTTATACTTCAAACATTGCAGATGAATACCACGTGATTGTGGAATTAGCCGGAATTAGTGACATTGAAGAAGCAAAAGCAGTTGTTGGCAAAACTATTCAACTTGAATTTAGAGAACAAAGCACAGAAACATCACAAGAGAAAATTGACTGGGCAAACGAAAGCGCACAAGCATACTACAATAAACTATCTCAAGGTGGAGACTTTATATCTCTCTCTGAAGAAGAAGAAAAACAATACGCTGATGCAATTTTCTGGGTAAATCAACCTTTACAAGACATCCGCAACTATTCTGACGAAATGCAAGTAGCCATTGAAGGTAAAGCAATTGGCACCGTTCTTGCTCCTTTCAAGATCAGCGACGGAGTAACTTTGGCAAAATCAGGTCAACTTATGCCCCTAGACGGAGTCGCTGTTGTTCAAATTGTGGATAAAACCACTTCCCAGGAAGAAGTCACACCTGATTTAAAAGTTAGTGCTAGACACATCTTGGTATCATACGAAGGCGCTCAATCCAGCTCACAAACCAGAACAAAAGATGAAGCACTTGCACTTATTCAAGAGGTGAAATCAAAACTTGATACAGGAGGAAATTTTGAAGATTTAGCAAAAGAATACTCTGAGGACGGCACCTCTGAAAAAGGAGGAGATTTGGGAGAATTTGGTAAAGGTGCAATGGTAGCCCCTTTTGAAGAAGCTGCATTTGCACTTGAACCAGACCAAATTTCAGAAGTTGTGGAAACAGATTACGGATTCCATCTAATTCAAGTTTACAACAAAACTGGCGGCGTACCTGAAATGCAAACAATTACGAAAGTTCAGCTAAACAAGATGATTTTCCTAACCACCCCAGATCCTTGGGCTGAAGCGATACTAACCGGAAAACACTTCAAACATGCTGATGTTGCTTTTGATGAAACAACCTACCAACCTTATGTTGCAATTGCCTTTAATGACGAAGGAGCAAAAATATTTGAAGACTTAACTGGCAGAAATGTTGGTAATCAAATTGCAATATTTGTAGGTGGAGACATGGTTTCCTCCCCTACCGTCCAGACTCAAATTGCAGGTGGATTTGCACAAATTACTGGTGATTTCACACTGGATGAAGCCAGTGATCTAGCAAGAGAATTAAATACCGGTGCAATTCCAGCTCCAATAACTTTGGCAGGTCAATACACAATCAGTTCGACTTTAGGTGCAGATGCTCTTAAAGAAAGTGTTTACGCAGGAATAGTAGGTTTAATCATTCTTGCCATATATCTATTGTTGTATTACAGACTTCCAGGTCTGCTTGCAGACATTGCACTTGCGATATATTCTGTTCTGCTACTTTTCTTTATTAAATCTGCAATCCCAACTGCTGCAGCGGTTATAATTGGACTGGCTGCATTCGCTTATATTGTGCATGCAATTATTCAAAACCGTGATAGTGGAGGTGAAAAATTCATATCATTTATTTTGGCATGTATTGTTCTTTTCTTCCTGACATTTGTACTTTCAAATAAAATCACTCTCACATTAGCAGGTGTGGCGGGTGTTATTCTTTCTATTGGTATGGCTGTAGACGCAAACGTACTTATTTTTGAAAGAATGAAAGAAGAATTGGCTAGCGGAAAGTCATTAAGAGAATCAATTCAAGAAGGTTTTGACCGCGCATGGGACTCAATACGTGACTCAAATTTCTCTTCTCTCATAACCTGTGCCATCTTATTCTATTTTGGCACTTCAATTATCAGAGGATTCGCTCTTAACTTGGCGCTTGGTATTCTGATCTCAATGTTCTCTGCAATCACAATAAGCAAAACTTTGCTTTTATTCTCCTCAGAAACTTCAGCAGAGAAAAACTTATGGCTGTTCAACAAGCCCAAAAAGGCATTTAAAGAAAAATTTCAAATTATCAAAACTTCCAGAATTTGGGCAGCTCTTTCCGGGACACTAGTCACAGCATCAATTATTGCTAGTTTGGTTTTTGGACTGAATCTTGGCTTGGACTTTACCGGTGGAACAATGCTTGAACTAAATATTAATTCAACAGACCCTATAAGTGCTGAAAGCCTTGCAGACACAATTTTACTGGTTGAAGAAGAACAAGCTGCTGAATTTGGCATCCCACAGGTAGTAAAAACAGATCAAGGCACATATATTTTCAGACTAAAACATATTTCTGAAACTGAACATGATGCAATCATGTCAAAATTCAAAGAAATTTACCCATCAGTTGAAGAAGTCAGATTCACAACAGTAGGGCCCGTAATTGGAAAAACCCTTAAAAATAAAGCAATAACAGCACTTGTAATCACGTTATTCATGATTGTGTTCTACATTGCATTCGCCTTCAGAAAAATTCCAAAAGAAGTATCTCCTTGGCGTTTTGGTATTTGCGCAATTACCGCCCTTGTACATGACATTTTGATAGTTCTTGGGGTCTTTGTAATTCTAGGTAAATACATGGGTGTAGAAATTGACGCTCTCTTCATTACAGCACTACTGACAATCATGGGATTCTCTGTTCATGACACAATTGTTGTTTTTGACAGAGTACGTGAAAACCTAAACTTCAGGAAACATGGTGAAACACTTTCTGAAACCACAAACAGAGCTCTAAACCAAACAATGGCTCGCTCAATGAACACATCCATTTCAACTCTCATTACAATCGTTGCCCTTCTAGTTCTGGGTGCAGATAGCATAAGAATGTTTGTTCTAGCTCTCACAATTGGAATTATTGTTGGAACTTACTCATCCATATTCGTTGCCAGCCCACTGTTGGTTTGGTGGAATAACAAAGCGACAAAATCAAACTAATTTGATTTATCACGCAAGAATGATAAGATTTGCTGCGCATCGCACCCGTAGCTCAATTGGATAGAGCACTGGTCTTCGGAACCAGGGGTTATAGGTTCGAATCCTGTCGGGTGCACCACAAATTTTTTCTTACAACTTGTAGCTTAATACTTCATAAGCAAGAGCCTGAAGGTATCTATATAATTCCTCAGACATTTCAGCACGAGTTCTTCCAGCATCCGGATTAAACTCTTCTCCAGGAGTTTCCTCTAAAATTCCAAGCGCAGATGCTCTCCAAACATATATTGCATACCAGGCGGTTTTATCCAAATCTGGATAAACCAAACTTGAAACAGTCACTCCTTCAACCAAATTCTCATAACCGTTCCCCATAACAGCAAACAACATCTTCAAAGCCTCAACCTTATTGACTGTCTCCCCGGGCCTAAAAGTACCATCTGGATACCCCTTTATCATTCCATGTACCTTTGCAAAACAAACATAGGGAGCAAACCATTCACGACCAACATCCGGGAAACAATTATTGTAATCATTTACACTTGGAGTTGTATCTCTTCCCTCAATTAAAATCTTTAAAAGTTCCGCTCTATTAATATCATTGTTCGGTTTAAAACTTCCATCAGGATATCCTTCAAAAATTCCCAACTCAACCAAACTATCAATTGCTTCATAATGTTGATCCAAATATGACACATCCGTAAAAATCCATTCCATTGGAATCACTACCAATTCGCCACTTGGATCACCAACCTCATTACCATTACTATCAACCGCTACAACCTGAAAATAATAAGTTTCATTTTCCGTAAGGTTATGAATAGTACGTGAAGTTGTATATGCATTTGGCACCTCCTCTACCTGTGAAGCGCCATTTTCAGTACTATAGTGAATTTCATATCCCTTTATTCTCGAATCAGTAAGTCTGTTCCATCTTAAAGTAACACTTTCTTCATCAAAACTAGTAACACTTAAAACCAAAGAATCTGAAGTCCTTATCTCATCAACTGTAATTTCTTCGCCCTCTTTTTCAGAGACAGTTGCATCAGGCAAACTTGCTCCATTCTGTACACTTTCTCCAAAATCAGCCGCGTAATAATAAACATAACCATAGTCGAACACATCAGAGCCCGCAGTAGATGGATTTATTGAATCATCAAAAACGGAAACCAATGCATAAACCCCATCTTTCCCAGTTAAACCACTTATTGAAATTTCACTCATTTCTTCATTTTTATCCACCTCAACAGACACTTTCTTATTCAAATCAACCTTCCCATTATCATCAGAAATCAAAGTAACAAACGCCGAAACTTCATCCGGTTTCACCACATGAAAATAAAATCTATCCTGATTTGCATCATTCTCAAAGAACAAATAATTTGTTCCATAAAGCGCTGGAGCATAATCTGAATCTATCAAGTTGTACTGCCCCAAAGTACCTCCCTCCATTGTATAAACGTCCGGAAAATGCGACCCTTCCGAATAATTGGAAGTATCAAGATTCCATAATGAAAACTCCATATAAACATCCGACAATTGATCCCCACGTGAATTCACAACTTCTGAAACTGCATCATACACTTTGTTTTGATTCAAATCTGAAAGATTCGAACTGAAAAACTCGTCAAAAATATCTTTAATTATACCTGTATCGTTATAATATTCCGCCAAAAAAGTGGGCCAAGCTGATAAACCATACGGAAACAAAGAACCCTGGGGCGTATTACCTGCAAAGACAGAATAATCAGGATAGTCAAAAAAGTCCTGTAAATAATTGTAAAAATCATTGACGCTATCATATACAACATCTTCCATCCAAACTGCAGTAGATTCAGCAAAATTCACTGCTGTATTTGTGATAGCAAAGTTACTGTCATAACCAAATTGCACAGCATGAAAAAATTCATGCGCAAGTGTAACTTTCATAACGTCTTCATTTTGCCATGGATCTATGGCAATTAATGGAGTTATTGCATCACTCAAAACCGTCGTAACCCCAACTGACCCAGGATAAAGATAAGTATTTCTATCATCCAAAACAATTAGCACCTTAATGTCAGAGATTATAGGACTGTCATAATCCAGATTATCAATTTCCACATCCCAACTCCTTTCAGCATATTCCGCAACATTTTCAACCACATCTGGAATGCCATCTCCATCAGAATCAGGTTGACTATAAATCAAGTTCGAAAACTCTATCTTAAAATGTTCAGTTAATATTGCATATTTTTTAAGTAATCCAGCTTGAATTTCTGACTCAAAATTAACGGCGCTAACACTCATTCCTAAAAATAAACTTAAAAAGGAAGCAATAAATATTGATTTGAAAAATTTCATTTTTTTTGCGTCAAATAATGCGAATTTATGCTATCATAAAAACTCCCAAATTTGTCTATGTTTGCAGACATACTCTTAAATCATTCATTTTCAAAAAAACAAGAAAAACTTACCTATCTTGTGCCGGAAAACGCGAATATCCAAAAAGGAAGTGGCGTAATAGTTCCATTTGGCAAAAACAAAAAAGTTGGTGTAGTTCTTTCCGTTCATAAAGAAAGACCTGAATTTGATACAAAATCAATAATTAATACTCTGACACCAAATATTTTACTCTCACCTTGGCAATTTCTACTTATTGACTGGATAACTGAACACTATTTTTGCTCAAAATTTGAGGTTATCCGCATGATGTTACCCAAGCACATTTGGCGAATACCTAAAAATGAAAGAAAGGCAAATACATCAAAGAATAAATTTATTGCTCATAAAGGGCATGAATTAAGTAAAGAACAGAAAGAAATTTATGATTCTTTAATAAAAGAGAACCCACAAACCTCTCTTATCCACGGTGTAACCGGTGCAGGGAAAACTGAATTGTATAAGAATTTTATTCAATCAAAGGTTAGTCAAGGCTTCCAAACTCTTCTAATGGTGCCTGAAATATCTCTAACGCCACAATTTGTAAAATATTTTGAGGGAAGCGTGCCGGAAATAGAAGTAATTCACAGTAAGATTAGTGATGGGAAAAAAGCTAAAATCTGGAAAAAAATCCTTGAAGGAGAAACCAATCTGGTAATTGGATCCAGATCATCATTATTCAGTCCTTTTAAAAACTTAGGACTGATTATTATGGATGAAGAACACGAGTACAGTTATAAACAGGACTCCTCCCCTCGCTACCATGCAAGAGACGTAGCTCTAAAAATTTCTGAAATTACTGGAGCAAATTTAATATTTGGTTCAGCTACTCCCAGTATTGAAACAATGTACAAAGCCAAAACTAATGAATACAAATATTATTCGTTAGACAGTAGAATTCATGGTACTCCCCTACCGAAAGTAGAAATAATTGATATGCGTGAAGAATTGAAAAAAGGTAATTTTTCAATTTTCTCCTCTCTTCTTGAACAAAAAATTAGCTCTTGTTTGGAGAAAAAGGAGCAAGCAATACTTTTTCTTAATAGACGCGGAAGTGCTTCTGCAACAGTATGTCGTGACTGTGGAAATGCATTAAGTTGCAAGAATTGTGATATAAAACTGACTTATCACGCTGCAAAATTCTCTCACGAAACTCTGATTTGTCATTATTGTGGATTAATTACAAAAATGCCTCCACACTGCCCAAACTGCAAAAGTGTACGTATAAGACATTTTGGTATTGGCACACAAAAAGTCCAATCTGAATTGGAAAAGCTATTTCCCTTGGCAAAAATTCAAAGAGCCGACAAAGACACAATGACAAAAAGAGACAGTTTTACTCGCCTACATAAAGAACTCAACAACAATGAAATTGACGTGCTCATTGGTACACAAATGATTGGAAAAGGCTTTGACCTCCCAAAAGTAACACTTGTTGGAGTAATAATGGCAGATATTGGTATCCATATACCAGATTTCCGCGCCTCTGAAAGAAGTTTTCAGTTGTTAACGCAAGTTGCAGGTCGCTCAGGTAGAAGAAAAGACCAAGGAGAAGTAATCATTCAGACCTACTCACCTGAACACCCTTCTCTTATTTTCAGTCAAACTCACAATTACAATGCCTTTTATGAACAAGAAATTGACGCAAGAAAGCGTGATTCTTTACCGCCGTTCGGTAAATTCGTGAAGTTAATTTATGTAGACCCTGACAGAAATAAATGTGAAGAAGAAGCCAAAATTCTCATTTCAAACTTAGCGGCAGACAATGATCACAAAATTTATTCAGCGCCAGCGCTTACTCCAAAGCTCTACAATAAATATCATTGGCACGTACTAATTCACGGACCAAATCCAAGTAGCTTGATCAAAAATATTGATCAAGCTCTGATTGAAAACTGGCGCATTGACGTCGACCCAATCCAGACTGTATAAGAAAAACATGCGCATTCTTTCAGGAATAAAACCTAGCGGACGCCCTCATCTGGGAAATTATCTGGGGGCCCTAAGAAAACATATAGACCTACAAAACAAAGGTGAGCAGTGCCTTTATTTTATTGCTGACTACCACGCACTAACAACTTTAAGAGACCCCAAATTGCTGCAAGACTATCGTCGTGGTGTTGTATTGGACTACCTAGCTCTTGGTCTAGACCCTAACAAAGTAACTCTTTTTTACCAAAGTGACGTTCCTGAGCATGCAGAACTTCAGTGGATTTTATCAACCGTAACCAACCCTGGCCTTCTTGAAAGAGCACACGCCTGGAAAGATGCCAAAGAAAAACATCAGAGGGACATTAATGCAGGTTTGTTTATGTATCCGACATTAATGGCCGCAGATATTTTAATTTACAACGCGGACAAAGTCCCTGTTGGCAAGGACCAAAAACAACATATTGAAATTGCGCGTGATATTGCAACCAGCTTCAATAACTACTACGGAGAAACCTTCAAACTGCCCGAAGAACTAATTGAAGATGACGTTGCAACAATTATTGGAACGGACGGTCAAAAAATGAGCAAATCATACAACAACACAATCTCAATTTTTGACGACGAAGACACAATCAAAAAACAAATAATGGGAATTAAAACCGCAAGCATCGACCTAAAAAATCCAATGCCAACCAAAGACGATATTATTCTCACTCTCTATGAACAATTTTCTAGTTCAGCCGAGATGGAGGAATTAAAAGACAATTACGTTGCCGGCGGATTTGGCTATGGTAAAGCAAAAGAAGCTCTATTAAACAAACTATTGGAATATTTCCAAGAAGCTCGTGAAAAAAGAGCCACACTTTCATCCTCAAACCTAGATGAAATCATGAATGAAGGTGCCAAAACAGCCCAC
>Ga0180007_10001786_pt1 | contig 27347 bp, 18 predicted proteins | sample MM_PC_MetaG_FD_121122 | JGI IMG/M metagenome (GOLD analysis project Ga0180007, IMG submission 121122) | Groundwater microbial communities from the Aspo Hard Rock Laboratory (HRL) deep subsurface site, Sweden - MM_PC_MetaG | ecosystem: Environmental > Aquatic > Deep subsurface > Groundwater... | reverse complement strand
TATCCTGTCTCCTGCTTGACACCGTCCTTGTACCGCTTGAGCGCCCTCTTGATCAGATAGTCGTTTTCGCCGATCGAGAACTTGAGCTCCACGTTGCCCTCGCGCTTGCCGTTGCGCAGCAGGCTGCTTCCCAGCAGCTCTCCCTTCTTGATGCCGAACAGCGCGAATTCGATAGCGAGAAGGATAGTGCTCTTGCCCGAGCCGATGTCCCCGCAGAGCAGCACCTTGCCTTTTGGGAACTCAATCTTCTCTGAGAGATAGCTCCGGATATTCCGCAGCGCGATTGAATGAAGACGCATTGAAAAAGGTATGCTGAATGCATTTAAAAAAGTTTAGTGCCTAGACAGCAACCTCCAGCCTGGGATTATCTATCAGCCTCCTCCCGACCTTGGCCTGGTGCTCCATGACGCCATCATTCTCCAGCTGGACAACGTCTGCTGTGAAGTCATAGCTGCCCTTGAACAGGCTGCTCCCAACGCCGTATGCCCCTACAGGCGCTCCTGATATGTCAAAGCTGGCTATCTTCCCTTCATCGAATCCGCCGCTCACAACGACCCTCACCGAGTCGTATCCAGCTGCATCAAGGGCTTCCCTGACCTTGAATACCAGGGGGATGTTTACACCTGTCGCTTTGTACTGTCCTAGGCTGTCGTGCAGGCTGACATCCACCATCGACTCTGCCGTGTCCAGGCGTATCCCCCATAGCCTGTCCAGCATGCCATGGCTGTCCATTGCTTTAGCCACGTCCAGGGAGGTCTTCACGCTGTCATTCTCATAGTCCACGAGAGGTATAACGTCCACGCTAGGATCCACCATCTCAGCGAACTTCAGGGTGGCCAGTGCTGTGTTACCCCCGTAGGCAGCAATCAGGCCATGGGGCACAGTGCCGATGCCTTCGCCGCCCCACCACGCTGCCTGGGCATCAGTCGATACTCCCAATGACCCGGCAATCCTTGCTGCGTACCCGTCAGCTGTCTGAACAGCCGGATGGTCGAACCTGGCTGGGAAGAACAATACAGGTATATCACTAGCAGCCTTCACGACCTTGTCCACGTTGCTCGCTATCTTCGTGCCTCTGGCCAGCAGGCCGAGATAGACTGTTTCGAGATGGGCGAACAGGGAGTAGTCACCTTTTATCGTCATGACAGTCTCGTACTTGATCCCTCCGGGCGTGATTTTCGGTGAGATATTGTCTCCGTCATACAGGGCTTTCACCTCCAGCTCGCTGTACTTGTTCACCCAACGGCCTTCTTGGTCCTCGAGCCTTTCCTCCAACGGCACCACGTTGCCATGGCTGTCCTCATACCGGCCTGCGCATGCTTTCAGCACCGCAATGGCTGAGTCTATCCCTCCGAGCATGCCCTCTTTCTTGCAGAAAACCTGCATCAGCACATTCGGATGATATCCGTCTCTCTCGAGGATTCCCTTTGTCCTCTGGAAGTACTTGTCTGAGTAGTAGCCGTGCCTCATCTTCTCAATAGGCAGGCCGAACAGCTTGTCCGGATATCCCAATACCTCTAGACCGAGTCTGGACTTGTCTTCTGGCATCGTCGCACCTCCCCGACCTTGATCACAGGCAGCCTCAGGTCGCTTATCCATATCGTGGCCTTAGAACCCATGCCAAAGCTAGCTGAATTTCTCTCGTGTGAATCTGGAGAGATTATTCCCCTGTCGTCGTTGTAAGAGACTATGCTCAGGCTCTGCCCTTCCTGCAACGTATACTTGGCCCTGGCCTTGTTCTCACGGGCTATCACCCTGGCGACCCTCTCTTCCCTACTGAACTCGTCCGGCTCGCCGAAATAGCATTGGTGGATGTTGTCATACCATGAGCCGGGCCCTGATCCTGCTCCTGTGACGACCATTATGCCTGAGGTCTTTTCAGGCATTATCTGCAAGCCCTCGACAATTGCAGCTGCGTTGAACGCTTCATTCCTTGACATCAGCAGGTTGCAGTATTCGCCGATGAAATAGTCCCCCACAGCAGGATGCGGTTCGAAGTCCTTGTCATGGTTCTCCACCCTCGCCTCGAGCGTGGTCCATCTCTCGACCTGGTATTCACCCTTCTCAAGCTTTTTCAGCGAGTCCAGGAAGTCATGCATCCCGAAGTGCAGCAGCGCACCGTAGCTCTTTACAGGGTCGAGCAGCACCCCAGCAACGTATTTATCAGCCTCTGGATGATCTTTCATGTATTTCAGGACTGCTTGGCTGCAGTAAGTGAAGTGGTTGTCTCCGCCGACGAAGACGAAAAGGTCATTGCTTGCTAGAGCATGATCTGTCAGCCCGGCCCTGTCGATTATCCTTGCTTCAGGTATCCTGTCATGCAGCCTGGCAAGGTTCCGCTTCTGCCGCTCGTCGCTGTCCACGACGGTCTTCCATCTTCCTTCTTTGAGGAACCTCTTCGCAGCCTCCTCTTCGTTCCCCCACTTGTCGATCGAGAGATCATACCGGCTCTTGCTCGGTATGAAAATTGTCTTTTCAAGGGTAAGCTCTTTCATGGCGCCGCACCCCCCATCACGAGGTCTGTTGTCGTGAACAACACTCCTGCGTCCTCCAGCTCCTGCAGCGCAGCCTTCTCGGTAGTTGGGTCGACAGCCTTAACTGCGTCCTGGACAACAGAGACATCTATCCCTCTTCTCCTGAATCCCAAGGCAGCTTCCTTCACGCAGTAGTCTGTGGCGACACCGTATAGGATTACTTCTGTGACCCCCACGTAGGTCAGGAACTGGTCGATGTATGCGTTCCCACCAGCCACCTCAGGGAAGACAGAGTGGCCTTGCTTCTCGAATATGACACCCTTTCCTGTTCCTATTATTTTCTCAAGTTCGTCCTGGCTGTAGGTCCGGATAAGTCCATCCGGTGCAGCGTTCTCGATGAATATTGTATCGATGGAAGTCTCATCTATCTTCTTCTGCCCGTCGGTGCCGTCCATGCAGTGGTCTGGGAAGAGGCCTCCCCATTTCTGGAGCTCATTCTCGTACGGCGTCCATTCTTCTGTGCCGAAATGCCTGTCCACCGATCCGAGTATTGGGATGCCATTCGACAGCGCGTATCTCGTGAGCTTACCGAGCCTCGCTTTGATGGTCTCTGCTCCCGGGACATACAATGCCCCGTCTGGGTTGATGAAATCCTTCTGTGTGTCCTCGTCGAAGAATGCCTTCATGTTCCCACCTCCATCTCTTTCATCTCGAAATAAGGCGTGAGGCAGAGCCTGTAGTTGTTGCCCCGCTTGAACGGCTTTATCATCTCCTGCTGTTCAGGTGTATAGAATTCTAGCTGGTCCCTGTCGACGTTAGCGATCAGCAATGAATCTGAAGGCTCCAGGCAGAGTTCCAGCTCGTCGTTTATGCCTCTGATAATCTCCTCCTGCACAGGCCTATACTTTTCATAGAGGGAATTCGGACCGACAGGCCCCATGTCCTCTGCTATCTTCAGGGCCTGCATAAGCCTTAAGGTATCTTTGAACCACTTGTTGCCGTACAGCGAGGGAATTTCAGGCTTGGAGAAAGTGAAGCCGCCTATCCTATGCCTGAATACGCCGTAGGGCTTGCTGAAAGACATCACAACAGAGACTATGTTCGGATGGCTCAGGTCGTATTCATGCGGTGCTGTTGCCCCCACATATGACAGGTCGAGCACGAGTTCATGGCCCCTGCGGCACATCATGTTTAGGAAGTCGTTTGTGATGATGTTGCCGTCCCTCGCAGACGGATTCGATATGAACCACAGTCCTGGCTCGGCGTCATACACCTGGGTGGAAGTGTGCTTTCTCACATCCATGCCCAGGTTCCTGGCCTGCGCTTCATAACCTTCATATTCTCCGTCGAGGACGTTGATCTCTTCGATACCTCTGGTCGCGTATCTGGCGAGAAGATGGAACAGGCCCTCGCTGGAGCCGCTCGTCGGGTATCGATGCCTGAATTGCTCTAGTCCGTGGAGAGTTGGGGCATATGCCTCGACGATCCTGTCAATTATCGGCACATGAATCTCGTCCAGGTCCACACAGCCATCGATCGTCTCAGGTATCTCCAGCTCTGGCTCAAACAGCCCTTCAAGGCCTTGCCTGACCTTCTCAGCTGATGCAGTAACCTGATAGATTTCGTCCGGTATCGCTTGTTCGACCTCATGCAGCAGCTTCCTGACCTCAGGGAAATTATAGCAGTACACAGGAACCATTGCCTTCAGCTCGGTCATTTTGTCCACCCCTGGCGTATCGCGCTGCCCATTATGTTCTCCCAGCTCGTGGTAAGCAGGCCTGATGGGAAGAATATGAGGTGCCTGATCTCGTCCTCCCCGCCGTCCTTCGTGAGGCAGGTGGTGATGCAGACGTTCTGGCCGTCCAACTCATAGACGTAGCCACCGAAGGGCATGACGTCGCAGAGCACCCCATTTTTCTGTAGGTAGTCGCTTATCTCCTTGTGCTTATCATCGCTCAGCCTCAGCCGGTCTACCCAGGCCTCAGCCTTCTTGTCCTCTGGATTAGAGGGTTTGCCTAGTTCCCTCAATGTTACCTGGAAGACGCCGTTCTCCTTGGCGAACTGTACGAGCTGCTCCACCTCGGAGACGCTATCTACACCGCCGTTCGTCATGCAGCATGACAGCCTGGTCTCGAGGTCATGGGAGTGTATCTGTTCTATCACCTTAGGCAGGTCGAAGTATTCCTTGTTCCCCCTGGGCCTGAAGAGCCTCTCGTTCTTGTACTTGTCATAATGATAGATCGACAGCGCAACGGTCGTGAGGCCGTGGTCATACCATATCCTGAGGAAATCGTCCATGTCCTTCCCGCCGTAGGCGATGACACTGCCGTTGGTCTGTACCTCTGTCCTGTTGAAGGAATGTCTTTCCAGCCTGTGCAGGTATTCTGTCATCTGGGCCTTGTACAGCAATGGCTCACCCTTGCCTGTGAGCAGCACGTTATTTGCGCCGTAGCTCTTGGCTATCTTGGCTGCCTCATCGAAGTTCTTCCAGTTGACCTTCGGCTCATCGTATCCGAGGCCGTAGTCTGGCGTCATCTTTGAGACGCAGAAGGGACAGTTATAGGTGCATTCCTTGCCTCCGACAATCAGGGTGTAGGTAACGGCCTTTTTCATTTTGCATCACCTATCTATAAGGGTAGATTTTCAGAAAGATAAAACCTCTGACAGCTTTTTTTATGAAAACAACAAAATTTATATATTATATGTGTATAAACTGTATATTATGGCTCAGGTGAAGCTTGACAAGAAGGACATGATGATATTGTTCGAATTGGACATGGATTGCAGGCAGTCAGACGCAGGGATCGGCAGGAAAGTCGGTCTCAGCAGGGAGGTCGTGAATTACAGGATCAGGAACCTCATCAGGAGACAGGTCATCGAGAGGTTCTATGTCATAATCGACGTCGCCAGGCTCGGACTGATCTCGTACAAGCTCTATCTCCAGTTCCAGAACCTCAACAGGGAAAAGGAGAAGGAGATATCGTCCTTCTTCCTCAACCACCCCAACTACGAGTGGCTCGCTCTCTGCTCAGGCGGCTGGGACATGATAATAGGCATATGGGCCGAGAACACCCACAAGTTCAACGAGATATTCATGGAGTTCTCCGACAGGTACGGCCAGTATGTCATGAACAAGGCCTTCACCATAACCCTCGGCCTGCCGCATTACAGGAAGGAATACCTCGTGGGCAAGAAGGTGGCCACAGAACCCAGCGTCTATTTCGGCGGCAAGCCGAAGAAGGAGAAGCTTGACAGTATCGACATGGCCATCCTGAGGATACTGGCAAACAACGCCCGCATGCCCCTTGTCGACATAGCCAAGAGGGTGAAGAGCAGTGCAAGGGTCGTCGCTTATAGGATCAGGGAGCTGCAGCGCAAGAAGGTCATCCAGGCCTTCAGGGTCACGATAGACCATAAGAAGATCGGCATGATGTTCATGAAGGCCTTCTTCTTCCTCCAGAACATAAGCGAAAAGACCATGAGCCGCTTCATCTCATACTGCGCCACCCACCCGAACATCGTGACCGTGATCCAGTGCGCCGGCCCATGGGACATCGAGATAGAATTCGAGATCGAGGACCACGAGAGGTTTGACAGGACCATGAAAGAGATCCGCGAATTGTTCGGCGGCTTCATCCGCGGCGTTAACTCGGTCATCGTCCACGAGGACTATGGCGGAACGAGGTATTATCCAGGATGCTACGGGAAGATAGACAGGATCTACAAGGGCTGATTAAAAAACTATAGAAAAACAATGGATTTCTACAGGGGTGTCCTTGTCATTAAGGATCTGATGCGGGATGTCAGACCTTCATTGCCAGCAATAAAGATGTTAGCCCTGGACGGATTATTTCTCAGATAATCCAAGACGATCCCGAATTCCTTTGCGTAATCACCTTTACTATAGTCTTCTTTTATTCTTCCTAGGTCCCAAATAGGATGATCTTCGCTTGGCAGTGCATATTCATTCTCAACAGAAGTCGCAAGGAGATCAGCGAACCTTCCTGTGCCCTTGAGTATCAATAAAGTTGCGGGATAATCTGCATGTAATGCTCTTTTCGCTTCGAGTATCGTCAGTGGGCCGCCATTCATGACCAACGCGACTCTTGAAGAATATTGTTGGTCGAACCTTGGCAGACTTGCGACTGCATGATCATAGGCTGGAATGAAACTTGTAACGTATGAGCTTTTCTCTAATGTTGAGCCCTCTTCGCCCCATCCTTTTCCACCATTTACTGATATGAAGCCTGTGCAGGGCGCGAGTGGGGACGGCCAATTTTCCTTTTTCACTTGTTCGTTCCCAGGAAAGATTGTTGCACTTCCCGGAACGATATGAAACAAAGCAGGTCCCTTACCGTCATAGACCCTGAGGGGGTCTTCTTGTAAGAGTCGGGCCCGCAAAGAAGCGGCTTCGATGACCCTCGAGTTTAATATGTAATCTGCCACATACATTGAGGATATCAATGCCATCACTCCTGATTGGGTGCCCCCAGTGATTATGTTCGCATCCAGATCGTTGGCGGCGCGATATATCTCTCTTGCATGACGGAATCCATCTGGAAGGTCTGTTCTGCCTTCAAGGCCTTTTAACAATTCATCCATGGTTGGGATATTACCCAGTTCGAATCCAGCTGCTCCACCGATGACCTGGATGTTTCCTCTTGCCGACAAACCTGCAATATGATGGACAGCTTGGGTGATTATGGAATAAGGAGGATTCTCCTCCAGTTCCACTCCAACAACCCTTAATGGATTTCCTGAAGGCATATAATCTGAAGTATCTGAGAGAAATGGAAATTCATCTTTGACTTCAAATTCTTTTATGCGATTGACGAAGTCAGGCCCGAAAGTAACCTCAATGGGATTAAAATCCACAGGCGGCCGTCCGAATTTTTGATTTTCTTTCATGGGTTATACAAAGAATTCAATCACCATTTATAAACTTTTTGGTTTATTGACTATTCGATAGTGGTAAATAGATAATTAATCTAAAGAGCAGCAGCACCCACCACAGCCGCATTCTTCAGCGTGCTCTTCACAACAGGGCAGGGTGTGAACAGCGCCCTCTTCTTCATCTCAGAGATCGCTTGTTTGGAGAAGAGGTCCCAGCTTCTTGTTATGTTGCCGCCGATTATGATTATGTCAGGGTCGAAGGTGTTGGCGAAATTCGCAAGCCCCACTCCCAGGAACATGCCGAACTCTTTCCATATCTTCTTGGCGATGGGGTTGCCCTTGCGCGCCATCCCCGCTATCTGCTCGCCATCAGTTATCTTGAATCCGTATTCCTTCGCGCTCTCGCGCAGGCCGACAGTGCTGGCATACCTCTCCAAGCAGCCTGTGTTGCCGCACCTTGCCTTCCTGCCGTTGAAGTCGATGGATGTGTGGCCTAGTTCCAGGGCGTTGCTCCTTCCGTGGAATATCTTCCCATTAAGAACAAGGCCAGAGCCCACTCCTGTGCCAAGTGTCATCCCGAGCACAGTGCTCTTCCCTTTGCCCTTTCCGTACATCGCCTCGCCCAGGGCGAAGCAGTTGGCGTCGTTGTCCAGCTTGGTTGGCAATGAGAACTCCTTATGTATCATCTCCCGCAGCGCCATGCCCTTCATCGGCAGGTTTACGGCGTTGCCGATGACGCCTCTCTTGATGTCCAGCGGCCCCGGGTGTCCGATGCCTATTTCCGTGACGCTCTTGTCCAAGACATCCCGGATGGCACCAACCAGGTTATTGAAAACGGCCTTCTTCCCTTTTGAGGCTTCTGTCTTTCTCGTAGAGATCTTGACAATACTGCCCCTGTTGACCTTTCCTGCGACGATGTTCGTGCCGCCCACGTCGACGCCGACAGAGACCATCTTCACTCGCAGTGCCTCAGCGGCGCTGTCCTCATGTTTATTCGGCACTCTCTGCCATTGACGATGGGTGTGACAGCGACATCTCTTGGTAAGGCTATCTCTCCGACTTCGTAGGCCACCCTGGCAGAAACAGCGAATCCTCTGTTCAGCTTGACGTCCTTGACAGCCTCTACGCTGCCTGCATCGCCTTGGATAACGATCAGGAGCTGCTCAACGTCCTGTTCAGCCCCGTTCTCCATGGTGACTCTGACCAGCCTGTCGTCGTAGCAAGCCTGCAGCTTGCCATCAACTTTGGTGATCTGGAAGTAGGGGTCATCTTCGCAGCCGAAGCCGATGATCCTTGCGGTGGGGCTGCAACCGGCCAGCAGCAGCAATGAAAGTAAGATCCATCTCATTTGTAGATACCTTATTTTTTCAGCTCTCTTTTCAAGACTTCTATCACCGGCACAGGTGTGGGGTCTGTGCCATAGGCAAGGGCCAGGTGGTAAGCTGCCCAGAGCCCGATATGCATTGTGGACAGGATCTTCGACAGCTTGTTATCTCCCCGTATCATTATCTCTGTGACTGTGGTTCCTGTCTCCCTGATTATCTTCTTCGTGATGTCGAACCTCTTCTGGATATGCCTGTTGTCGTCCTCATCCCTCAGGATTATCACATGGAATCTCGCAGGCAGGTTGAGGAAGCCGTTCAGCTCGTTGTGGTTGTGCTCTGAATAGGTGTTATGGAAAGCCGGCGTCTTGGCGTTCTCGTTTATGTCTGTCTTCCATTTCATTGCCACGGCTGAGAAGTTCTTTGAGCTGTATATCAATGGCACCCTGTCCACGAGCCTTTTGGAGATATCCTCTCCCATCCGTTTGTGCTTGGGGTTCTGCAATGCCTGTATGGCCTTGTCCAGTTCCACGTCCTTGTTGGGTATTATGCCTGAATTCTGTAGCACAGTTATGAGAGGTACGAACAGGAATGCGGTCGCCAGCCTGGGCGGGAAGCCAGTGGGAAGCTTGATATGCGTTACATTCTTCGCGTTCGCCATCTTCTCCAGTTTGCCTCCTGAGCTCATGGCCACTATATTGTAGCCTTTCTTGTGGGCTGCCTGGAACATGGAGAGCGTCTCCTCTGTGTTGCCTGAGTAGGAAGCCACGAACACCAGTGTCTTCTTGGGCAGCCATTCTGGCAGGTCATAGTGGTTGGCCACGAATATCGGCAGTTCTGGCAGGTAGTTATGAAGCAGCCTGCCGGAGATGCCTGAGCCGCCCATGCCTGCGATGACTATGGCTTCAGGCTTCTGTACCCTTACCTTCCTTCCGAGCTTGCGGGCGTCATGGCACTCCTTGAAGAAGTTGGCTATGCTGCCCTCCATGTTGCTCTTGTCCGTAAGGCTCTCTTCTCGTATCATCCCACTCTTAAATAGAGGATGCGTTTATATAGTTTACTGTTGATTCCTTCACTAGAGGTTCGTATGTGTGATATCTAATAATAATTCTAGTTAAATGACAAATTTTTTTAATGGTATTACCCCATGAACCTCCATGGTCAGTGTTAGAAGAGCGATTGCGGCATTGCTCACTATTGTCCAGGCGACACTTGGTAGCATGGTGGATAGCCATGCGAACCAAAATATTTCTGGAAGCGTCAGGGATGGAAAGCCTGTTTCTTCAGAGATGGTCAGAGAGATTATCGAGATTGATAAGGAAAGCAGGAAACGGGTGGAGAAGAAATATGAAAAGATTGTCGAGAGCATCAGCCATCTCTCACGCGGTTGGTTCAGGCAGGATATTTCGCATGAGCAGGTCAAGAAGGCCGTCAAGAGGCTGCGCCAATTCAGGAGCGAGTTGGAATCGGCGCTTGAAAAAGGAGGCACTTTTCAAAGTGAGTTACTTTTGGATGGATTAGCCCGTTCAATTTCAAATTATGATGAGGCAACAATGGCAGAGTTGAATCAGCGTATTACTGCTCTTGACAAGGCGACTATTAAAAGAGATATCCTCCGCATAGACCAGCTGATTGACCTTTTCACCTTATTATACGCGTACGAACGCGATGAGGATGCGATAAGGGCAGAGCTGAAAATGGTGGAGGGAGTGCCCGAAGGGCAACAACATGAAATGATGTTTCAAATCCATTTTAATGACAAGGAAAAAGCTAGATATTCTGAGGCGCTCAGCATTCTTTTGAAAATTGCGGAGAATTCCAATATTATTGCCTCTAGTTATGGTGGGTCGGATATTGATGTGAGTAGAGAAATTCAAGAATCTCTTAATATTCTGGTTTCTTATCTCGTATACGAGCTCGTTTGGGATCTGGAACGCCTCACCACAATCGTGAAGGAAACAATTCCTACCGAGTTTCACTGGTGGAGAAAGAATCTCGAAAGATTTGCATTTGATATTAAGGAAATCAAGCAAGAACTCGGCTCTCCCGCCATTGATGGAGCGATCCACAGGGTTGAGGAGTTGGCCAGGATGTAGGGTTTGCTTTTCTCGATTAAATCACCAAAACCTTTTTAAAAGAACCTCTATCACCCTCCTCTGGAGATGTGGGGAGTCGCTTCCCTGAATCCAACGACATCAAAAAAATGTATAGTCGAAAACAAATTTGCATGTGAGCTTGGAAAAGGGAGCATGCCTATGAAATCAAAATTGCGAACATGCAAATTTGCATCATTTTTTTGATGGAGCGCGAAATCCGCAAAAAGTACGATTAATGACAATGGAGGCGAATGATGATGGGGATGTATAAATATATAAGGGCTGCGTGGAAGAAGCCAAAGACTTTAGAGTTCTATAAGGAGAGGCTGATCAAGTGGCGCCGCGAGCCGGTCACCATAAGGATTGACAGGCCGACAAGGCTTGACAGGGCCAGATCATTAGGTTACAGGGCCAAGCCAGGCATATTCATCGTGAGGCAGCGCATAATGAGAGGGGGCAGGATGCGTCCCAAGATAAGGGCAGGCCGTAGGCCGAAGCATTTCAGGCATCACATGGTCCTTGGGAAGAGCTACCAATGGATAGCTGAGGAGAGGGCAGGAAGGAAATTCGTCAACTGCGAGGTCCTCAACAGCTATGAGGTGGCCAAGGATGGCATATACTTCTGGTTCGAGATAATCATGGTGGACAAGGCACATCCGGCGATAATGAAGGACAGGACCCTGAAGTGGATATCGCAGCCCAACCAGACCGGTAGGGTATACAGGGGCAAGACCGCTTCTGGCAGGCGCAGCAGGGGCATCCTCACCCATAAGGGCAAGGGCGCAGAGAAGCTCAGGCCCAGCTTGAGGGCAAATAAAGGCAGGGGGAAATAGACCTCCATTTTCCTTTTTTTCTCTATTTAAAAGTAGTCAACCGACTAAACATATATAAATGAATCCTCCTTACCCTGGACCATGTCAGAAGAGGCAGAAAGCTCAGAAGATGCCGGAGAAGAGCAGGCAGAAGGCCAAGATGAAGAAGAGCACGAGCCCCAGCATGATCCAGAAGACTCAGAGACCTTGGAGAAGAAGGTCGAAGACACAGAGGATGATGAAATAATCGAGGGAGCTGTAGTCCTCATCAGATATCAGTCCGAAGATGGCAAGGAGATCGAGTTCTATTTCGAGGTCAAGACCCCTGGCTACCCCGTGAAGGAGTATGTCGGCAAAGCCAACTGCGTAGGTGGAGCCCATGATAAGGAAGACGCGACCTATCGGGACACCGTCATCAGGGAGCTGCTGGAAGAGATGGATGACAAGGAGGCTGCAAGATTAATCATCGAACATATGTCAAGAAATCCGATTGGCATCCTTTGGGGTGGTTTGAAGGGAAAAGTTGAGCCAGTTTACTTCTACGAGTCAGTAATCGACAGCAAGCAGGAATGGGATATTGTCAGCGGTTCAGGGATATCAGGCGACGGCGGACGGCCAGCAGTCAGGGAGCTGGATTACCTGAACTCGTTGAGTTATGGATGGGGCACACATATCGTGCTTGAGAGCGTGGTGAAAGACCTCACAGGAAGGACAATATCTCTTCCCAATCCAGGCTACGGCGACTTCCGGTATCAGAAGCTTAGGGAACCGGAGAAGCCAGTCCCATATCATGCTGCCAGAGACTATTCCCATTCCCCGCTCGAGCTGGCAATGGCGCATTAGCGGCGACACCCAAGAAAATGTGTAGTGGAAAACAAATTTGCATGTGAGGCAAATCTTAGCGAGTCCAATCTGCTATAATGCTTCCTACTCACATGCAAATTTGCCCATTTTATTGGGTGGAGCCCACATTAACATAAAATATTTATATCCCTCCCCCTTTTCCTTACCCATGCCTCATTTCGAATGTACAAAATGCAAGTACAAGCTTGATAAGGATAAGGCTCCGCCGCTCTGCCCATACTGCAGTGAGGAGGGCACGATGGCTCCGGAGAAATCAGCCCAGGACTTCCTCAACGAGTCAGAACTTTAGCATCCGCTGAGATCGGCCAGCTTCTTCAGCTCCTGTTTCCCTACCAGCAGCTCGCCGTCCGGGAACTCCCATGTCGGCGTGAACTCGACATGCGCGCATAGATCAGGTGTCTCGCGGCAGTCGACATAGGTCAGGTGTTGGAATGCGTCCTTGAAGAGCTCTTTCTGCTGTATGCATGCAGGGCATCCTTCCTGTCCGTACATGATTATCCCCTTCGATGACATGCACTTGGCAAGGCTCTCGACGTCGCTGCCGAACAGCTTGAAGAAAAGGAATGTGAGTATGACAGCTATGAAGACCACCAGGACTGTGTTCCGAACAGATTTCGAGACCTTGAACTTGGCCATGCTTCATTCTGTACATCATGGATTTAAAAAGGTTTCTGAAGCTAAGGTGACACCCAAAAAATGTATAATGGAAAACAAATTTGCATGTGAGACCAACAATTATGGAGCCAAATTTTATCGTGATACTAACTCACATGCAAATTTGCCCATTTTTTGGGTGGAGCCTAAAGCTACACATTATGGGTATCAAGAGAAATCAAGTAAATATCTGCAACCTCTGCCTTACCAACCCGCTCCCGATACCATGCCCCACTAGGAAGCTCTGCTCACCGATGATCCTTGACAGCAATGAGAGCACTGTCTCCTTCTTCCTGTATTCCACCAGCTCTGCCTTGATGCCAAGGCTCTCCTCGAGATGTTCGACAGCGTCATCCTTTGTGCCCAGCATGTCGACCAGCCCTAGCTCCTCGGCCTCCACACCGAGATAGAAAATCCCTGTAGCCAGTTCCTCCACCCGCTGACGAGGCAGTCCCCTGTTCTCGGCTATGGCGTCGATGAAGATGTCATGTATCTTGTCCACCTTCAGCTGGAGGATGGTCCTTTCGCTGATGGTCAGGTTGCGGAAAGGGCTTCCTAGGTCCTTGTGTTCGCCTGCGATAAGCCTGTTGTACTTCAGGCCGTACTTATCCATCAGGCCCGCGATGTCGATGTAGCTGGAGTACACCCCGATGCTGCCGACGATGGACATGGGGTTGGCCACGATGGTGTCAGCAGAGCTCGCCACCCAGTAAGCTCCCGAGGCGCCTACGTCATGGATAACGGCTATCGTGGTCTTATTCAATCTCTTCACGGCCCGTGCGATCTCATCCGTAGCGACCGGCGATCCGCCAGGGGAGTTTATGTCCAGCATTATCGCCTTGATGGCAGGGTCATCATCTGCATCCTTGATGAATCTCAGCACGGTCTCAGAGCTTGTGCTGCCCACGTCGAAGATGTCGTCTGTCGTCTGGGTGACGATCACGCCCCGGATGGGTATCACCGCCACGTTACCGCCTCCGAAGGCTGTATCGTACATGTTCTCCAGGGCCCAGGCGATCATCATGCTTGCAATGCCTAGGCCTGCGATAGTGATCATGATCACTGTCCACTTGCCGTACTTCTTGTTCAAGGCACCCTCACCTGCTGCACTGTCTCTGTCTTCGTAAGGATCTCTAGCAGCCTTCTTCTGCTGAATAGAAGGAAGATCGGCTCCACCACCCACAAGAGGACGAATGGGAACATGGGGATTATGAATATGTTCCTCAGGAGGGCCTGCCATAGGGTTATCCTCTTCTTGCCTTTCACATAGAGGTTCAGCAGGGCCTTGCCTGCTGTCTGCCCCACCATCAGCTCGAGGACTGTGAAGTAAGTCAGCATCAGCACCCCTGATATGGCGGATAGGATTATCATCTTGTTCATTATCTCAGGATTGCTGTTGAGGAACTCTGTGGTCGCGGTGATGCCGCCGTCTGACACGATGCCGCTCACGAGCTTTTTCAGCGGCCCCAACACTACAAGGTCAAGTATCAAGATGTCGATCGCGAACGCCAGCACCCTCTTGAACAGCGATGCCCTTGCTTCAACAGTCCTGGGTTTTGGCAGCCTGCGCATGATTGATCCAGATGGTTGTCGGTTTATATATGTTGCGGTCCATTAGGCTCTGTCCTGAGTCTCAATTTGCCGTCCCTATTCACGGGCAGATTCTCTTTTCCCGCCTCGCACGCAAAGACGGAGTCTTGCGCACAAGTGAGCTTTGCTCACTTTGTGTGGCAGGGCGGGAAAAGAGAGAAAGCCACATACACCACAATCGATTCGCCGGATTCAGGACAGAGCCGGTCCATTAGATTGCTCCCACTAATCCCACTTTCGCTCCAGTCCCGAGCCGCCGCCCATACATCAAACGGTGTGTGTTCCAAGAATCCTTCAAGGCACTTGTTGCATATCGATACTTACAATGTAAGTATTGCCATTCTTGGTTGTTTATAAATAAAACTTACAATGTAAGTATAAAATCAAAAGATATTTATATTACTACTTACATCGTAAGTAAATACCAGGCGATTGGGACGATGACATAGACAACTATAATCGGCGAGTTAAACTGGCGAAGAAGAGATTAGAAGTGTCGGCAGTGAGAATATCATCTATTCCCATCTCCGTCCTCAGGGATCGCAGCCTCAAGCCGCTTGAGGCAATAGTCGAGTACCTGAAGGACATCCAGGGGTTGACTTATCATGAGATTGCAGAGCTGCTCAACCGAGACGACAGGACAATCTGGACCGTCTACAACCGGGCCAAGAAGAAGAGGGGGTCGAGATGACGCCTCCTCCGGGATACCTGGACTTCCTGAACAAGGAGCTCAGGCGCGTAGACAGTGTCCTCTACGAGAAGAGGCGACGCAGGCAGCGCTTCACAGTGATCTCGATGCTCCTCGTCATCATGATGGGAGCGCTGTTCTTCTCGCAGGAAAGGCTCACAGGATACTTCCTTACTGTGGAGAACATCTCCTCAAGTGTACAGCTCGGGATGGTGTTCAACACCAGCTCGGATCATACGTTGATCCTCGACGGCCAGCCGACCTCTATCAGGGTTTCAGGCACGGTCATCGGGGATGGCATCGCAAGGCTCTATGCAGTCACAGACTCGCAGAGGGTCTTGGTCCTGGACAGCGCACAGCTGCCAGGCAGGAACGCTTTTTGGGAGGACGCCGGTTCCACTCCTTCTACCCCCACGCCTGGGCCGGCCCCTCCATCTTATATCACCATCTGGCTTGATTACAACTCGGGCACAGCATGGGACCCAGATAATGATGGCATCGAGACAGAAGACAGGATAATCGACTTCTCTGTCTCCAAGACAGAGTTCAACTGGAGCGTTGACGAGACAGGCCTGTGCACCCGCTGGGAGATACTTTCACAAGATACAGGGGAAGGGAGCTATGTCTGCTACGGCTCTGAGCGCTGCTGCAACTTCCTCGGCTTAGACCCGTTGTTCGACAGCTGGGATGAGCCTTACAACTGCTTCATCGGCAGGCATTCCGCAACAGAGGACACAGAGGTCAGCGCACAGGTGGTCTATGTCGGCACCCTCGGCGAGGTGCAGAACTCGACCTGGCAGGGCCTTTCCGCCACATTCATCCCACCACCGACAGTCGATGCATTCTCATTGTACTGCCTTGACAGCTGCCGCACCTCTCTTGAGGACGTTATCACGCTCGAGGTCGAGCTGGAAGGCGCCCGCCTGAACATCTCGGAGATCGCATACACATACCTTGTCGAGGCCACAGACGGCTTCGACCCTGACAGGTCGCTGGCAGAGCTCAACCTGGAGTTTGCCGGCCAGGACTTCTTGTTCACCAACCTGACGAATACGACAACCGGATTCAGGCTATGGGCTTCGGCAGATGATGCAAGCATCACATTTGATGTAGACAATCTCTCTGCCATCCGTTCGTTGCAGCTGGAAGAGATTGACGGCGAAGTATATGGCAGCTGGGAGCTGGGAACACCGGCCATCGCTGTGGACGCCGTTGCTTCAGCCGGAATCACACTCCCGAAGACGAGGTATGTCGACGCAATAATATCCTGCCCGGACTGGGACTTCGGCAGCAGGAGCTGTGAAGAGTGGGCACTGACCACCCTTCCATTCGACCAGGATGCAGACTCAATCAGTTTCTCCGTTCCGGGCTTCAGCGCATACGCAGGCAGGTATGCGGATTCAGCCATGACAATTGTCGATTCGACTGATGACAGCATAACCTCATTCACCCTCAACCTATCGGACACAACGACATGGCAGCCCTTGAACGCCTCATGTAACATGACAGTCCAGGGCGAGACCGCCGAGATGGATTTCGACGGCACACTATATCACTCCTCGACGGCCGCTGACGGCCAGATACGGTTCGACTGCCTCTCACCAGATATGTCGAGGATGCTGTCCGAAACAGTCGACATCTCTTTCGATTCACCTGTCCAGCCCGACCTCACCCAGCAGCCGGCTAGGGTCGGCGAACCGGTAGTCTGGCAGAAGAAGATAATAAGGGAGGGGAACGCCTCTGAGATCCGCATACCCATCCCTTGGGTCCTGGAGAACGTCTCGATAACCTTTGACAACAGCACTCATACGAACATATCCCTGCCTGTGGACCAGGTCAAAGTCAACTTGTCATCCGGCCTGGAAAATCTTACCTGGATCACGAGCCACGCAGAGAGAAATCGTATATCCAGAGGGATCAAGGACCTCGAAAAATTGCTCGGCTCTGAGAAAGACAAGGCCCGCAAGAATGATCTGAATAATGAGATACGCTCCTTGAAGTCGCAGAGGAACTCCATCACTGGGGCTGTGGTCGGAGGAGGGGACAACTGGCTTGTCAGGCTGTTATCAGGGGTGGGCATCACGGGATTTGCAGTCGCTGGCATAGAATCCCAAGCCATAAACCTTACAGACCAGGAGCTCAGCAGCTACGGTTTCTTTAACTTCACCGAGTTGGTCATCACTGACCCGCCGGACGAGCTAATCCTCACATTCGAGACCCCTCCGGCCGAGAAGTCAGAGGCCAATATTTCGGAATACAAGAAGGGGATCGTAATAAGCTCAGAATATCATTATACTAATATCACAGCCTTCACCACGCTGCCTGAGGCAACAGCAGCTTCGATCAAGCTCTACCGCACCACCAACGGCACCCGTGAGAGGGTAAGCGGTTTCACGAAGATCGATACAAACAACAACAGCCTGATAGACTATATCGAATGGGTCGTGCCCCATCTCTCGAATGAGAGCTACGAGGTTGAGATAACCATCCTCGACCTGCACAGCCAGCCGCAGGTAGGCAGCAACTGGACCGTGCGCTTCAACACCACTGGCGTGGCGAACCTCACCATATACGGCTTCGACGGCACCACCTACGGCAACTCATCTCCCGATGACCTCGAGTTCCTCGAGCTGAGGTGCGGCAACGTTACTCTCACCCCTGAATTCAACGGCTCCCACATATTCCAGCAGGACTTCAACTGCTCAGGGCTCGGTTATCACACCGTCAGGGTGCACACTCCCGGCACTCATTCCCAGCGCTTCGAGTACGGGGCCGCATCCGGCGAGGCGTTCAACTCGGCAGGCGACCCTGCTGTGAACCTAAGCTCTCCGCCCGACGGCTCGGCAGACCACGGTGCGGACTTCGCACTCATGTGTAATGTGACTGATGATGAGGACATAATCAACCTTACGTTGTGGACCAATATCAGCGGTTCCTGGGTTGCCATGCATACGATCTGGCCGCATCGTGTTGTGAATGAGTCTGGTATTATTTTCTTTGCTCCTCTGGATGGGAGCAGTACTTTGGCTGATGGTGAGGCTGCTACGCTTGAGGAGGGTGTTACGTGGGTTAATGGTACTGTGGGTAAGGCGGCGTATTTTCAGACTGGCGTGGTGACTAATCTGCATTATGGTGTTACTGACAATATCAATTTCACTACGGGTTCTTTTGAGGCTTGGGTTAGGCGGTCGCAGCCGATCACTGATATCCCTTTAACTAATTATCCCCGGGTGATGGGAGCTGTTTATGATGGTGATAATAATATTTTTATTCAGGCTAATCCAACAAATGAATTATTATATCTGCGTTTTGAGGGTAATAATGATCCCGATTCGATAAGTTACGGGGCTAATGTTTTGACACCGTCTAAGTGGCATCATCTGGCTGCAACTTGGAATACGACGTCTAGGGTGGCTCGGATTTATCTGGATGGCAAGTATGTTGCGCAGAGCACTTCGATCACTGATATGGTGAATCTGCCTACGGTGCTGGAGATCGGTGAGTTAACTGGCGATGGCGAGTGGAATGGCAGCATTGATGAGGTGATATTGTACAAGAAGGTGCTGTCTGACAACGAAGTGTCCGCGCATTACAATGTCACATTCAAACCGAACTCCACGGTGATCCACACCTTCCCTTTGACAGGCATTTCGGAAGGTGTATACGCCTGGAACTGCCTGGCCTATGACAACAAGTCCCAGTACGACTGGGCCAACGACAACTTCACGATGAGGGTCGGCTCTGCCAACATGGCCCCGACGACAAAGCTCAACTCGCCGCCGAATGCGACAGTTGACGGCGACGGCAGCATGTTCTTCAGCTGCAACGTGACCGACGACGCAAAGATCGTCAACGTGTCGATATTCACGAACATAACAGGTGAGTGGCTACTGAACACCACTAGCTACCCCTTGGATTTCAACGGCAGCGACGACGTGCTCTTCATGGCGCACATGAACAACGATTCCGATTCCGAAGAGGGTGAGAGCGCTTACAGGGAGTACAACATAACCTGGGTGGACGGCATAAGCGGCAAGGCCGCCAACTTCACCAAGAAGAGCAACCTCACATACAATGCGCCCGGTAATTTCAATCATACCAACGGCTCTGTCTCTGTCTGGATCAAGCCGAGCTGGGAGCCGGATGACGGCGCAAGCCACATAATATTCGCCAACTACCATGATCCCAGCAACTATTTCTGGATGGGTAAGTACAGCGATGATTTCCTTTATTTCATGATTCAGGGGTCGGCATATAGGGGTCCGCTTGTGGCCGCAACTAGTGTGTTGGCGAAAGACACCTGGTCCAATATAGTCGGTACCTGGAACTCGACCAAGGTCGAGCTTTGGGTCGACGGTAACATGATAAGCAGTGATGGCACATCATCCACCCTCCCTCCCAGCGACGAGTATATCGCAGTCGGCTATGAGGCAGATGAGACGAGCTGGGGCCCTGGCGACTTCATGGGCGCCATCGACGAGCTGATAATATTCGACCATTTCCTCTCTCCGGATGAGATAAAGCACTTATACAACCGCACGCAAGGCCTCACTGCCGCGAACGAGACCTTCAACCTCAGTGACATGCCTGAAGGTGAATTCCTGTGGAACTGCGAGGCCTTTGATAGTGGAGGCAAGTCTGATTTCGGGGACAAGAACTGGACGGTATTCATCGACAAGAGCCCGCCCATCATGACATATGTTCCTGCCACTGAGGCCAACTATACCAACTGGTCAGACCGGGACTGGGTCTATGTGAACCTTTCCATCACCGACCTCTCGAACGTCAACCTCACGTTCTGGCTGTACAACATCAGCGACGGTGCCCTCAATCTCTTGTCGCATGAGGCGACTGCAGTAGGTGACACGGACAAGAACTTCACTGGCCTGAAGAGGAACAACTGGTATTACTATAACGTCACAGGGGAGGATGCGTACGGCAACATCAACATAACCCCCTCAAGATGGATATTCCTGGACGACCCCTGCGTGCATGAGGACTGGGAGTACGATTGGCGGGTCAACAAGACCTGCACAGTGTCGAACAAGGTCATAAACCTCAACGGCGACCTGCTTATCGGCCAGACCGCCAACCTGTCATTCGTCAATGTCACGCTCCTGATAAACCAGACCTCCAACTTCGAGAACGAGATCATCGTCTATTCCGGCGGGATGTTCAACATAACGGCCAGCAGCAACGTGACGCCCAAGAATGAGAGCATAAAGGCGGCCTTCTTCGTCGAGCGCGGCGCAGCGCTGCGCATCAGCAGCAGCCAGCTGAGGAGCATAGGCAACGACTCAAATGACATGACCAAGCGCGGCCTATACATCAATGGCTCACTTGACGCATTCAACGCCACCTTCAAGGACGTCTTCAACATAATCGTCTACGCCGATTGGCCAAACATAACTGATTGCAGTATCAACGGCAGCCTCGGAGCCGAGGCCGGCATAAGCGTGTTCGCGAAGAGGGCCAACATCTCCAGCAATGTGATATCCGGCATCAAGAACTCCACCACGGCATGCTATGGCATCTTTGTCGCGGGCCCGAACGCGACCATAATGGACAACAACATCTCTTCCGTCGGAGCCACGGCAGCGAACGGCCTCAGCGTGGGCATACACCTTGAGAACAGCTCTGGCAGCCTCATAACAGGCAACGCCATATCCTACCTTGGCGACCCCGCAGGCAAGACAGAAGTGAGGGGCATAAGCCTGGACAGGGTCAATAAGTCCTATGTCAAGAATCATGACTTCACCCTTCTGGACTGGACCAGGAGCATATCAAATTCATATGCGGTGCATATGCTGAACTGTACAGGCATCGTTGTTGCTGACCTGAACACCAATCTAGTCAACATCACAGACAGGACAGGGATATATTCGGATTACTCCATGAACATAACTGTGCAGAATTCGACACTGGTGGGGCTTGAGCGTGGGATTGATGCCACACGTGGTTCCATATGGGCCTCACATAATACTTTCAGGAACATCTCTGATAGCGCTGTCAAGCTTTCTGTTATAAAAGGCTCGCTCATATCTGATTCTGTTTTTGGCAACATGAGCCCGGCTAGCGCGGTCCGTCTGGTGATATCCCACAACAATTCATTTGTGAACCTGTCCATAGGCGGCTCTTTCAAGTCATTCGATTTCCAGTCGGAATCCTGCGAAAATTCCATCGTCGACTCGAATTTCTCCCACACAACCGAGAACACGGTCTTCGGCAACGAGCTGGTCATGGGTCCGGGCTACTGCAACAACACCATAATCAATTCCAATTTCAGCAGTTCGAATTTTGCATTCAATGAGGGCGGCGGTTATTACCGCTTCGCTGTGAAGTGGCCTATCAAGGTCTACGTGAACGAGATCAACGGCACCCAGGTGCCCGGCGCGGTCATCACCGCGGTCTCCAAGACCAACAGCCTCAGCGCCGCAGCCATGGCCGGCAGCAATGGCTGGACAGCCATAATGAACCTCACAGAGTACATCAGGAGCAGTACAGGCTCAACCACCGAGCTGCCCTGGAACATCACGGCATCCAAGCCGTATTACGTAACAAGGATGAACCAGTTTTCCTTCTCGACCGGCAATACCACGACCATCACCCTCGTCCCCAACCCTCAGGTCAACCTGAGCTTTCCCCAGATGAGCTCGGACCACAACGACAACCCTATGAACTTCATCTGCAACGTCTCAGATGATGTCAACATCGTGAACATCACCCTGTACGTGAACAGCACCGGCGGCTGGCTGCCGAACCAGACCAAGTGGGTCCACAGGGTGAATGATTCGAACATCACCTTCTATGCGCCATTTGACGGCTCCACCACCGACCTGGTGGACGGTGAGACGCCCACTGCCGAGACCGGCCTGTCCTATGAGTATGGGAAGATAAACAGGGGATTGTTCTTCGGGACAGGTGACAACCTGCAATACAACGCCGCCGGGAACATCAACTTCACCCATGGCACAGTAGAATTCTGGATACGGCTTAACAGGTCATGGGCAGATTATCCCACCACCAGCTGGTCAAAGGCCTTTGAATTCCAGAGAGTATCAGCGGCGAATTGGTTCTTCGTTGGCATCCATCCCACTGCCTCATACATCTATGCCCACTGGGAAGGCGACGGCACAGGAAGGACAGTGCAGATAGCTGACAGCGTCGCTCTGCCCCCCTATGAGTGGCACCACATCGCCGTCACCTGGAACGAGACCTCCACCACTATGAAGGCATATTTCGACGGAAAAAATGTCGGCCAGGACACAAATATTGTCGCCATGGCAGAATACCCGACAACTTTCAGGATAGGGGGTGCTTCTTCAAATAACCAGGAGCTCAACGGCAGCATAGATGAGTTCGTCATCTACAACAAGGTCTTCAGCGATTCCGAGGTCCAGGCGCATTTCAACACCACCAACAACTCCATCAACCAGGTCAAAGCCACCTTCAACATAACCGGCCTGCCGGACAACCACTACAAGTGGAACTGTCTCGCCTGGAACGACAGGCCTGCATACTCATGGGCGGCCCAGAACTGGACAGTGCGTTATGACAGGGCCGGTCCGACCATCTCCTCAGTCTCTCACGAACCCGACAACGAAGGGTATGGCCGCAACGTAACTATCAAGGCGACAGTCACCGATGCCGGGGCAGGGGTAGAATGGGTATGGGCGAGCATAACCTCGCCGATCGGACCTGAAAGCAACTACACGATGAGGTCGCAGGGAAGCAACATCTACGCCTATAATTATTCCAACTGGACCAAGGGGGAGTACACCTACAGGATATTCGCCAATGATTCGATCAACCCGTTGGCCACAGGTGTAGCGGCAGATCCCAATTTCCTGATCAACGCGAACCTGACCATAAACATAACGACCAACAGGACGACATACGGCATGAACAAGATAGTCTACCTGGAAGAGTACGGTCCGAACCAGAGCCGCATCAACAATACAGGTATGACGAACACGAGCTATTACATCTTGGCAAAGACACAATACTATAATTCAGGCGCTTGGGTGGATGAGGATGTCGTGATAGATGATGTGCAGGCATTCACCACCAGGACCCTCAACAAGTTTTCCGAATTCCAGGTGGACACGCTCTGGAACGGAAGGAAGTACAACACCTCTAACCTCTCCAGCGGCGGCGTGTACAGGGTGATATTCAATGCCACGGATCCCGGTGGCGTGACCCTTCTTGACCAATTGGGTGCAAACGTCTGGGCATCGCACAACTTCACGTATGACAATGCAGTGCCATACAACATCACCATCTTCGAACCCATTAATTACAGCTTCACAAACATCACCCTCATCAATTTCAACTGGTCTGTCATGGACACCCAGAGCCGGAACCTGACATGCAACCTGACGGCGGACAGCAAGGTCAACGCCTCCGGCATCATCTGCCCCAACGCGACAGCCATCAATCAGACCGTGCCGGACTTCCTTGAAGGCAACCACTCCTGGCAACTCAAGTGCTGGGACGAGGGGGACAACGCGGTTACTTCAGGCACATATTATTTTTACGTCGACACATCGGCGCCGGTCATCAACCTCAACTCGCCGGGCAACGCCACATGGCACAACACCAACCAGATGACCTTCAACTATTCCGCAGATGACCCTAACATCGACACCTGCATCCTCTACGGCAACTTCAACGCATCATGGATCTCCAACGCCACCAACAGCACCATGTGGGATGACGTGCCGGACTCTGTGACCATCGGCCTGAAGAACGGGACCTACATCTGGAACGTGTGGTGCAACGACACCTTCGCCAAGTCTGCCTGGAACTCGACCAATTTCACTTTCATGATCGACACCTCCAAGCCGGACATCCAGCTGCTCTATCCGAAAGGCAACTGGAGCAACGAGAGCTGGATCAACTTCAACTGGACAGTGCAGGACATCATCGACTCGGCCACGACCTGCAACCTGACCATCAACAGTACGGTCAACGAGTCGGGCATATCTGCCAACAACGCCACACCCACAAACTTCACGGTGCTCGGCTTCGAGGACGGCTTCAGGTACTGGAACATCACATGCTGGGATGCAGCTAATCATTCCAACACCAGTGAGACATACAATTTCACCGTGGACGCCCACTGGCCCGCCTGGAGCAACCAGGAGGACAACACGACCCCCACAGAGCCCATGATAGGCAGCCGCATACAGCTCAACGTCACCTTGACGGATATTCTCGGCCTGGACTGGTATATCTTCAGCTGGAACCATAGCGGGAGCTGGGTGAACTACACCCCCATCGGTATGTCCGGGACCTCTTTCATAGTGCAATACAATGTGACCTTCAACAGCACAGGCAGGATCAATGTGAGTTGGCGGCTGCACTTCAACGACACCATAGGCCACATGAACCAGACCAGGATATTCGGCATCCAGATGAGGAACACACCGCCGACCAACGCCACGCCGACGCTGAACAGCACTGACGGCACCAACCTTACCAACCAGGACCTCAACTGCTTCGACACCCTGCTGGATGCGGACAACGACACCATCAACGTGACAGTGCAGTGGTACAAGGACGGGGTTCCGGATTATGCAAGGGATTACAACACGACATACATGAACGGGTCATACTTCAACGCGGTCCTCGCCTCGACCAACACCTCTGTTGGGGAGACCTGGATATGCGGCATGAGGTCATGGGACCAGGGCAACTTCAGCGAGTGGGTGAACTCTACAGGCATCGATATCATCGATGATATCTACAACTGTACTGTCCTAGATTATCCTGGCTTTTATTCGTTGAAGAACGATATTTTGAATGAGGTAAAAGTGACATGCATGAATATCACTTCAGGCAATGTGACCCTAGACTGTGAGAGCCACTTAATCGATGGCCAGGGGGGTGCAGCAAAATATGGCATCATATCAGACGGCAATCCCACTTCACCCTTGAGTAACGTGACGATCCTCAACTGCCGGCTGGACGATTGGGGCTATGGCATCTACCTGAAGAATACCAACTATAGCCTTGTCAACAACACCAATGCCACCGGCAATACCTTTGGATTGTATCTCAACTATGTCGACAACACTGTTTTCTCTTATCTGAATGTGTCGGCAAGCACCGGCGATGGCGTGACGAGTAACAACGCTTATCATAATAATCATTCCTATATTCTATCCCAATCCAGCGGAAGCGAAGGCATCGTCTTCTTCGGCTCAGATTTCAACAGGATAGAGGATTCGATATTCTCAGGCCATGTCGGAACGAGTGACTATGGTATCCACTTAAATACCTATTCTGACAATAATGTTTTCATCCGTAACAACATCTCTGACAATTTCAAGGGGATATATTTCAGCACCTCGAATCAGAACAACAATTTCACAGGAAACAGGATCTTCAACAACAGCATGCTGGGAGTCGACAGCGGAACAACTGTAAGCACCGGCAATCCCAGCTGGTTCTGGAACAACCTCTTCAACAACACCAATAACACTTATGTCAAGAAAGAGGCGGGATACAACTATTGGAACACTACCAAGGTCTCAGATACAAACATCATCGGCGGCAGCTGGATGGGTGGGAATTACTGGTGCAATTATACAGACGGAGAGGGTTATTCAGACAACTGCACGGACATGGACCGGGACGGCATCTGCGACATCCCTTTCAGCCTCGACGGCACCAATTACGACTACCTCGCTTTGACTTATCCCGGCCCCAACGTGGCGCCTAACACGCCCGTTGTCACGATAAACAGCTCCTACGGCACCAATCTGTCCAGCGACGACCTGAACTGCATCGCCACCCTAGACGATCCTAATGGGGAAGCCATGAATGTCTCGGTCCGATGGTACAAGGACGACGTGCCCGACCTGTTGATACACTTCAACAGCAGCTACGCCAACGGCACCGCCTTCGTCGGACCCCTCAGCTATACCAACACCAGCCTGGGCGAGAAGTGGACCTGCGGCATGCGCTTCTGGGACGGCGCTGCCTGGAGCGGCTGGGCCAACGCCAGCACCAACATAACCCTCATAAACAACGTCACGGCCTGCACCCTAATCCGCGAGCCTGGCTATTACAGGCTGATGAACTCCATCTCAAACTCTGCTGCAAAGGCCTGCATCAACATCACCTCCAGGGATGTGGAGTTTGATTGCCGGAGCTACATAATCGACGGGGTATCAGACAACAATTGGGGTGTAAGTGCAGAAGGGAGAGAGGGCAGTGAGCTGGGGAATGTCACCCTCGAAAGATGCGCTATGACAGACTGGTCTGTCGCTTTGAGATACAAATATGTGGACAACGGGACGGTTAAGGACAGTAATGCCACTTCGAACAGTTATGGCATAATATTGTATTCTGGCAATAATCTGATGATTGTCAACAACTCTATACTCGACAATGCAAGGGGTATTGGCCTGTCTAATACAGATAACAGCACACTGGAGAATTGTTCGGCAGCCCATGGCACGTCAAAGTCGTATTTTGGTATCCAGGTTGCGAACTCGGATTATAATAAGATAATTAACAACACCGTTTACCATAACTATTATAATCTCGAGCTGTCAGGGGATTCAATTTATAATAACATTACTGGTAATACGATTGTCAATTCGACTTTTTTCGGTGTGCAATACACCCATCCGAACATCGACAACAATATCTTCTGGAATAACTTCTTGAACAATACATATAATTTCAACGTGGCCAATACCGCCCTAAATTTCTGGAACAGTACGAACACGACCGGCACGAACATCATCGGCAGGACCAACATCGGCGGCAACTACTGGGCTAATTACTCGGGCTCAGGCTATTCAGACACATGCTCTGACGCAGACGAGGACGGCTTCTGTGATACGCCATACACAATCAACAGCAGCAGCAACAAGGACTACCTCCCTCTCACGGTGCCCGGTGCGACCCCTCCTGTCGTGAACCTGGACAAGCCGCTGAAT
>Ga0180007_10001784_pt1 | contig 27364 bp, 23 predicted proteins | sample MM_PC_MetaG_FD_121122 | JGI IMG/M metagenome (GOLD analysis project Ga0180007, IMG submission 121122) | Groundwater microbial communities from the Aspo Hard Rock Laboratory (HRL) deep subsurface site, Sweden - MM_PC_MetaG | ecosystem: Environmental > Aquatic > Deep subsurface > Groundwater... | reverse complement strand
CGCGAAGGCGGGAATCCATGCCTTTTGCGGCCCGGGAAGATGGATCCCCGTTTTCACGGGGATGACGCATGCGCAGTGAGCCACGTCCGGGTCATTCCCGCGAAGGCGGGAATCCATGCCTTTCGCAGGTGGCCGAGGGATGTCGGCCTCAGACAGGGCTGTCCCTGAATATTTAAACCAAAGGAAAAATCATGGCCAAAGCATATCTTATCGGCGCGGGTCCTGGCGACCCGGGCCTCATCACGGTCAAGGGCCAGCGCCTGCTGCAGGAGTGCGAGGTGATCATTTATGATTATCTGGCGAACAAGAGCTTTCTGTCCCTGTGCCGTCCGGATGCGGAGATCATCTATGTGGGCAAGAAGGGCGGGGACCATACCCTGCCTCAGGATCAGATCAACGACCTGATCGTGGCCAAGGTGAAGTCCGGCCAGAACGTGGCTCGCCTGAAGGGCGGAGACCCGTACATCTTCGGGCGGGGCGCCGAAGAGGCTGAAGAACTCCTGGAAGCCGGCCTCGAATTCGAGGTCGTGCCCGGAGTGACCTCGGCCGTCGCGGGTGCGGCCTATGCGGGCATTCCGCTTACGCATCGAAAATACGCTTCTTCCGTATCGCTGATCACCGGTCACGAAGATCCGACCAAGCCTGATTCCGCCCACAACTGGGCTGCCCTGGCCACTGCGGCCAGCACCCTGTGCTTCTACATGGGCGTTAAGAATCTGCCGTACATCTCGGCCAAGCTGATCGAGAACGGGATGCGCCCGGGCATGCCCGCCGCCTTGGTGCGCTGGGGCACGACAAGCGAGCACCAGTCCTGGGTCTCCACGGTCGGCGAGATCGCGGCCATGGCCGAGCGTGAAGGTGTGAAGGCGCCGTCCATGCTGGTCGTGGGCGAGGTGGTGCAATTGCACGACACCCTGAACTGGTTCGAGAAGCTGCCCCTGCACGGCAAAGGCGTGGTCGTGACCCGCGCCCGCGAGCAGGCCAGCGGTCTGAAAGACACCCTGGAGAGTCTCGGCGCGGCCTGCTACGAATTCCCGACCATCACCATCGTGCCCCTGGAAGACTACGCGCCGGTTCGCGAGGCCATAGACAGGCTCGCATGCTACGACTGGGCCATTTTCACCTCCGTCAACGGCGTGCGTCATTTCTGGAATCAGCTCGAGCTCGTGGGCAAGGACGCCCGGGCTTTTGGCGGCATGCAGATCGCGGCCATCGGACCGGCCACGGCCGAGGCTTTGCTTGAGCGCGGCATCCGTCCCGACTTCATCCCGCCCAAATACGTGGCCGAATCCGTGGTCGAAGGGCTCCTTGAGCGCGGCGTGGCCGGCAAGAAGGTCCTCATTCCCCGCGCCAAGGTCGCCCGCGAGGTGCTGCCCGAAGAGCTGGCCAAGGTAGCGGCCCAGGTGGACGTATTGCCCGTCTATGAAACCGTGTTGACCCAGGAGGACGGCGGAGAGATCATCGAACTTCTCGAAAAGGGCAGGCTCCATTACCTGACCTTCTCCAGCTCCTCCACGGTGGAGAATTTCTTCGCATTGGTCCCGGCGGATACTCTGCGCCCCTTTGTCGGCCAGGGGCTCAAGATCTGCTGCATCGGACCCGTGACGGCCAAGACCTTGAGCGACTACGGCTTCACCCCGGACATCATGCCGGAGGATTACACCATCCCGGCACTGGTCGAAGCCCTGGTGAAAGGATAAGATTATGACCATCGCGCTTGGCGTGCTCGTCTCCGGCTCCGGGTCGAACTTGCAGGCCATCATCGATAGGGTGGGCGACGGCAGCCTCGACGCGGACATCCGCATCGTCATCGCCAACAAACCCGACGCGCAGGGGCTTGAGCGTGCCCGGAAAGCAGGCATCGTCACGGCCTGTGTGCGTCATGACGAGTTCCCCGAGAGGGAGAGTTTCGATCGCGAACTGGTCCGGCTGCTGCGGGAGGCTGAGGTCCGGCTCGTGGCCCTGGCCGGGTTCATGCGCATCCTGACGCCTGCGTTTCTGACACCCTTTGCCGGGCGCGTGATCAATATTCATCCCGCCTTGCTCCCGGCCTGTCCCGGTCTGCGCGCCCAGGAGCAGCAGGCCGGGCACGGGGTACGGCTGGCCGGGTGCACCGTGCATTTCGTGGATGAAGAGATGGACCACGGTCCGATCATCATCCAGGCCGCCGTGCCCGCCTACGCGGATGACGATGAGACCACGCTCGGCGCGCGTATCCTTGAGATGGAGCACCGCATCTATTCCCAGGCCCTGCAATGGATCGCACAGGACCGGGTGCAGGTCGCCGGCCGGCAGGTTGTGGTGCGCGGCGTGACCAGAACCATGGGCGCGCTGTGGGCCAATCCGCCTTTGGAAACGCCTTTTGATTCCTGAGGGAGGCAACGTATGAATACATTCGAGCTGGTTTTGACAGACGAGGAAAAGCGTTTCTGCAAGGACCTCGTGATCTGGGTCATCCGGCAGCATCTCGGTCAGACTTCCGAGGCCAAGCCCGCTCTCGATTCCAAGACTTTGAGCGCAGAACTGGGTGCTTTTGTGACCTTGAAGCGGGACGGGCGTCTGCGCGGCTGCATCGGCAATATTGTCGGTAGCGGCCCGCTGGTATTCACTATCGAGCGCATGGCCGGAGCGGCCGCTTTCGAGGACCCGCGCTTCCCTCCGCTTACGGCCGGGGAGCTTGCCAACCTTGAGATCGAGGTCTCTGTCATGGGACCGCTGACCCTCTGCCCTGACCCGGAACTGATCAAGGTCGGTCGCCACGGGCTCTATATCCGCAAATCCATGCATTCCGGTCTGCTGCTGCCGCAGGTGGCCACGGAGTGGGGCTGGGACCGCGAAACTTTTCTGGATCAGACCTGCGTCAAGGCCGGACTGCCCAAAGGCACCTGGCGCAAATCCAAGACGGAGATCTGGTGGTTTGAAGCCGTCATTTTTTAAAGGAAGGTATAGTATGCGTACGTTTATTTTCGCTTTGATTCTGGTTTGTCTGTTTTCGTCCTCAGCCCTTGCGGAAGGGGCCAAAGTCTCCCTGACCACGAACAAGGGCGTCATCGTCATCGAACTCGACGAGGCCAAGGCTCCGGTCTCGGCACAGAATTTTCTGAGGTATGTGAACGAGGGCTTTTATGACGGGACGGTTTTTCACCGCGTCATCAAGGACTTCATGATTCAGGGCGGCGGCATGGACACGGCCATGCAGCAGAAGCGTGGCCACGCGCCCATCAAGAATGAGGCCGACAACGGACTCAAAAACGACAAGTACACTGTTGCCATGGCCCGTACGGGCGAGGTTGATTCCGCCACCTCCCAGTTTTTCATCAATACGGCGGACAATGCCTTCCTGAATCACGGCACCCGTGATTTCGGGTATGCAGTCTTCGGCAGGATAGTCGCGGGCAAGCGCGTGGTGGACCTGATCGAGGCCGTGAACACGGGCTCCAAAGGCATGCACGGGGATGTTCCGGTCGAGCCTGTGATCATTGAGAAGGCTGAAGTGATGCAGTGAGTCTGCGCTGAACGCTAAAAAACAAGGGGCGGTCCGGAAAGGATCGCCCCCTTGTTTTTTTGTGTTTCGTTTTATTTCTAGCGTAGCAGGTCGGGCAGGATGGTGATGATGCGCGGGAAGAGGGTGAGTATCATCAGGGTGGCCAACAGGGCGAACAGATACGGGGTGGTGGCCTTCATGACTTTTTCCAGCGGCACCTTGGTGATGGCGCTGGCGACGAAGAGGTCCAGACCCACCGGCGGGGTGATGCAGCCGATGGCCAGGTTGCAGACCATGAGTACGCCGAAGAAGAGGGGGTCGATGCCCAGACTTTTGGCCACGGGCAGGAAGATGGGGGTCAGGATGACCACCGCGGCCGAGGCGTTGACCATGGTTCCGATGATAAGCAGCAGGACGTTCATGGCCAAAAGAAAGAGAATCGGCGATGAGGTCAGGCTGGCCACGAACGCACCGACGTGATGCGGAATCTGCAGGTTGGTCAAGAGCCAGCCGAAGACGTTGGCCGCGCCGACCAGGAACATGATGATGGTCGTGCCGATGACGGCCTGGAAGATGATCTTGGGGAAATCCTTGAATTTGAGTTCCTTGTAGATGAACATGCCCACGAAGATGCCGTACACGGCGGCCACGGCCGCGGCCTCGGTCGGGGTGAAGATGCCGCCGTAGATGCCGCCGATGATGATGACCGGAGTCATCAGGGCGAAAAAGGAGTCCTTGAAGGAGGTCCATAACGCGCCGAAGGAAAAGGAGCCTTCGGCCTTGATCCCTCTCCTTTTGGCCAGATACCAGCTGACCAGCATCATGGACAGTCCCATGAGGATGCCGGGCAGGAATCCGCCCACGAAGAGGTCGCCGATGGAGGTGTCGGCGATGACGCCGTACACGACCAGAGTGATGGACGGCGGGATGACGATGCCCACGGTGCCGCCCGCGGCGACGATGCCCGTGGCCCATTCTCGGCTGTAGCCCTTCTTTTCCATCTCATTGACCATGGTCGAGCCCAGGGCCGCGGTGGTGGCCGCCGAGGACCCGGAAATGGCGGCGAAGAACATGCCCGAGACAGCCACGGCCTGGGCCAGGCCGCCGGTGAATGATCCGACCAGGGCCTGGGAAAAATTGACCAGTCGCCCAGTCACGCCGCCGGCGGACATGAAGGCGCCGGCGAGCATGAAGAAGGGCACGGCCATGAAGGAAAAGGAATCGATGCCAGCGTACATCATCTGTGAAACCATGACGAGCGGCATGTTCATGAAAAAGTGGAGGATGGTCGCGGCGGCCAGACAGAGGGCGAAGGCCACGGGCACGCCAAGCGCGGTCAGACCAAGAAAGACGAAGAGGAGTACGAATTCCATGGCTAGACCTCCTGCCTTGTTTTGCGGCCTGTCAGGGAGTTGAAGATGCGCGTGGTTTCCCGGAACAGATACAGAAGCATGAGGATGCTGCTCACAGGGATGATCGCGTAGACCCAGCTCATGGGGATATCAAGGCCCGGAGCACGCTGAAAAGTCATGATGGAGGTCATTTTCCAGCCCTGGGTCAGGAGCAGGATGATAAAGACGTAGCCGGCCAGGTTGATGATGATGTCCAGGGCTGTGCCGAACGTGGTGCCTTTGAACTTGTCGGGCAGGAACTGCACCGCAAGATGCCCGCTCTCACCCATGATCAGGGCCGAGCCCAGAAACACCACCCAGACAAAGAGGAATCGGGCCAGCTCCTCGGACCATTCCGGTGTGTATCCGAAGGAATAGCGCGTCACGACCTGGGCAAAGATGACTATCAGCATGACGGACATGGCGGCCACGGAAAATCCGTAGAGAACCGTCCGCACGCCCTTGAGTAACTTGTCCATGGAATTCTCCTGCATTGTCTTGAAGTGGCGAGTAGGCTGACCCGCGTTACGTGAAAGCCTCGTCCCGGCGAACCGGAACGAGGCTTTTGTTTATTATTTGCCCAGGGCCAGGATCTTGTCGATGTTGTCCTGACCGACGGTGGGAGCGAATTCCTTCCACACGGGCTGGGTCGCTTCCATGAACGGGGCGCGGTCGACTTCGATGACCTCGATCTTGCCAGTGGCCTTGATCTTGTCCCAGTACGCGTTGTCCTCATTGGTGGACAATTCGCGCTGCCAGGCGATGGCCTCGGTGGCGGCTTCCTGGATGATGGCCTTCTGCGCGTCCGAGAGACGTCCCCAGGTGATCATGGAGATGAGCACCGGTTCCGGTGCGTAGGCGTGGGCGGTCATGGACGCGTACTTCTGCACCTCGAAGAAGCGCTTGGTGTAGATATGGGCGCTGGGATTCTCCTGGCCGTCGACAGTGCCCTGCTGCATGGCGGAATAGAGTTCGCCGAAGGCCATGGGAGTGGGGGAGCCGCCCAGAGACTTGATGGTTTCGATGTAGATCTTGTTGGACATGACCCGGATCTTGAGGCCGGCCATGTCGGCCGGAGCCTTGACCGGGCGGACGTTGTTGGTCAGGTGGCGGATGCCGTTTTCCATGAAGCCGAGCAGCTTCATGCCCTTGGGCTCAAGCTCCTTGCCCAGCTCCATGCCCACGGTGTCCAGGGACTTGTAGGCATGGGCGCGGTCTTTGAAGAGGAAGGGCAGATCGAAAATGGACATCTTGGGCTGGAACTGGCCCAGGTCGGCGGTGCCGGTCAGGACCATGTCGATGGTGCCGTAAATGAGGCCTTCGGTCATGTCCTTCTGGCTGCCGAGCTGCGAGGACGGGAAGACCTGGATTTCCATCTCGCCACCGGATTTTTCAGCGACCAGCTTGGCGAAATGGTCGGCGCCCTTGGCGTAAGGGTGGCTGACTTCGGCGATATGGCCGAGTTTGAGCACTGTTTTGGCAAAGGCCGGGATGGTCAGGGCTACGGCGATCACAATGACTGCACACATGAAGAAACGTTTCATGACTCCTCCGTCAACAAAAAACGTTATGGGCGCGGACGCGCGGGGACGGGACCTCAAGTTTTATGGACTCAAGGTATGACGGGGAGAAGAAAAAATATTGTTTGGAACGTAAAAAGGAAAAGCGGCATTTTGTGAATTAAGCGCATATTGTTCACGGCATTGAGGCGGGCCGAGACCAAAAAGACCGTTCAGCGGCTGAAATAGCGGCGTTCTGGCCTGCCCACGCTGCCGTAAACCACATCGGCGTAGAGCGTGCCTTCGGAGATGAGGTACTCAAGATATCTGCGCGCGGTGGACCGGCTGACGCCGATCAGTTCGGCCACGTCCTCCGCGTCGCGGCCGGCGGGCTCAGGTTGCTCAAACACGCCGCGCACCTTGGTCAGGGTCAGGCCGTCGATGCCTTTGGGCAGGCAATTGCTGCCCATGGGCGCGCAGGGGCTTGTGGGATGGAGCAGCCTGTCCACGTCCCGTTGTTCAATGGCGTTTCCGAGTCCCAGCCGAGCACGGTAAGCGCAGAATTTCGTCAGGCATTCATGGAAGCGTTCGGCGGTGACCGGCTTGATCAGGTAGTCGAAAACCCCGCCGCGCAGGGCCTCTTTCAAGGTGCCGACCTCGCGCGCGGCGGTGATCAGGATGACGTCGATCTCCAGGTTCCGGGTTCGGATTTCACGTAGCAGCTCCGTGCCGGGGCCTTCGGGGAAATAGAGGTCAAGAAGAATGAGGTGCGGTTCCAGGGCTTCGGCCATGTCCCGGGCATCATCCAGGCGATGGGCGATACCCACAACTTCGCAGTCCTGAACCCTTTCTGTGAAGCGGCGATGCAGATCCGCGATGCGCACGTCGTCTTCAACAATAAGTACTCTGGTAATCATGCCTGCTCCTTGGGGATGACCACGGTGAACAGTGCGCCACCCAGGCTGCCGCGGCTGACCATGATCTGTCCGCCCAGTTCGTCCAGGTGCTGCCTGACCAGATACAGCCCGACTCCGCGCCGCCCGCGACCCTTGGATGAAACCCCTTTTTCAAAAATCCGCTCAAGCTGGTCCACGGCAACTCCTGGTCCGGCGTCTTCGATCTCGAAGACGATGTCGTTGCCAAGATCCGTGAAGGACATCTCGACCATGCGCAATTGCTGGGGCTGCTCCAGGACCGCGTCAAAGGCATTGTCCAGGAGGTTGCCAAGGACGGTCACGATTTTTTCCTGGTGAATCCATTTGGGCACATCGGTCATGGTGCTGTCCCGGTCGATGGCGAAATTGATCCGCAGTTCCTTGGCGCGGTTGTACTTGCCAAGGATGATGGCGGCAATGACCGGATGGGGCACGGATTCGCCGAGGAAGCGGATGAATTCCTCGTAGCCCGAGGACTCGGTGACCACCAGATCAAGGGCCTCGCGGTAGGCTTCGATCTGAATGAGGCCCGCGATGGTGTGCAGCTTGTTCGAATATTCGTGGGTCTGCACGCGCAGGAGTTCCGAGTATTCCTGCACCCTTGAAAGCTCCGCGGCCAGGAGGTCAAGCTCGTCCTTGCGCCTGAAACTGGCGACCACACCCTGAATTTTCTGGTTCTGGAAGACGGGCACGATATTGAAGATGAGCTCCTGACCATTGACCGTCCGCTCCTGGTCAAATTCGGACAATCCTGTGTGCAGAGCCTGTTCGAGTCTCGCCTCCGGGATGATATTGGCGACGGGTTTGCCTGCAAAATGTTCCTCAAGGCTCAACCCCGCATAACGCCTGGCGGCCTGGTTGGCGACGCGGATGTTGCCATGAGGGTCAATGGCCAGAACCCCTTCGCGGATTGTCTGCAGCACGGCGACGCGCTCCAGATAGAGATTGGTGATTTCGGAAGGCTCAAGGCCCAGGGTCAGTTTCTTGAGCCGGCTGGCGATGACCACGGCGCTTAAAATTCCAACCACGCTCATGCCGATGATGTACATGAGCGGTTTGTCCAGGTGAGCCGAAATGGATTGATGGATACTCTCGGAGAGATAGCCGACAGAGACGAAGCCGATTATGTCGTGGTCTTCGCTAAAGATCGGTGTCATCCCGCGCAGGGATTTGCCGAGAGTGCCGACGGCCTCGGAAACATAGGATTTTCCCTCCTGCAAGGCCGGTCCGGTGTCTCCGCCGACAAAGGTCTGCCCTATGCGTTCGGGCACCGGGTGCGAATACCGCTTTTGGGCGCTGTCGCCGATGACCACAAACGATGCGCCGGTCTGGGTGCGGATGTTTTCGGCCAGGGTCTGGATTTCTCCTTGTGGGTCGCCCTCAATCAGCGCCTGCCTGATGCGCGGGATCTGGGCGATGGTTCTGGCTGTCTGCAGGGCGGTTTGGCCGATCTGCTCGTGCAGCATCTCCTCGGTCAGCCCGGAGATGACGTACCAGCTGACGGCAATCTGAATGACAACCAGGGCCAGCACCATGTGGATCAGGTGGCCCTGGATGGTGGCTGGCCGCAGTCGGCTGATGATGTGGGGCCAGGATCGCATTTTTACCTCCGCTTGCGTGACTATCATCGCGGATTGCGGTGGCCATGGCAAGGGCCGCCTCCTGAAGAATCAGGTGCCGGACGTACTGATTCATTTATCACCCATTCCGGACAGGGAAAAGATAATGCATACCTCTTGCCAGAGTGTTGACGGATATTAAGATACCAATAGCGATTTCCATTGACGATAGCTGGATTACGTGTAGGATATATCCCAAACATTAAAATCTTTATGGAGGTGCTTATGGTAAATATGGATTATCCCGGACCTGGTTGGGGTTGTTCTGCGATTGAAGGCTGCACGTCTGACGAGGCCAAAAGACTTGCTGTAAAAGGGTACTGCAAGGGCGTGGAAGGAGAACTTACCGCATGGAAGGCCACTTTGTATGACGTTATGGTCGGTTTCATGGATCTCAAGGATGCCGACCGCAGTAAGATTCTGGATACAGTGACCGAAATCAAGGCGCTTGTGCGCGAGATTGAAACCAAAACCTCTCAGCTTCAATCCGAATGTCCTCTGGAAGGAGTTCAGGCCGCTTCAAAGGACCTGGAAGACAAGATTGGCCAGGTCAGGGTGCACTACACCAAGGCTCTGGAAGTGATCGGCGCAGGTTCCTTCGGAGGCTGAAGAAAAACCCTGCTCCTTAATAACATAATGGTTGCGCCCGGTGTTTGTCACCGGGCGTTTTTGTTCCCGCAGCCCTTCAGCGACCGGGCGTTCGGCAGAGCCCTTGTTTGAGATGGATGCTGCGCCAGTGCGTCACCTCGGACCGGCAGGGCGAGGGAGGGCTCCCTCGGGTACAATTTGCTAGCATGGGGGAGGTATGGTCATGAATGCTTTTTTTTGGTTCAAACTCTATCTGTTCACCATCCCTGTCTTCTTCGCCATTGACATGGTCTGGCTCGGGTTTGTGGCCAGAAATTTCTACAAGACCAACTTGCATCATCTCCTGAGCCCCGAGGTCAACTGGCCTGCGGCGTTCGTCTTCTATTTCATTTATATCGCGGGAATCCTTCTTTTTGCCGTCCGTCCCGGTTTGGAAGCGCAGTCTCTGGCCCGGGCCTGCCTGTTTGGCGCTCTCTTCGGCTTTTTCACATACGCGACGTACGACCTGACCAACCTCGCGACCTTGCGGGACTGGCCGGTACTGGTCGCTGTGGTCGATATCGCCTGGGGCATGGTTCTGTGCACCCTCGTCGCCGCAGGCAGCTACCTCATAGGTGCGCGGCTGAATTGAAACCTCAAAGGAGGTCCAGGCCCATGACAGTTGTAATGCTTGGTGCGGCCGTAGTATTGCTTTTGACCATGAACACCATGTTCGTCATCGGGACGCGCACCGGCGACAACAGCCTCATCGACATCGCCTATGGCCCGGCCTTTGTGCTGGCCTGCCTCGGGGCCTGGCTCGCGGCTGGGGCGGAAATGCACTTCCGGCCGCTGCTGATGTTCTGCCTGCTGTGTCTCTGGGCCGTGCGGTTGGGAGTGCACATAGGCTTGCGGCATCGGGGGCGCGGCGAGGATTTCCGCTACCGGAATTTTCGTCAGGCGTGGGGCGAGACCTTTGTCTGGCGCAGTTTCCTGCAAATCTACATGCTGCAGGGACTGGTCGTGTTCCTGGTCGCCATGCCCGTTCTGCTGGCCATCGCCCGGCCCGGGCCCGGATTGGTCTGGACCGATATTCTTGGCACAGCACTCTTTGCAGTCGGTTTTCTGTTCGAGGCCGCAGGTGACTGGCAACTCGCCTGTTTCAAGAAGAATCCTGACAGCAAGGGACGCATCATGACCGCCGGGCTTTGGCGTTATACCCGCCATCCCAATTATTTTGGGGAAGCGTTGCTGTGGTGGGGTTTTTTCTTTCTTGGTCTTGGCTCCGAGCATGGCTGGTATGGTCTTGTAAGCCCATTGCTCATCGGATTTTTGCTCTTGAAAGTCTCGGGCATCCCCATGCTTGAAGAAAAGTACAGGGGTCAGCCCGAGTTCGAGGCCTATAAAAAAGCCACCAGTGCTTTTTTCCCCTGGCCCCCGCGTACTTCAGAAGCCCGCCCTGCAGGCGGCGACGATTTGGAGCGTGCATGAAAGAAAACAGGGCTGATGCCAAAAAGACAGTGGCCGTCATTGGCGGGGGCGTGGCCGGGATTGTGGCCGCGCATCTCTTGCAGGACAGCCGCGAGGTGACCATCTTTGAGAAGGAGAATTATCTGGGAGGCCACACCCATACTGTCTTGGTTCCGGACGGCCCGGACCAGGGGACGCCCGTCGATACGGGCTTCATCGTCTTCAATGAAGCCACCTACCCGCTTTTCATCAAATTTTTGCAAGAGCTCGACGTCCCGTCCCGGGAAACACAGATGTCGTTCGGATTCCATTGCGAACGCACAGGACTGACCTATGCCGGTACCGATCTGGCCGGGCTTTTCGCCCAGCGCTCCAATTTGTTTTCGGCGCGCTATTACAGGTTCCTGTTCGAGATTGCCCGTTTTTGCCGTCAGGGCAAGGCCGACCTCAAAGATGGGCAGGAGCTTGGTACGCTGGGCGATTACGCGCGCCGCCATCGCTTTTCGCCCTTCATGGTCGAGAACTATCTCTTGCCCATGGCTGCAGCCATCTGGTCGATCCCGGCCGGGCGGGTGGGACAGTTTCCGGCTCTTTCCTTTCTGCGTTTCTTCAGCAATCACGGACTCCTGTCCCTCCTCGATCGTCCGCGCTGGAGAACGGTTTCCGGCGGCAGCGGCAGTTATGTCCAGGCTTTTTTGCGCCGTTTTCGCGGAACGGTCAGGCTTGACGCACCCATTGCCAGGGTCCTGCGTACAGCTAGGGGGGTGAGTGTTGAGGTCGTCGGTGAGGAGCCCCGTATTTTTGATGACGTCTTCATCGCGGCCCATGCCGATCAGGCTCTGCGCCTTTTGAGCGACCCCTCGCCAGAGGAGTCGCGGCTTCTCGGGGCGTGGCGTTACGAGGAGAATACGACTGTCCTGCATACGGACGTCTCGGTTTTACCGCCTGCGCCCAAGGCCTGGGCCTGCTGGAATTTTCGGCGGGAGGCCGGGGATGAGTTGCGGGTTTTTGTCACCTACGCCATGAATCTTCTGCAGGGCCTGGCCGCACAGAAACAGTATCTGGTGACCCTCAACCGACCGAGTCCTCACGATGAGTCCCAGGTCCTGGCCAGTCTGGTCTACCATCATCCGGTGTACACCAGGGAATCCATGGATACCCAGAGCTCGCTTTCGTCCCTGAACGGGCGGCGGAACACCTATTTTTGCGGCAGCTATTTTGGCTTCGGATTCCATGAGGACGCAGTCCGCTCCAGTCACGAGGCCGTGGGGCAATTCAGGAGGGACGGATGAATTCGCGGATTTATGTCGGGACTCTGAGCCATGCGCGCACCCATGAAGTTGCGCATGGCTTTGATTACGATCTGCATCTGTATGCCTTGGATGTTGACGAACTGGATCGATTGGACGGCGCCAACCGCTGGTTCGGACACAACCGTTTTCGTCCCCTGGCCCTGCACGATCGTGATTATCTCCATCGTGGAAATGCAGGGCTGCGGGAAAAGGTGCTGCGTGCTCTGTGCGAGAACGGGATGGACCTTGCGCCCTCGCGTATAATGCTGATTACGGCCCTGCGCCAATTCCATTACGTCTTCAACCCGGCCAGCTTCTTTTACTGCTATGACGCGCAAGGCCGCCTTGCCTGCGTACTGGCACAGGTCAACAATACTTTTGGCGAGACCCACCTCTACGTGCTCACTCCAGAGGGCGAGGAAGGACGCTTTGCCGCGCAAAAAGCTTTTCACGTCTCTCCGTTTTTCCCGCTCCGTGGGCGTTACGAGTTCTTTTTTTCCGAGCCCGGGGAAGAGCTTGCCATCTCCATCACGTATTTTCTTGACGATCAGCAGGCTCTCAAGGCCTCGTTCACCGCTACGGCCCGGCCCATGACCAGTCGCAATCTGGCGCGGATGGTCATGGGGCATCCTCTGCGGGCCGTCCTGACCTTCCCGCGTATCGTTGCCCAGGCGGCGCGGCTTTATTTCCGCAAAAAACTTGCGGTCCATCCGAAGCCTGAGCCGGCTTCGTCCATGACGATCCGGCAGGCTCCGCCCACGGTGCTGGACGCGCTTGGCAAGTGGGCTTTAGGACGTTTTTTACGGCAACTGGATCATGGGCAGCTGACCCTGGCTCTGCCGCACGGAGGTGAAGAGCGTTTCGGTCTGCCCGGCAGCAAACCCCTGGCTGAACTGTTGGTGCACAGGTCGCGTTTTTTTGGCCGCGTCATGCTGTCCGGGGACATCGGCTTTGGAGAGGCCTACGTCGACGGCGACTGGAGCAGTCCGGAGCTGGTCCGCCTGCTCTGTCTGCTGGCACAGCGGGAAGATGTACTGAATGATAGGCGTTTCTGGCCTGGCCAGGCCGGGAGAGCGCTTAACTTCATGTCACATCTGCGACGCCCCAACACTGTCGCCGGGAGTCGGCGCAACATTGGCGAACATTATGATTTGGGAAACGACTTTTACAGGCTCTTTCTGGATTCGACCATGTCCTATTCCGGAGGAATTTTTCAAAACGAACAGGATTCTCTTGAAGATTCCCAGTTCGCCAAGATGCAGGCCATCATCGACATGGCCGGCATCGGTGCGGACGACCATGTGCTGGAGATCGGCTGCGGATGGGGCGGCTTTGCCCTGGAGGCGGTGCGGCGCACAGGTTGTCGGGTGACGGGCATCACCATTTCGAAGGAGCAGTTCGAGTGGAGCACGCGCAGGGTGCAGGAAGAGGGCATGGAGGACAGGATCAGCATTCAACTGACCGACTATCGCCATGTGCAGGGCAGTTTCAGCGCCATCGTTTCCATCGAGATGCTTGAGGCCGTGGGGCATCGCAATCTGCCGTTGTATTTTCAGACCCTTGACCGCCTGCTGGCTGCGGACGGACGTGCCGTACTGCAGGTCATCACTATGTCTGACCAGAAATACCAGGCTTACCGCCTGGGATCGGACTGGATCCGTAAGCACATTTTTCCCGGCGGCCATTTACCGTCCATCGGGGCCATGGCCCAGGCCATGGGCGCGCGGAGCAAGCTGGGTATAACGCGCATGGAGGATATCGGACTGCATTACGCCCGGACCCTTGAGCTGTGGCGGCTGGGGCTCATGTCTCGCGGCGAGGAGGTCATGAGGCTGGGCTTTGATCAGAAGTTTTTGCGCAAGTGGGACTATTATTTCAGCTATTGCGAGGCCGGTTTCCGCAGCCGCACGGTGCGCAACTATCAGTTCCTGCTTTCCCGCATGGGTGAATCGAGCGGGACTTGCCACCCATGAGGCAGGGGCTGGTGTGGACAAAACTGATCAATTTCGGGCTGTTTCAGGCGGGCTGGTTTGCCTGTGTGTTGGGGGCCGCCTTTGGCCGGGTTTGGCTTGGCACCGGCCTCGGGGTGGTTCTTGTGCTGACCCATCTGGCCCTGGTGCCAAATCGCGCAGGAGAGATGCGGCTTTTGACCTTTGCCCTTTGTGTTGGCCTTGTTGTCGATTCTGTGCATATGCGCACCGGCGCGCTCGTTTTCTTCGAGGGAAGTGTTTTGCCGGGCCTCGCTCCACCCTGGATTCTTGTCCTGTGGATGCAGATCGCCTCCACGTTGCGTTTCTCCTTGAGTTGGCTCGATGGACGTTATGTGGTCGGATGTCTTCTGGGTGCTTGTTGCGGGGCTCTGGCCTACGCGGCAGGGGTTCGTCTGGGAGCGGCCGGGTTCGGGCCAGACTCTACGTTCGCCCTGCTGCAAATCGGGGCCGGCTGGGGCCTGGCATTACCGCTTTTGCTTTTTGTCGCACGCAAGACCGCATGCGGGCTTGAAGCGCCGCGGTATCAATTTTCTAGATGATGCGGGCTTTCCAGGCCTGCCTGCAAAGAAACAAAAAAGAACGCCCAGCGGGAAGCCGCTGGGCGTTTGTCGTTTGCTTCCCGTTTTTTGGGAAGCGAAGGATTTTCGGAGAAGCCAGCTCCGAAAATCCCGTGCAAACGATGACGCGATAGTCACGATATGGGTAGCATGCGCTGAAGAATGAAGTAAATTGAAAAGACTGCGTAAGACAGAAAAAACAGATTTTGTAGGACGCAGACCGGCGCAGTCTGCTCCGCGGACACGAATCGCCGGAGAGCAGGCTTTCCGCATTTTCGGGTTTGGCCCGCCTTTTGATCTATTGCCTCCAGCAGGAGGTGTAGAATGCAGTTTTTTCCCGCATCGATGTCCCACGGGGCGCAGTCCTTTCGCGCAAACAGCGCGTTTGAAATGTCGGATTCGCGGCCCGGCCAGGATTTTCATGGCCTGTTTTCGGCGCATCTGGAGCAGCCGGATGCGACCTCCGCATCCCCTCAAACCGACCAGCCCCAGCCGGCTTCCATTAACGAACAGGTTTACGCGGATGATCATGGCCCAGCCGGCGACAGTTCGGGCGGCGGGTTTTGCGAATCTGCTTCATTTGCGGATCAGAATATTTCCGAGGGTTCGGACCCTGCCGGGCACGAGGAAGACCGTGCGGAAGAAAGGGGACGTGAATCGGCAAAAGCTGCCGAGCAACAGCCCGACGCCAAAAGCTCCGAACAGGCAATTACTCCAGCCGGTGCCCCAACTGAAGACGGCCGCACTGTTTTGCATGCGCAGACTGGCGCGCAGGATGCGGATATTACGGGTGATTCCGTCGCTGTCGCGGCGCAGGAACTGCTCGACAGCCTGGCCGCCGAAGCGAAGACGCGGGGCGCAGACCTTGATAAGTCGGGGCTTTCCGATAAAATCGAGACCCTGCATGAACTTCTTCGTCAATTCCAGAAGAGCGACCCCGCGACCCGCAGCGGTCTGGCCGTGACTCTGGGCGAGCAGGTCAAGAGCCTGAAGGCGGAGCTTGTCGCCGCAGCTTTGAAAAGGGCTGAGGATGCCGGGGCGCTTGGGCAGAAAATCGACAGCGCTGAAAGTGCCTCTTCTCGCGTGATGCAGAAGATGGAAGCCCTCTTGTCCAAGCTGGAAACATATCAGGCCGCGCGCCATGAGGGTGTGAATAACGGCAAGGGGCGGGCCGGGGCCGCTGCATCAGTTACCGCGGAAGCGGGCGTCACGGCGGCAGAAGACGGCGTCCGAGTTCGCTCTGTAAGGGCTTCGCGCTCAGAGGTGGCCGCGACGCTGGCGACGGTCAGCGAAGCCCGGACCCGCAAGCAAGGCGCTGGCTCTGAGTTCGAACGTGCTGCGCAAAAGAGCGACAAGGGCTCAGAGATCGCCTCTCGTTCGGCTGCGCGTGCGAGCCAGACTGCGGATGCGGCTCAGGGTAAATCTGGGGTCCGCAGCGCAGCCTTTGAGGATTCCACCGGGAAAAGTGCCTCGACGCGTGATACCGCCGAAGACTCTCTTGCGTCTGAACATGAGCACGGGGAATCCGTCGCCACCGGCGCGGACCGGAAATATGCCGCCGTCAAGGATCCAGGCAGCGCCGGTCGCAACGAGACCGCCATGACGGGCAGCGGCTTGGCTGCGGCTGGAACCAGGACCGCCACGGCAAAGGACGGCTCCGGTCAGTCGGTACCGCTGGACGCGGGTTCAAAGGTACAGGAGGGCGAGGCCGCTTCCAACGCGAGCGCGGCGGCCGCTGATTCCAAGGGTGAGAAAAAACAGCCTGATGCCCGCCAGGGGTTCTTTGGGACCTCGGACAGGGAAAAGTCTTCCTCATCCACATCCCGCGCAGCGCAGACCGCCGGGAACGCAAAGAATGCTCCGGAATCCCAGACCTTGACCCAGACCGCCGCCCAGAATTCCCAGGGCCAGTTTCAGCAACGGCTGGAGTCTCCTGTCAGCGCACGTAGCACCCAAGTCTATCAGCAGGTCGAGAACGGAGCCTTCCGGAATCTGGGCCAGGGCGTGAAGCAGCTGGTCATTCGCCTCGATCCGGCTGATCTGGGCCAGGTCAGCGTCATCCTGCAGGTGCGGGGCAAGGAAGTGCAGGCTGTGCTCAGGTCCAGCAATCAGGAGACATCCTTGGCCTTGAACGAGCAGTTGGGGCAGCTGCGCACGCAGCTTGAAGCCCAGGGGCTCAAGGTGGGGAAACTCGAAGTGCAGACGCAACTGGCCGACTCCCAGAGCCAGTCGCAGTGGCAGGGCGCGGAGCATCACAACCGCTACCAGGAGAACCAGGAATTGGCCATGTCGGCCAAGCGTTGGCGCACTCTCGATCGTGTTGCCCCCGATCTGGTCCGGGATGTGCACAATAGCGTGCACAGGGAAAAAGTTTCCCAAAGCGGCCTGGATATTTTTGCCTGAGAGGAGACGGTCATGATCGATCAGATTTTGCAGCAGCAGGGCGGTTTTTACGGCGCGGACACGGCATCGAAAAACGATGTCCTGGGCAAGGACGCCTTTTTGAAGCTTCTTGTGACCCAGTTGCAGAATCAGGATCCCCTGAATCCCCTGGACGACAAGGAATTCATTGCCCAGTTGGCGCAGTTTTCGAGCCTGGAGCAGATGACCAACATTTCCGAGGGCATCAAGGGTCTGAGTGACAAGACGGCCCAGCAGGATATGCTCAGCGCCGTCAACTACATCGGCAAGGAAGTCACGGCTTCGGGAGACGGGATCACCAAGAGCGGAAATTACGTGACCCCAGTCTACTTCACTTTGGGTGGCACCGCCGCACAGGTCTACGCCAACGTGTACGATGAAAACAACAACATCGTGCGCACCGAGAAGTTCACCTCCATGCAGGCCGGAGAGTTCGAGTTTACCTGGGACGGCCTCGACTACAACGGGAATTCGGCCAACAGCGGCCAGTACAATGTATATTTTTCAGCGGAAAGCCCAACCGGGGCAACGGTTTTTGTCGACACGGAAGTCTCCGGCACCGTGACCGCCCTTGAACAGGGCGATGGGGAGACGTTCTTCCGGCTGAGCGACGGACGCAAGATCAGTTTCAGCGACATCAAGAAGGTCATCCAGCCGGTTGTGGCGGAAGAGTAGTATTTCACAGATCACTGCGGTGATTCAAGAAGGGGGTAGTTATGGGTTTGTCAGCATCACTGTACTCCGGGACCAGCGGTCTCAAGGCTCATGGCGAGGATATGACCGTCATCGGCAACAACATATCCAACGTCTCGACCATCGGATTCAAGGGCTCGCGCATGTATTTCGAGGATGCGCTGAGTCAGCAGATCACCACCGCCTCCGGCAGCGGACAGGTGGGACGTGGTGTTTCCGTGGGAACGGTCATGGGTGATTTTTCCCAGGGATCCCTGGAAAGCACCACGGAAGCCACGGACCTGGCCATCGGCGGCAACGGTTTCTTCATGGTCTCGCCCGCCGGGCAGGAGGTCAACTACTATACCCGCGCCGGAAACTTCCGTTTCGACGAGGAAGGCTACCTGGTCGATCCGAGAGGCTACCGCCTGCAGGGGTGGGAAGTGCAGCAGGCGAACACCAGCGCGGCTGCCAGCGGCGATACCACGGCGCAGGCCACCACCGGCGTGCAGATTCTGGGCGTGCCCCAGGATGTGAAGCTGGAGAATTTTCAGTCGCCGCCGCAGGCCACAAGCCGGGTCGACCTGATCCTGAACGTGGATTCCAGTTCAGAGGACAAGTCGGTCAGCCCTACGGACCCGTTCACCGCGCTTTTCGACACGTATGACGCCACCGCCGCAGAGCCGATCGGAGAGGCGAGCTACGCCTATCAGACGACGATCAAAGTGTACGATGAAAACGGTTCTTCGCACAACATGACGGTCTACATGGACCCGGTCGCCAACGTCGAAGTAACCGGTGCCGCCGCGGGCAAGCGGTATTGGGAATACATCATCGCCGTGCCGCCCGGAGAAGACAACCGGGATTTCTGGGGCGCTGGAGACGAGAAGCGCGGAATACTGATGAGCGGCACCTTGACCTTCAACGCTGCCGGCGAACTTGAGAACATGTCCGCGTTTACGGTGAACGATCTTACAGCCGATCCTGAAGATCCTGCATCCTGGGTTCCGGCCAACTTCTCGCAAAATGGCTATCCCATTTGCACCGCCAACTTTCTGGGGGCCGCGAACGGCAGTACCACTGGTTCGGGTATTCTTGCCGAGAGTGAAAATACAAAGAACATAGAGATTAATTTCGGTGTGCGAAACAAGACGTCCTCATGGGAACCGGGCCCTGCAATTCCCCCTGCCGCGGCAACCGGTCAGGATAACCTGGGGGATTACCCGACAATCGATACGTCAGGTGCCACGCCTGTGCTGGTTGGTAGTCTCAGTGCTATAAACGGTTTCGCCTCGACGGAAATCAGCGCCCTGTCATCCACCAACTACAGTACCGGCTCGACGACCATCTTCCAGGCCCAGGATGGATATACCGCCGGGTTCCTGCAGAACATCTCCGTGGACCGCGACGGCGTCATCACCGGCCGCTATTCCAACGGTCAGGTCCTGCAGCTCTTCGCCGTGACCCTGGCCACGTTCAACAACAACTACGCCCTGTACCGCGAGGGTGGGAACCTCTTCTCCGAGACCCGTTCCTCCGGGCCGCCCATCACCGGCCTGGCCAACACCGGCGGCAAGGGTAGCATCGCATCCAACTCCCTGGAGCAGTCCAACGTGGACTTGGCAACGGAGTTCGTAAAGATGATCACCACGGAAAAGGGCTTCCAGGCCAATTCCAAGACCATCACTACTGTGGACCAGATGCTGACCGTACTGATCCAGCTCAAGCGTTAGGCTGTTTCAAGCGACCACGACAAAAAACCCGCACCGGCAATCCCGGAGCGGGTTTTTTGTCGTGCAAGGACACCTGGCTACAGGGCTCTGTCCAGAAATAGCCCGACCATTTTTTCTATGGAGGAGGCCAGATCGAGCATCTCGTCGGCGGGGATCTTGCGGATCAGTTTCTGGGTATCCGGGTCACGCACCTCCACCTGGACCTTGTCGGTACGCTCGTCGATATGAAACTTCAGGTTCACACCCAGGGAAGACATGTACGAATCAACCGCATCGGTCAGGTTCTGCAATTTCTGCAAGGAAATTTCTTCCGACTGTTTCGGCGTCTCGCCTTGCTGTCGGTCCTGAAGCCCGCCCGACTCGGCACGGTCCGCGTATTCGAGATCGGATTTGAGTTGAGTCGTGTGCTCAACGGGCGCCAGCAGATCCTGGGGCTCGTAGGCGAGAGAGGTTATTTTCATGGCAGGGGCCTCCTCTTGATGGATGAGTTCATAACAGTAATCGTCCAGAGGGGAGAAAACTTTAGGCGGGAGAGGCAATTTTGACCTGTTTGGGCGGGCGCTGTGGGGGGTTCAAAATTAACATCTTGAAAATAAAGAACAAATTATAAGTGGCATTCTGTGTGCAATGTCGCGAGCATACCAGCGTAAGGAGGATCTTATATGTCTTTGGTCATAAATCACAACTTGATGGCGATGAACTCCGCCAGGAACCTGTCCACTTCGTATAGTAACTTGGCAACCTCGACCCGGCGTCTTTCCTCCGGATTGCGCGTGGGCACCGCCGCCGATGACGCGGCAGGCCTTGCCATCCGCGAGTTGATGCGCGCCGATATCGCATCCCTCAACCAGGGTGTCCGCAACGCCAATGATGCCATCTCCATGATTCAGACGGCCGACGGCGCCCTGCAGGTCATCGATGAAAAGTTGATCCGCATGAAGGAACTGGCCACCCAGGCAGCCACCGGCACCTACGGTTCAGATCAGCGTCTGATCATCGATTCGGAGTATCAGGCCATGGCCTCGGAAATCACCCGAATCGCCAACGCTACGGATTTCAACGGAATCTACCTGCTCAACGGAAATCTTTCTTCCTCGAACCAGAATGCTGCGGAATGGAGGCTCGATCATAGCGGAGCCGGCTTGCAGGCCCGCGGAGCCCTGAAGATCCATTTTGGCACCGGCAATGACAGCAGCGAAGATTATTATTACATCGCCATCGGCAACTCCACGGCCTCGGCGCTCGGGGTCGGCAACCAGTCCGACCGCAGCATTTCCAGTGCCGGCTTCAGCATCTCCACTCAGCAGGGAGCTCAGCAGGCGCTCGACGCCATCAACACTGCCATCGTCTCCAAGGATAAGATCCGGGCCAGTCTGGGTTCTCTGCAGAACCGTCTGGAGAATACCATCACCAACCTGAGCATTCAGGCCGAGAACCTGCAGGCTGCGGAGTCCCGCATCTCCGACGTGGACGTGGCCCAGGAAATGACGGAATTCGTGCGCAATCAGATCCTGACCCAGTCCGCAGTCGCCATGTTAGCTCAGGCCAACCAGCTGCCGCAGATGGCCATGCAGCTCATGCAGGGTTAATCAAGGATTTACCGGCAGAGGCAATGATCAAAGACAAAGCCGGGGCGTTTGGCCCCGGCTTGTTTCTTTGCGAGGCCTCTTGCTGATGACCGCGGCCTTAAACGTCCAGCTCGGTAAGATCCGGAAAGCGCTCCCGTAGCTGCCGTAGTGCCTGTTCTGCCGCGCCCTGCTCCGCCTTGCGCATGCTGCGCTCCTCCCATTCCACCTCGGTCTTGTCCGGCATGGTGACGACAACGGTATACTGTTTGGCGTGCTCCGGGCCGTGGCTGTCGCGCAAAGCATACGAAGGCCTGGCCTTCCAGATGCGCTGGGTGGCTTCCTGCAACAGGCTTTTGAAGTCCCGAGGACGAAAGGTCTCCGGAGGCGTTGGCCACTGCCCCGCAAACAAAAAATTGACACATGTGATCGCGTGCTCCAGGCCGCCGTCAAGGTAGACAGCGCCTAGTACCGCTTCAAGCGCATCGCTCAACACGGAATTTTTTTCTCTGCCTCCCTGCACATCTTCCCCCCGGCCCAGGAGCAGACACTCGCCAAGGCGAATCCGGCTGGCCGCCTGAGCAAGCGCCCCCTCGCTGACCAGCGCGGAACGCATTTTGGTCAGGTGGCCTTCCTGCACTTCCGGAAATTTGCGAAATAATTCCTGGGACACGGCCAGCTCCAGAACCGCATCGCCAAGAAATTCGAGCCTTTCGTTGTGCGGGCAGCCTTGTTCATTGGCGTGAGAACTGTGTGTGAGGGCTTGGATTAAAAGCTTGACTTGCTTGAATTCATAATGGATTTCAGTCTGCAGCGCCTGCAGTACATCCGTTGGAACTTCCAGTGACATTAAGGTTCTCCATGAGAGACGATTATCTTCACGCCCTTTTTTCTCCCCAAGCCATCGCCGTTGTCGGTTCTTTCGACAGCGCAGGAGCCTTGGCCCGTGTAGTGCTTTCAAATCTTGAAGGCTGGGGGTATCAGGGGAGGATTGTTTCCGTCAATTGGACCTCCGAGAGCGATTCGCGCACCCTTGACGATTTGAAAGGGATCGATCTTGCCGTGGTCTGCCTTGCTCCGGAATTTGTGCTTGAAGCCCTGGATCAGCTCGCGGATGCGGGCGTCAAGGCGGTCATCATCACCTCCGCCGGATTCCGGGAGATCGGGGGGCAGGGCTACTACCTTGAAGAATCCATCATCCAGTTGGCTGAGCGCCGGAATCTGACCCTGCTTGGCCCCAACTGTCTGGGCGTGGCCTCCTGGGCCGACCATCTGAACGCATCCCTCATCGCCCGTCTGCCCAGTCAGGGCAATATCGCCTTTTTTTCTCCGTCCGGGTCCATGTGCAACGCCATCCTGGATTGGGCCGCAAGCGAGGAGATCGGATTCTCCAAGTTTGCCAGCCTCGGCAACCGCGCGGTCATCGACGAAGCGTCCATGCTCCAATTTCTGGCCGAAGACCCCCAGACCAGCGTCATCATCGGGTACCTTGAGGGCATGAACAACGGCCGTCGTTTCGCGCGTATCAGTCAGACCATCACGCACGAAAAGCCGGTCATCATGCTGCAGGCCGGCATGACCGAGCACGGGCAGAAGGCAATTTCTTCCCATGTCGGGGCCCTCACCGGGTCGGAGCGGGCCTACCAGACGGCCCTCAAGCAGGCCGGCATCATCCAGGTGGACAATCTCTCCTCTCTTTTCGACTTGGCTCGCATGTTCGGTACCCAGCCACTGCCCAAGGGGCCGAATCTGGCCATTGTCACCAATTCCGGCGGGGCCGGGATCCTGGCCGCCGACGGAATGGCCGGAACCAGTCTCATCCTCCCGCGCCTTGGCCGTGATACGGCCGCCCGCCTGGTCGATGTTCTTCCCCGCCATGCGCAGACATCCAATCTTGTGGATATCGGCATGGACGCCACTCCTGTGCAGTACGCCCAGGCTTTGGACGCGGTACTGAAGGACCGGCAGATTCAGATGGCCCTGCTGGTCATCGCACCAGGGCTTGGCGTGGACCTGCCGGCCATAGTGCGCGAACTGGTCGCCTTGCCCAGGGCGGAAGGCAAGGCCGTGGCGGTCTGCCTGATCGGTCAGGAAGGGGTGATGGAGGAGAAACGTTTTCTGCAGCGTCATGGCTTGCCGTGCTATTCGAACCCCAAGGCGGCGCTGGCCAGCTTTGAGGCCATGTTGCGCTATGCCGGGTGGAAGACCAAATCCTACCCGGTCGAGGTCTGTTACCGCCGGGACAAGGCCAAGGCCGAGCGTTTCTTGCAGGATTGCCTGGAAGCCCGCAAGACGGAGTTGTTCGGCTTTGAGGTGCAACCCTTGCTTATGGCCTACGAGTTGGGCTTCCCCCGCACGGAGCTTGCCCGGACCAGCAAGAGCGCGGTCAAGATCGCCAAGCGGCTCGCCTGCTCCGTGGCGCTGAAGATCTCATCTCCGCATATCGAATACAAAAGCGATGTGAGCGGAGTGGAGATCAACCTGCAGACTTCCGAAGCGGTGCGTCAGGGCTTTGTGCAATTGACCTCGCGCGTGCAGTGCCAGCGCAGCGAAGCTTTTATCTCGGGTTGCCTGGTCCAGGAAATGATTCTCGGCAAACCCGCGGAAGTTTGCATCCGGGTCCAGCGCGATCCGAAATTCGGCCCGCTGATCCGTTTCGGGTTGTCGGGCAGCCAGGCGGACATCTTTCAGGAGTATTCGATGCGTCTTGCGCCTTTGTCCCTGGAGGACGCAGCCGGGATGATGCGGGAGCTCAAGGTTTTTTCTCTGCTCAAGCGGGAGCGCGGGCGCGACGCGCTGGACTTGAGGGCTCTTGAAGATGTATTGCTGACCGTATCGCAGATGACGCTGGATTTTCCTGAAATCTACACCTTGGAATTCGATCCTGTTCTGGTCACGTCAAGGGGAGCCTGGGTGGCCGGGGCGCGAATGTCTCTTTTGCCTCAGTCGGAATAGTCGGGCCGTTGATCGAAAAATAATTTCGCAGTCCTGATCGGGAGGGAATATGGTAGGAATTTATGTAGGGGCGACATCCGGCTATTCCGGGAAAAACATGATTGCCATGGGGATCGGGCTCAAACTGCAAAAAGAGGGCTACCGGGTCGGATACATGAAGCCGGTGGGAGCCTTGCCGCAGGAAAAGAACGGCGTGCTTGGCGATGCCGACGCTTTCTTTGTGCAGGATATTCTGGGGCTGAGCGAAAACCCCACCCTGGTCACTCCGGTGGTCGTGGATCAGGATTTCAAGATGAAGGCCTTTACGGGGAAATGTGAAGACCTGATGCCACGGATCAAGGACGCATACGAAACGCTCGGCAAGAACAAGGACGTCATGATCGTGGCCGGTTCCGGCAGCATGTACTCCGGCAAGTATTGCGGCGTGGACGGGATCAGCGTCGTCAGATCTTTGGGCATCAAGTCCATCATCATTGATCGTTACGTTAAAGAGCTGAATTACGATTATCTCATCGCCATGAAAGAGTTGCTCGGGGAACAGCTACTTGGCGTGCTTCTGAACGACATTCCCCCGGCTTTCAAGGAAGAGCTTGACTCGCTTCTGCATCCATTCATGGAGAGCAAGGGCATCAAGGTTCTGGGCAAGATCCCCTCTGATCCGCTCATGGGCGCCATCAAGGTCGCGGACCTGGCCGATCGTCTGGGCGGCAAGATCATCACCGCCCAGGACAAGGCCGAGCGGGTGGTGGAGAATTTTCTGATCGGCACCATGCAGGTCGAAAACTTCATGACCCATTTCCGCAAGAGCAAGAAATCCGCGATCATTGTCGGCGGCGACCGCTCCGACGTGCAGCTGGTGGCCCTGGAAGGGCAGTGCCAGTGCCTGGTCCTGACCGGCAACCTCTACCCCAACGACATCATCATGACCCGGGCCGAGGTGCTGGAAGTGCCCATCGTGGTAGTCCGCGACGACACCTTCACCGTGGCCAAGAAGATGGAAGCCATCCTGTCGCGTCACAAACTGCGCGACGTGATCAAGATTCAGCACGGCTCCCAGCTGGTTAGCTCCATCATTGACTTCCAGTATATGAAGGAAAGTCTGGGGATTTAAGACCCGGCTATCCATAACGTGCTGCCAGACCCCGATAATTCGGGGGAGGCTCAGACTTCTGACAAACCCTCGCCGTAATTTTCGGCGAGGGTTTTGTTTTGCCCTTAGTTTTTTTTGCGGAATCGTCCCGCGTTCTTCCAAAATCGAAGATAGCCACTTCAAGCCTCCGGTTTTCAGTTCTCTGCGCAAAACCCTGCCTGCGACGCGATAATGCTCTTCAAATAAGTACGTATAAAAATTGTTCCATACTTATTCATGAAGGGTATTTTGTGTCATCTGTTGAGTGTAAATTATGATAATTTGAACTAACAATGTAGTTATCAACTTGTATTGATTGCTATTTGTTTGAACTCTAATGGTTGTGGCAAAGTCTTTTTTCCGCTTTGCCGCGTATTTTATAGTCTTTTTCCGGGCATGCACGGAAAGCACAACAATCAAAATCATGGGAGTGATCATGAGTTACAGCGAATCAGGCAACAATCTCAAAACCGAAACGCAGTTGCAGCCGTTGAACGAGTACGTCACTCCCAGTCAGATTGCCGGGGGCGTTGGCGACAGTAACCTCCCAACCGATGAGGCCAACAACGTCGGGTACATTTTGCATGGCACCTACCAATCGGATACTCTGTACGGCGGCGACGGCAACGACACCCTGTATGGAGGCGACGGCGGAAACGACACGTTGCACGGCGGCGCCGGCAACGACTTGCTGAAGAGCAGCGGTAATCCCTGTCCTCAAGACAGGGACGCCCTGCATGGCGGTGCCGGCGACGATACCTTGGTCGGCTGGGCGGGCGGCGACACCCTGGACGGCGGCGACGGGATCGACACGGCTGACTATGGTCAGAATATCCAGAATTATAAGTGGAGTGTCGCGGTGGATCTGGGCCTGGGCACGGCTGAGTTCCTGCACTTCGGCTCAATCTGGAACGATGAGCTCATCGGCATAGAAAACGTCATCGGCGCAAGTGGCTCTGACACCCTTACCGGCTTTGACGGAGCCAACCTCCTGGACGGCGGTGGCGGTCGCGACATCCTGCGAGGCCTTGGCGGCGACGACACTCTGCATGGCGGAAGCGGCGACGACTCCTTGGATGGCGGCGAAGGCGATGATTCCCTGGATGGCGGTGACGGCTACGATACCCTGGACGGCGGTGCCGGCGACGACATCATGGACGGCGGCGATGGCTACGACAGCATGTTTGGCGGCGCAGGCAACGACATCATGTTTGGCGGCGACGGCAACGACTTCATGTATGACGCTGCGGGCAATGACACCCTGTACGGCGGGGCTGGCAATGACTGGGTGTTGAGCGGCGGCGGCAACGACTCTCTCTCCGGGGGCGCAGGCGATGACCTCATGCAGGGCAGCTCAGGGGGGGGTGAGTGCACCCTGGACGGCGGCGACGGCAACGATATCATGGTTGGCGGGCTTGCCAAGAACCTCATGCTTGGCGGCGACGGCAACGACCTCCTGCATGGCTGGGTCGGCGTTGACACCATGGACGGCGGTTCGGGCATAGACAGGGTCGACTACTTGTACAGCAACGCGGCGGTACGGGTGGACCTGAATTTGACCACGGCCCAGAGCGGCGGCGACGCCGAGGGCGACGTGCTGATCGGCATCGAGGATCTCACGGGTTCGAACTTCAACGATACGCTTATCGGCGACAATCAGGACAACAGGCTCTTCGGCCATGGCGGCGACGACGCTATTACGGCCGGGGCTGGCGACACGGTTGACGGCGGCGAAGGCCTGGATGTGCTTTACAGCAGCGACGCGACCCTGGATATCGCCGATTCCACAACCATTTCAGGCGTGGAGCGGGTCGACCTCACGGGCAGCGCCGCCAGACTGACCGTGAGCGGCGACGCCATTCTCGGCAACGGGGTCATTGATCCCTTGAACAGTAGCATGAAGGCGCTCATCGTCACCGGCGACGCCGGGGATGTGGTGCATTTCAGCGGCGACACCTGGGCCTGGGCTGTCGCGGGAAACAACCAGACTCTCGAAGGCAAGACCTACACCGTGTACGAGGGCGTGAAGGGCGACGAGACTGTGCGGCTCTATATCCAGACCGGCATGGTGGCTCCGGACGTTG
>Ga0180007_10001783_pt1 | contig 27378 bp, 30 predicted proteins | sample MM_PC_MetaG_FD_121122 | JGI IMG/M metagenome (GOLD analysis project Ga0180007, IMG submission 121122) | Groundwater microbial communities from the Aspo Hard Rock Laboratory (HRL) deep subsurface site, Sweden - MM_PC_MetaG | ecosystem: Environmental > Aquatic > Deep subsurface > Groundwater... | reverse complement strand
TATACAATGAAGAAAGACCTCATCATAGTCTAGATTTGAAAACACCAATGGAACAATATATGATGTTACTTGATAACCACCCGAATTCGTAACATGTACCCAACCTATACAATTGTTGGACAATCGTTCAACAATCGTAGTACAATTGTTCACCCCCCCCAAATATTCCCCAGCAGTTAAATTGTGCTCTTGTAATAGCTATGTCTAGTCCAAAGCATTATAAGCTAGATAATTTAGAGGTTTATCAGTTAGCGAGAAGATTGGTTAAGAAAGTATACTATTTGAGCGAGAAGTTTCCTGACAAAGAGAAGTTCAATTTATCTAGCCAGCTGACCAGGGCAGTTATTTCCGTTGGTGCAAACATAGCTGAAGGAAATGGCAAGTTTACGCCAAATGATCAAAGGAGATTCTGCTTCATAGCAAGAGGCTCTTTGTTTGAAGTGTTTTTCTGTCTTCAAGTTGCTAGTGATTTGGGTTACATTACGGCCGAGGAATTTCGCACTATCAATTTAGGAATACGGAATCTGAGTGTGAAGCTGAATAATTATATTGGGTACCTGGGGAGGAAGAGCCGGTGTACGATTGTTTGACCATTGTTCTACTATTGTTTCACTTCTGGCTTTCTATATAAGTTACTAGTTCCTCTACGCTTTCTGCTATCTCTTCTTTCCCTGTATAAATTACCAGTTCCGGCTTCCTAGGCTCTTCAAATGGCGCATCGATTCCAGTAAACTCTTTTATCTCTCCTGCCCTTGCCTTTTTGTAAAGTCCTTTGGGATCACGATTCTCACATTCTTCCAGCTCGCACTTCACATAGATTTCATGAAAAGCTGCTGTTTGACTTATGATTTCACGAGCCTTCTCCCTAGCTTCCTTTGTTGGGGATATAAACGAGGTAATGACGATGATTCCATTTTCGGCGAAAAGCTTGGCGACTTCGGCAAGTCTCCTCAAGTTCTCGCTTCTGTCTTCTTCAGAAAAGCCCAGATTTGAATTTAATCCATGTCTTACGTTATCTCCATCCAGAACAACAACAAACTTTCCCTTATCATGCAGAATGTGTTCTGCTTCGATGGCGATTGTCGATTTCCCGGATCCTGAAAGTCCAGTCATCCAATAAACGACACCTTTCTGGCCCAGGAGCTTCTCTTTGTCCACCCTTGTTACTCTTTGATTGATTTTTGTTATATGTTTTGATTTTGGCTGCATACGGTTGTTGAACAACTGTTAAACTATAGTGGGACAATTGTAAGACTATCGTTGAATTGCCCCCCTCCGGTTCCTGTATAAACTTGGGTCAACTGCTTCCAGCATTTCTTCTTTATCAAGATCGAGTCCTAGGAAGCAGTATATTCGTTCGACCTCATGTCCAGGGTTTTTGACAACTTCTGGGTACCATACTTCGAGCATCTCAATATTTTCTTTTTCATCTGCAATCTTTTTAGCTTTCTCAACATCACGAGTAAAAATCTTTCTTACAGCATCGTCGACTTTCTTGTCTTCTTCCTTTAGCATGATTTGTTGAGAAGCGAGAATTTCATCTAAGTCTCTTCGCATTAGGATTATCTTATAGTTGTATTCGTCCGGCAAAAACTCTGTGAAATTTACCATAATCTTGACGACTTTTCCTAAAGCTTTCCCCATCCAGGAGTTATCTTTGTGCAGTTTCATGGAGGGCTTGTATTCGAAGTAGCCTTTCGGGTTGTCGTTATCAGCTTTTCTATTATTGTCTACAAGTGTTTCGAGACCTCCGTCTGTCAGGATTTTCATCATCATCGAGGTTCCGGATCGAGGCAGGCCGGAGACTATGTAGACGGTATTTCTTTGCATGAGTAGTGCTGTTAATAAGTGATATACGATTGTTCGACAATTGTTCGACTATCGTTTGACAATTGTATAACTATAGTCAAACAAACACTTCCTTCATTTCCTGCAGCACTTTCATCACCTCCGGCCTGACGATTTCCTCAGGAATGCGTTCTTTGCTTCTTATCTTATCTCTAATCATTGTTCCGCTGGGTTTTATCTTGAACTTGTCATTGTGCGAGCAGGTCTTACTTGTTGCCATATTATTACAAACTTCACAGTAAAATGCATCTTCATATTTCAGAATTTTAATCCCTAAATCGGGGATCTTATCGAAGATATTCTGTGCGGCATAAGGATCATAGTAGTCGCTAACTCCAGCATGATCTCGTCCTACTACAAAGTGAGTACAGCCGAAATTCTTACGGATGATAGCATGCATGACAGCTTCTCTTGGACCGGCATAACGCATTTTTAGCGGCAGGATTGATAGAACAACTTTATTTTTATTAAAGTAATTCTCAATCAGAGTGTTGTACGAATTTATTATTGCTTCATCAGTATAGTCGCCATCCTTTTTCTTCCCGATAACCGGGTTTATGAAAAGTCCATCGACGATTTCGAGGGCACACTTCTGGAGATATTCATGAGCTCTGTGGGGAGCATTTCGTGTTTGAAACCCGACAACTGTTTTCCATCCCTTTTCAGTGAAAAGAATTCTTGTCTCAATAGGCTCAAGGTTGTAATTATTGAAAGTATTTTTTGTGTTATCAATAAGTAGTATATCTCCACCTACCAGATTTTTATGTATTGTCATCAATTCTTCAACGCCAGGATGTTTTGTGTCTGTTGTCCCAAATACTTTTTTTGCTGTCTCTTTTCTATTAAACTTGTACTTATCTTCAACGACGAGAATAGCAGTGAGTGTTTTCATTGAATCTCTGAGGGCTATTCTTCTGCCTATGTGAACCTGTTTTGCCAAAGTATCAGGAATATCAAGAGCAATCGGGATCGGCCAAACAGTCCCATTCTCAAGCTTCATACTTTCGGCAACTGACTCAAAATCGCCTTTTCGCATGTATCCGTTAAGAGGGCTGTATAGGCCTCTTGCGATGTTCTTGACTTCCTTTATCTGCTCTTCTTCAAGAACAATAGTAATCAGTTCTTTCGATTTCTTTTCCCAGTAATTTCTTTCTTCTTTATCTTTAATTATCTGCTGGACCAGTTGTCCTCCGTGCGGCGGAATCATGCTTTGAACCTTAAAAAGTAATACGATGGTATAACAATTGTAGTACTATTGTCAGTTTCTCAGTCCAAGTATCCTAAGCTTCTCAGTCTCTCCTTTACCTTTTCTTCATCCTCTTTTGAGAATTTTTCGTCGTCGCCACCCTCTTCCTCTTTAAGTCTTGCCACAACCTGCGAAACGATATCTTGCACATAAGCCTCTACTGAGTCAAACTCCTTTTTCTCTTTAACTCTTTTTTCGAGAGCCGTATATTCTTTGTCCTCGATTTCGATGGTTAACTTTTTCATGTTTTAGAATTAAATTATGTTAAATAGTGAACTTGATAAATTAAACTCGAATGTCATTTTGTTTCTACAAGATCAGCCAATGTTGTTTTTGAAAGAATCTTGTACTGTATATTACGGATTCTTTTAAATAAATATGTCAAGCTTTTAGATTTCTCAAGGGGACAAGATTCATATTTATATTTACTGACACAGCTTATCGGTGCAAGCGGCCCGTCGATCTCTCTGACAATTTCAGCGATAGAAATTCGTGCAGGATCTTTTATCAGTCTGAGTCCTCCAGAAGCTCCCTTTTGCGATTCTACTAGTCCTGCGTTCGAGAGAAGAGCTACTATTTTTTCCAAAAACTCCTGGGGGATGTCATTTGCTTGCGCAACTTTCTTTGTTGTATAGAATTTATTGTTATCGGATTTATATGCTCTTGTCAGAGTGAGCATTGCGAGTAGGGCGTATTGACATCTATTAGTAAGCTTCATGTATAGTAGACTAATTCGATCGGTATTATCTAGTATTATACTAAAGATGTCAAGTGTGAAGGGAAAGGCCAACGATTGTTACACAATTGTTTTACAATTGTTGACCTCCCCTGCTTTCATTCCCGTTACCAGTTAAGTATAATCTTCACATCTAACAAGAAACGCTTATGGAAAAAAGGCTGATAATCGTTGCACTTGGATTGCTCGTAAGCTTGAGCCTGCTCTGGATTTTTGTAATTCCGCCGTTTCAGACACCTGACGAACAAGCCCATTTGCGGTATATTCAATTCATAGCTGAGAACAAGAGACTTCCGAACGAAGAAGATATTTCAAATAATGAAATATTGGAGAGTTCAGAAACAATTGAAAATTTGATAGAGCAGACACAAGCAGATAGAATTTTCCATAATCGAACTTATCACTTTGACTTTGAGAACCCAGAACCAACAAGTATTGATGGATTTAACTCAGCGCACATCTATAATCATCCGCCTCTATATTATATCTGGGGCGCAGCAATCTATCTTGTTTTCAGCACGCTTGGAATTCTCAAAGTGCTGTACCTGATCAGGATTTCGAATCTTGTTTTTGTAGTTTTTAACTTTCTTTATACTTATAAGACAGCTTCCTTTTTCAGCAGGAACAATTGGTTTAAATCAGTTGCGGCATTTCTGATTTCCTTCTGGCCGGCTCTGATGTTTGGAAATGCCGGTATCAACAGCGATGTTCTGCTTTTCACTTCGTTCTTTGCGGTAACATATTACCTGATCAAAATTTTCAAGTCTCCAGGTTTACGACAATCTGATTTGGTAAAACTTTCTTTGTGGTCTGCTGCCGGACTTCTTTCCAAGGCACAGTTTCTTGTATTTTTTCCTATAGTTCTGCAGGTAGTTATTTGGAAACTTCGGACAAACATCAGTTTTAAAAAGATAGCTGCTTTTGCTGCGCCGCTTATTCTACCGCTTATTTATTTTGTCAGGAATACCTTTGAATTTGGAGGACTTTTCCCTGATCCGTCTGGAAATACCGGGATTGTTCGTGATAACTATTTCAGATCGGAATCTTCTTGTACCGGACTGTCGTTGTTCACTTATCTTAGGACCCTGATCTACCCGAGATATGCCCTGATATTTAAGGGATTTGTCGGCAACTTCGGATGGCTCGATACACAGCTTCCAAAAATTATATATATTCTTGCAGGGCTTGTTCTGCTGGTAGGTGCCACTGCAGCTGTATACTGGCTGGCTGTATCGATAAAGAAAAAGAATTTCAAAATTGAACATGCATTACTATTTGCTCCTGTAATTAACTTAGAGTTATTCTATATATATCTTTTCCTGAAGGGCTACGTTTACAGATGCTATGAGAATTTCCCGACTCAAGGCAGATACTATTTTCCCATGCTTTTGTCTTTTGTTCTTTTGCTGCTGCTTGGATTTAGGAGCATTCTTCCAGGCAGGTTCAGAGGCATATTTTATAAAGGGATCATAATTGCAGTCCTTTTGTTTAACTCGTTCTGTCTTGCAATGATAATAGAAAGATATTGCTTATGAAACTTAGCGGTAACATACTAAAACTGGGTTGCTCAGCTATATTGGTTCTCGTCGTTCTATTTCCTTTCATCTATCTCTGGGGAAGAGGAGAGTACGATCTAGGGCAGGTTTATGTTCCGCAGAGATTTAATGAGGCTAACTTCAATGTGGTTGACACTGGTAAAACAATAGTAATACAGTCAATTGTTTTGGAAGCGAGCAACTGGGCAGGCTTCGATTTACAAACTGAGAAATGTCAAGTACCTGCGGGGCCGATAGAAGTATATGATGGAAAAAACAGCTACATTACTGAGGCAAGATTAAAGCAGTCATTGCTTGACAATAAGTGTGATGTGTTGAATTTCAGATTTGAGCCAATCCGAAACTCCAAGGGACAAAAATTCTATATAAAGTTTGCCAAGATTCAAAAAGTTGAACTGAGATATTCGAAAGATGACTTTTACTCAGGGGGCGAATTGACTTTGGATGGGGAGGTGCAGATTGGTGATCTGAATCTTGTGCCAGTTTATAAAGCAGGAAATCTTGCAGGAATTATATTTGATAGAATTGGATTCGCCGGTTTTGCATTGTTTTTAGCGGTCGCTGTATTTCTTGGACTTTTTGCTTTTCAGATAAATGATTGCGGACGAAAGCAAACAAAGGATAAGAATAGTAAGAAACGTATTGAGTGAACTTATGCGGAGCCCAGCAAGATTGAGGTAGAATATGAGCAGAGGCACTACGGAAATTGAAAGAACAAAACTGAGGACACCTCTCTCTAGAAGATCGATTCTTCCTTCTCTGAAAATTACATGGCTTAATAAAAATCCCGGCAGGAATAAGCTGTAAATTGTCCCGAATACAACTCGGAATGAGGTTAGAATCCCTAAACCAAAACTGAGTATCAACGATAGAACAGTAAGGCACAGGATAGCTGCAAGATAATATTTGAAGTAAATCCCGAATATTTTGAGATTTAAGGCTTTATTTTTCTTCCAAACTGTCTCTAGTTTCATTCTGGAAAATAGTTATAGATATGAGAAATATTAGGATCCCTGACAGGAATGAGATGAGAAATGATATTGGTCCTATAGAGTTAATTCCTATGTAAATTATTGTAGCTGATACAAGGGAGATAGATAATGCAAAGCTTAAATTCCTACTGTCTACTTTATTGACAAAAGCGTTAGGAACTAACTCTTTGAGACTGAAATAAAGATTGGAAAAAGCGAGAATTAATCCGAGTATGAGATAGACTTTATCGAGCATTCTTGAAGAATTTATTAATAATCAAAATACAAGTAGCTAGAATTAAAGTGACAGTAACCTTCTTATCGAAAAACATAGCTTCGATGAGGTAAACTAGTGTTAGTGATAATATTGTTATGTTTATCAGTGTCTTCATATGACAAGCTTCTTATACCACTTCGGCATCATTTTGTAAATTTATGCGCTATCTTCCTACCCCGAAATATTTATATCCAAGTTTTACAACCTGTTCCTTATCCCACTTGTTTCTTGCGTCAAGCAGATTTGGCTTCTTGAAAACTCGTTTCAACTTCTTGAAATCCAAGTCAACAAGCTCCGGCCAGTCGGTTGCAAGTATAGCAAGATCAGTTTTCTTGAGTGCGTCCGCTATGCCTTTTGCATAATAAACACTGCCATCTATATCAGCCTTTGCTTCCTGCAAAGCCTTTGGATCATATACGCTTACTGTTGCGGATTTTCGCACAAGATTGTTCACAAGCCTTATTGATGGCGAAATTCTTACATCACTTGTTCCAGGCTTGAAAGATAAACCGAGAACCGTTATTTTTTTGCCTTCGAGATCAGCTCCGAGGATTCGATGGATCTTTCTCAATACATATAAAACTTGCGAATTATTGAGGTCTACGACAGCCTTGAGAATCTTGAAATCAAAGCCTACTTCATCAGCGTGATAGATAAGTCCCGCCGTATCTTTCGGAAAACAGCCTCCTCCCCAGCCGAGACCTGCATAAAGAAATGACTTGCCTATTCTTTCATCTCTCCCCACTCCCTCCATAACCTCCAGTATATCGGCTCCAGTTTGATCGCAAATTCTGGCAATCGAGTTCGCAAAGGAAATTTTCGTAGTAAGAAAAGCATTTGCTGTTACTTTTATGAGCTCAGCACTTTCAAGCCCTACCGATAAGATTCTATCTTTAAATGGTGTCTCATTATGAAATACTATCTTGTTCTTATAGATTTTAGAATATTTGGTAAACTTTTTTGTATCTATCTTCTTCGAGAATTCGTCAATAGATTTTAGAAGTCGGATAATCTTTTGTTTTGCCATTTCTGAATCGCCGCCAACGACAACTCTATCCATATTCAAGGTGTCAAAAACAGCAGAACCTTCTGCGAGAAATTCTGGACAGCTGACAACGTGAAACTTCTTATTTCCTGCCCCGTTTTTGAGAATTCTTTCCAGTCTTCTTCCAGTTCCCACAGGAACAGTGCTTTTTTGAACTATTACTAGGTCGTCTATCATGTACTTTTGAATAGAAGTCCCGGCCGAATAAATATAAGAGAGATCTACACTTCCATCTCCTTTCGAGGGTGTTCCGACACAGATAATCGCTATTTCACTTTGGGGAATCGCATCCCGATATCTTGTGGTTGGAATTAATTTCTTTGATTTAATCGCTTCTGATATCAGCTTATCAAGCCAAGGTTCATAGAAGTGGGATCTACCTTTCTTTATCGTTTCAATTTTCTTTGAATCAACATCGATACAATAAACTTTGTTGCCTGCTGCTGCTAGAAGTGCCCCTGTGGTAAGACCTACGTAGCCTGTTCCAACTATTGATACTGTCATTTATCTACCTGGTAAAAAATAATTTGCAAACGAATTTCCAAAAACTTCTATTTGTTGTAAAATCACCTAGCTATTTAAAGTCAATCAGGAAAGAGACAGTATTTGAAACGTTCATTATTATTTCATATGACTACATTCAAGGCAATCATAAAATCACTCAGGCCAAAGCAGTGGGTAAAGAATATATTTGTTTTTTCAGCACTGGTTTTTGCTGTAGAATTTACAAATATCAGATCGCTCACACTTGCTGTATGTGCCTTCTTCCTATTCTCTTTTACTGCCAGCAGTATATATATCATCAACGATCTAGTAGACTTCGAGAACGACAGAAAACATCCCAAGAAAAAGTTTAGACCTATTGCATCAGGAGAACTTAGCAAGGGAATAGCAATAATTATTAGTTTAATTCTAGGAGTTTCATCTATTATCACGGCATTGGTGATTCACCCTCTGTTTGCTCTAATCCTTCTATTCTACGTGATTAACAATCTGTTGTACTCTTACTTTTTCAAACATGTTGTGATAGTCGATATCATAATGGTTGCAACAGGTTTTGTGCTTCGAGCCGTGGGAGGGGCTATAGTTATCAATGTTTCGATCTCATCTTGGTTTCTCGTAATCACGTTTCTGCTTACACTATTCCTTGCGATTATGAAAAGGAGGCAGGAGTTTGTCGAGATATCCAAGAATGGAGGTGAAAAGAGGAAAGTTCTGGATCACTATAGCATGGAAATGCTCGATCAGATGGCAAATATCATTATCCCTGCGGTCCTTGTGAGCTATGTGTTCTATACTTTCAACACTTTTCATACTCAATATTTCATTTTCACTATTCCATTAGTGATTTATGGAATTTTCAGATACTTGTACCTTGTTCACAAAAAGGATCTGGGTGAAAGTCCGACAGAAACTTTGTTGACAGATTTTCCTCTAGCACTCGTTGTAATAATGTGGGGACTTGTATCGATGGTTCTGTTATATTTTTTTGAATGAGGACGATTGTATGACTATTGTCAAACTATTGTTTTACCATTGTTAAACCATCGTTAAACAATTGTCCAACAATGGTATTACAATCGTTGGTTACTAGTTTACTTCAGTACAGGAAAAATGACCAAACCAAAAGTAGCGGTCTTGAGAACAAAACCGGAAACAGTGCTTGATGATTACGAAAAACTTATGCAGCTTGCTGACTTTGAGGAAGAGATGCCAAAGGATAAGGAAGTAATTCTCAAAGATAACATTTCCTGGCACTATCCGATGCCTTCAGCAAATACTACTCCTTGGCAGCTTGAGGGAGTTACCCGAGCCTTGAAAAATGCTGGATATGAAAAAGTTTCTTGTGTGCAGAATCAAACGGTAGTAACAAATGCTTTTAAGGGTGAAGATTTGAATAAGTACAAGGACATTTTCAAGAAGTATCACATTCCGGTTTTGTTTAACTTCAAGGACGATGAAATAAAGTGGGAAGTTTATGAACCCAAAGCCAAGATGAATGTTCTCCACAAAATCTTTCCGGAGGGTATTCGTATCCCGGAGTACTTTAAGGGCAAAAGCATCATTCATCTCCCTACGGTAAAGTGTCACATTTATACTACTACCACCGGGGCGATGAAGAATGCATTCGGAGGACTGTTGACGAAGAAAAGACATTATACTCATACACATATTCACGAGACTTTGGTTGACCTTTTAGCTATACAAAAGGAGATTCATTCGGGGATATTTGCAGTAATGGATGGAACAATGGCTGGCAATGGTCCTGGGCCTCGAACTCTTATTCCGGAAGAGAAGAATGTTATCCTTGCAAGCTGTGATCAAGTGGCGATTGATGCTATCTCGGCTAGTATGATGGGTTTCGATCCTATGAAGATAAAGTATATTCGCATGGCGCATGAGCAGGGGTTGGGAGTTGGAAATCCTAGTGAGATAGAAATTATTGGAGACCTCGATGCAGCAAAGGAGAATTGGAAGTTCGAAGTTGGGACAACGATGCATAAAAAGCTTGCCTGGCTTGGATGGTATGGACCAACAAAATTTCTTCAGAAGCTCATTTTTCATACACCAATCGTGAATATCCCTATTCTATGGTCCGAGGTGTATCATGACTATTACAGATGGAATGTAAAAGAAAAGAAGATTTTCAAAGAGTGGCTGAAGAATTCTGATTGGGGAAAAATGTTTGCCAGGTATGAGCCAAAAACAAATGTGGATTAAAACGGCGGTAAGTTCCTTATATAAATAATTATCTGCTTCAAATGGGAAACATCATTTACTGGGTTTTGTTAGGACTGTTTGCGCTGTCAAATACAGCTGGCGGGCTTCTTATGAAAGCCGGTTCGAGCAAGGTAGCTTTTGGCGAGGGACAGGCTCTTGTGGAGACTGTGAAGACAATGGCAACAAACTGGCAGTTGATACTGGGAGTTTGTTTTTATGGGTTCAGTTTTGTGCTTTCTACACTGGTCTACACAAAAATAAATTTGAATATAGCGTATCCAATCATGCTGGCATCGTCGTTCTTACTGGTATCAGTATCTTCGGTATTTTTGTTTAGCGAGAAATTTAGTACAGTTCAGATATTTGGTTCGGTCCTTGTAATTATTGGTATCGTGATGGTGGCTGTGAATATGAAAACTAGTTAAGAATTCAAATGTCAAAACTCAAAGATAAAAACCACATTCTCATTTCAGGTTCATCGAATCGTCCATTAGCAGGAAAAGTCGCGAAAGGGTTAGGAGAGAAACTTGGAAGTATTGAACTTGAAGAGTTCCCAAATGGTGAGTTGAGAGTGCGTATCCTCGAGGAGGTGAAAGGAAAAATCGTTTTTATCCTTCAATCAGCCATCTTTCCCGCTGAAAGGCATATTCTGGAAATGGCCCTCATCGCAGATGCAGTAAAAAGAAGTGGTGCAAAAAAGATAGTTGCAATAATTACCTGGTTCGGATACTCAGCTCAGGATAAAATCTTTCGTGAAGGAGAGCCCCTTTCTTCTGAAGTTGTAATAAAAATGTTAGAATCTACTTCAATTGATGAATTTGCAACTATTGATATTCATTCACCTTTAGTATTGAAGATGTTTTCAAAGAAAGTCTATAACCTGAGTGCGGCTACTGTTTTCATAGATCACTTTAACGGAAAACTTTCTCGGGATTGGGTGGCAGTTGCTCTGGATAGGGGAGCGGTTGAAAGGTCGGAGGAATTTGCAAAGGCGCTATCATTACCTCTTGTTAAATTTGATAAGACACGTGACAGAAGGAGCGGTGAAGTTACATTTCATAAACTAACGGGGGAAGTTAGGGGCAAGAATGTCATCTCGTTTGATGATTTTGTTAGTACTGGGGGTACGAGATTAAGGGGAAGTAAGTTTCTGAAGGATGAAGGAGCAAGAAGATATTACGATTGTGTTACCCATTTGATTGTTCCAGCTACGACAAAGAAGTTGGAGAAAAGCAGCATAGATAAAATGTTTATAACGGACTCTATATTACTGGATAAGAAGTGGAAGTATAGAGGATTAAAAATTTTAAGTGTGGCTCCAATAATATCAGAATTCATAGGCAAATATTAGTTTTTACAGTTTTAAATTAGTTGTAAGTAAGAGCATGATTTACTTAGGTGCAGATACAAAGGCCCATAAGCAGATTCTTTTTGTTATAGAATGGCTAGAGAAAAATATGATGAAATACAAGCAACTGGGGGCTAAGGATGAAGTTAAAGCTGTTGATATTACTGATTTTGTGAGGGATTTAACTTTGAAAGTTGCAGAAGATTTTGGGAATAGGGGAATAATGATGTGTGGTACTGGACTTAGATATTTAAAAGAGCCATTGTGTATTTATTGAGCCGCTAATATCGATTCTGTAGAAAATGTCGAAGATTAAAAAATGGAAAATTATATCGATAGATGATGTTTCTCCTAGTCCTAGGTTTCCTATCTTTAGGAAGACTTTTCAATTGCCAAACGGAAAGATATTTGATGATTACTATACAAGCCGTCTAGGAAACGTTGCGATGGTTGTCCCAATAACAAAGAGTGGAGAAGTGATTTTTGTCCGGAAGTATAAACATGGGGTTGAGGAGATTCTCCTTGGATTTCCGGCCAGACGCATAAAGAATGGTTGCAGGAGCAAAGAGGCTGCTAGAGATGAATTGTTAGAAGAAACTGGGATTCAAGCTCGTAATCTTCAATATCTGGGTAAGGTATACCCGGCTCCTGTCAAAGGCTCAACTAGTGTTTTTATTTACCTTGCCAAAGATGTCGAAGTTACAAGGCAGCAGGATTTTGACTCAATAGAGGATATTGAAATCCATAAGCTAAAATTTTCAGATGTATTGACACTTATCAGAAAAGGGGAGATCAAAGGTTCGGATACCATAGCTGCTATAGCGATTGCAAGTATAAAATTTCCTAATCTGCTGAAAATCTCAAATCCCTGCTGTGATAAAGTAAGCCTTTCAGAAAGTAGGAAATTGAAGAGGTGGGAAGTTGTATCTGAAGAAGATGTCTCGCCGAGTCACTGGTACCCAGTATACAAACAGAAGATCAGACTGCCGGACGGAAGCATTATCGATGACTACTACGCCAGCAGGTATAAAAATGCCAGCATGATTCTTCCAATTACTAAAGAAAAAGAGATTATTTTTGAGAGACAATATAGGCAAGGTGTTGACGATATTCTTGTAGAGTTGCCCGCTGGGGAAATAAGAGGCAATATCAGTCCTGAAGATACAGCTCGAATGGAACTGGATGAAGAGACGGGTATAGTATCAGAGAATTTGATATATCTTGGGGAAGTGTATCAGGCACCGACAAAAAGTTCTGTTAGAATGAAGGGTTATCTTGCAGAGGATGTTGTAATATCTAAAGCGCAGAATCTTGAAGAAACTGAGGATATTGAAATTCTGAAGATTCCAGTATTTAAGATCTTCGAATACATACAAAAGGGCAGAATACAGAATTCAGATACTATTGCGATGTTGTTTATGGCCAAGTTAAAATTCCCAGCCCTTTTTGTCTAGATAGGAATCCTAAAGAACGCAAGGATAAAGTTATTGTTTGTCTACTCAAATACACAACTCTGCACACACTGTTGAGTGCAGTAATATCCAGCATCGGGTGGACAATTTGAGTCACATTCATTCACTGTCCCTCTATAGTCGGTACATTGGCTTGTGCTGATGTCGAAACACCGCCCGTCTTCGAACCAGTTTCCCTGGAAGTAATTGCATACAACTTCAGGGTCATATGTACCGGATCCGCTTATCGAAACGTAGGCTTCAGGGTTTCTATAATCACTTGAGACTACGCGAATGCTGGAAATAATGCTGCCTTCTGTGGTAGGGTTGAAGATGACAATAAAACTACAGCTTTCTCCGGGTGCTATAGTGGGATCTGCTTGGCTACAGGGATTTTCACTCCCCTCAGGATTTAGATTCAGTGTGAAATCGGTTGTGTTCAAAAGTGCGATACTTGTTACATTCAGGTTGCCAGTTCCTTGATTACCGATGTAAATTTCAGTCACTTCGGAGCTTTGTCCAACAGGAACAGCATAAAAATTGTGAGCACTATTGTTGAAATAAATATCTGATGGTAAGTCGGCACAATTATACTCATCATCCAAGGCCATCGTTGTAGGGTCAAAATCATTGCAATCTTTTTGGTCGGAGATTCCTTCTGGACAGCTGGCCGGCTTGTTTTCGGATAATCCCCAGTTGTAATAACCGTCACCGTCAGCGTCAATACATTGTATAGTTCTGCTGCTTGTATCGGATATTGGCAGAAGCAGTGCATGTGTCCATCCAATATTGGTGATTTCAGTTTTGAGATAAAGGTAGCCGTTTTCACCCCAGGTTCTGCCCCAGCTATTCTTGAATGTCCAGACAGTATCGCCATATTCGTCTGTATACCAGCCAACAAGAGTCATTGCGTGACTCCAAGAAAATACGCCTCCGCTGACTGGTCCATATTCAACGATCATTTCCTTTAAGTTGTCTTCAGTCTTGTCAGCGAATGGAATTCTCCCGCCGATTTTGACTAACTCAGTTGGATTTGAGCACTTATTATTGCATGGTAAGTCTGAGGCGGAGTAGGGGAAGCATCCCTCGTTGACTACGCCGGTGCTAGTATAATAATCCAGAGTTAAGCTTGGCCAGCCACCACTGCAGCTTCCAGCGCCACTGCAGGAAAGTGCATCTTGTTCAGACAGGTCTAGGTCAATGTGTCTGTTGTAGTATAGATTTACCAGTGCTTCTGTTGCTCCTGTTGCAGCAAATGCCCAGCAGGAGCCGCAGCCGCCCTGATTCTTGACTGATGTGATCCATCCGTTGCCTATTTCTTGAGGATCAAGGTTTCCATCGAAATAGGGTGAGGATGGATTATTAGCACCATGCTGGTTTCTCCAGTCCCAAGTGTCAACGTAAGCAGATGCTGTACCCGATCCTTTGACAATTCCGAGAACGGATGAATTTGGTTTAATGACAGTCAAACCACTCCTTGTGGATAATTTGTCGATGATTTTTTTGGAGGTTTTGTCCGGGCGGTTAATATTGTTTGTAACCGATCGTATAAGAAAATCGGGATGTTTTTTCAGGACGGCTCCTTTTTCGGCTATTGTTTCAAAGACACCGCCTTTGTAGAATTCGAGTCCTTGGAAATTCGGGAGTCTTCCGTCGTACATCTTTTTCTTTTGGGCGTACGTTAATTCTGAAAATGCAGTTCTTCCCGCAGTCCAGTTTAGATTATTTTTTTTGATTTCGCTATTCAATTTTTTTATCTTTTCTTCCAATATGCGATTTCTTTCCTCTACTATACGAAGCTGGTTAATTTCGCTTGTTACTTCTGTTACATTTTTGATTTTTGTAATATTGACCTTAGCCCCTGACTCTGTCTCGACACGTAGCTTACTTGGAACTATACTGTTTAGTAGACAAGTTTCTTCACAGGCACTTTTTATACTGAATGTTTTTGATCCTTCAAGTAGAAGATATGATTCATGTGCGAGATATTCTTTTTCATGATTATCTACAAGCACTATCCTGGCAAAGCTGTCAGCGTTCGGAAGAAGAACTTCAGCATTCACTTTCAAACCGTAGATGGGATCGTTACTTTCTAAGTTAACGGTTTCCACCCTATCATAGTATTGAGGAAGTTTTTGGGCGACCTTATAAATTTCACGACCGTATGTAAAATCGAACTCGTTTATTGTTTGAGGTGTTGTGTCTTGTTTCTCGAATGTACCTATAAAGTCAGTGATCTTTCTCACATTCACAAGAGCTATGAACACAACAGATATCCCCAGATATATAACAATTTTCAAAATAAGAATATTTTTTAGTGAGACCTTGGGCTGCTCGGGCTTATAGGATATTTTTGGAGAGACTTTATTCATAGAAAAAGTATTTTATAGATATAGTACTTAAGACAAATATAATATACATTGGTTTGGAGGTGAAGTAAATATTCTGTGGATTGAACGATTGATTTTCTAACTTATCCTTTACCAGTTAAGTAATTCTTTACGTAATTGTATTCCGTGACAATCTGTTTACCTTTATTAATATGATTTTCTATTATAAGAGGAATATTTTTATCTGGGATTGCATCAAGAATTTCATTTTGATGAGTATTGAATAGTGGGGTGTGCTGGCCTGAGATATGTGTTTGTCCACTGATGTGAATCTCTACAATTATGGATTTTAATTCTCTATAAAATCACTTACAAGCTTCAGAGTCGGATCTATCGAAAAATAGTGTTGAATATCCAGAAGCATAACAATTTTCCAATTTATCAATCTATTAATCATAAATACTTCTCCAGTTCGGTTCCTTCGAAATCTTTTAACATATCTCCAAGGAGTCTAACATGGTCTTTGTCGACAATTAGCAAAACATCGTTGGTATTGACTATGACCATACCAGACAGATTCATAGTGGTTATAAGTTTGTTCTTCTCATAGTTATAGATCAAGCAATCTTTGGTTTTAAAATTATGAACTCTACCTTTAGTTACATTTTCATTCGGCTGACTTTCGAAAGCCTGCTTGAGGGCAAAAAGGGTTCCAGGGTCAGACCAGCCCATGTTAAGTTTCAGAACGACAGCCTGTGACTGTGTTGCACTTTTCCAGACTTCGTCTGAATGGGCCTCTTCTAGTGTTGGATAAATTTCCTTGACTACCTTTGCTTCATCTTTTGTATCAAGAGCCTTTTCGATCTTTAATAGTTTTTTATATGTTTTGGGAAAGTGCTTTTTATATAATTCTAGAACAAACTCGATCTTGAACATTTCATAATTAATATTCCAAACCCACTTCCCTGTTTTGAACATTTCTTTACACTTCTTCATACCAGGCCTGTATATCCAGCCTTTAAACTCTGCAACAGGTACATTCTCAACTTTTTGAATCACATTGCCAGTATTGATCCAGCCGAGATTGTTAGTCGGAAAAAGAGGTTTTTCACCGAAGTAAATAATCCTTCTGTCATTTTCCTTAATCAGCTTCTCAGCAGCTCTAACCCCACGCTCAAAAACACCCATTTTTTTAATGAGATGGTCGGATGCAAGGTATATTACCGGTTCTTTTATACCGTGTTTTCTCAGGTTTACGAGGGCGAATCCGAGAGCGGCGAGCAAATCTTTTCTTTCCGGTTCTGCGATTATATTTGTTGTTGGTATCTCGGGAGTCTGCCTTTTTACTATTTCAACGTATTTTTCGTTTGTGGAGATGTAAATGTCTTCTGGTTTAACGAATTTTCTTGCCCGTTTAACCTGCATCTGGAATGTTGAAGTGTTATTGAAGAGAGGGATAAACATTTTTGGAAGTCTCTTTCTGCTTATGGGCCAGAATCTTTTTCCGCTTCCTCCGGCTACGATAAGTACTTTCATAAGAACAGTAAAAAACAAATATAATTATTGGGCATGTATTGTGGCACTATTTCTGTTTTTTTTCAATTCAGCAAATATGGGGAAATTTATTTGTTTTGATGAGGTATTTATTGTATATAATCAACGCCTTTATGGTACACTTTTTTGCAAGATTAAAAGCTGATTTTCCTGAAGCATAAAGTGCTGTCGTCCAAGCATCCGCTTCCTTTGCAGAATCCCTGATAACGAAAACTGTTAAGACTTTACTTTGGGGAGATCCAGTTTGAGGGTTTATCAAGTGATGAAAGAACTTTACTTTTCGGGCCCAGCTACCTGAACAACAAATAGCCTCATTGTTTAATCGCACTTTTCCAATCTTTCCGATCGCGGGAACATTTAAACCTACTTCCCAAGCCTTATCTTTATACGTACCCTTGACCCTGATATCACCTCCTGCATTTATGATGTAATTTTCAAGTGGACCTAGTTCCCTGTAGGCCAAGTCTATGGCGTATCCTTTACCTATTCCACCCAGGTCTACTCGCTGATTTTGCGCAAGCTGGATCGTATATGTGTTTTCGAATAGCTTTATATCTTTATAAGAAGGCCTGTTTTCGAGAATTTTCTTTATCTCTTTTTCTACCAGATCTCTATGTTGAAGTTTATGGAAGTTGTAAGCGGAATCATAGCCATAAGTTTCAAGGAAATCTATTACCGTCGGATCAAAAGTCCCGTTTGTTTCGCCGGCTATTTTCAAAGCGTAATTGATTAACTTAAAGAGTTCTTTTGAGACTATAACTTTTCGGCCCTGTGAAGAATTTAAAAACGATAGTTCACTGTGGGTGTTGAATCGTGAAAATTTGTCGACGACTGTCTGAAATTTTGCAAACCCTTTGTCAAACAGCTTATATACTTCATAGCGATCAAGACTTGTCCAGGCAGAAAATTCTACAAAGGTGTTCATAAACATTTTCTTGTCCTGAATAAGTTGGTTCATGCAAAGCGATAATACATCTGGAAAAAGTATATATCAACTGAATTAAGAAGCACAGCATCAGGAGTCGAAATCGTTGGGCTTTCTTTTCTCTGAAATCGTCTTAATACCTGTGAAAAGCATTAAAAGACCAGCAAAAATACTAGCCAGAGCCGCGAGCGAGTCGAAAATTCCACTTTGCGGTAGCTGTGATGGAGGTGAAGTTGTGGTAGTAGGTATAGTTGTCGGGATAGTACTTGTTTGACCTGTCACTGAGTAGTTTACGCTTGTTGTTGCCCCGATAACGTTTTCCCCATCGTCAGTCAATGTTGAACTTTGGGATTTCATAACACTAACAACGCTTGTCCCTGTTCTTTTAGCACGGAAGGTAATCTGGGCAATTCTTCGGTTTATAGTTTGCGCAGATCCGCTTATCGAAGCAGTTAAATTTATTGCACCGGTTGTATTGTCAGCGGTATTGTTTGAGGCTACTGAGAACTGATCCAAAAAGCTAACCTGGGTGCCTGTCTGACTTGGCACAGAATCAACTACCTCGAGGGTGTTCGGATCAAAAGAGATTTTTATGCTATAGCTTTTTAACTCTCTTTCTGAGCTTTCAATATTTATGTCACAAGTAGTAGTAGCCCCAACCTGCAAAGTTGAAGACCCTGTAGTAAGCTTTACATTCGCCTTGTCTGTAGACGGGCTAGGTCCTGGTCCCGGAGGTGTGGGAGGAACAAAAGGACCTTCATAAGGAAAGGTCGGTTCAGATTGTGCTATTACCTTGCCAATTAATTTATCCATAAAACGGTAATTTAATTCACTTTATGATTACATTTTTATATGGTTTTGTAAAGTTGACACGTGGGTAGTAACAGTTCAAGGTTTCAACTTTCATGTTTAAATGTTATAATAACTCTCGATCAAATTATCTAGTATATATTAACAAAATGAAAAACAGAGTATTTTTTGTTCTATTAAACCTGTTAATTTTCTGGGTGATAACAGACCTCTTTTCTGGAATTATTATTAAAGAAGGGATTGTGGGCTATCTAGTTTGCGGAGGTTTGTACGGAATTGTAATGGTGAATGTAGTCCCGTTGATTAAATTTTTTACTTTTCCAATTAAATTTGTAAGCGTCCTGCTGATTTCGTTGATGTTGTCAATTATTGTTTTTTTTGTATTAAATTTTGGGATACCATTTATTGATTTTACTGACGGTGAATTGGTAGGTTTTTCGAGCAGATACCTATCTTTGGAAGATGTTCACTTTAGCATGATAGGAAATGTTTTAGTCGGAGGATTGGCTACAGGTTTATTCTCCGCACTGATGAAGCTTTTAGAAAAGGATATTTAAATTTATCAATTAAGAATGTGGATACAAAAAAAATATTGCTTACAATTCAGATAATACTGAGCATACTTCTTATAATAACAGTTCTTTTGCAAGTCAGAGGATCGGGACTGGGGAGTATGTTCGGGAACATCGGAGGGGAAATGTATCGGTCCAAAAGGGGAATAGAGAAGCTTCTATACAGGGGAACGATTATAGTTTCTATCCTATTTGTGGCTAACTGCATCGCACTTGCTTATCTATATGCCAGTTAAGTATCATGATTATTCCGCACAGAGAGAATATCTTTACAAAGATTCGTGAAAATATGTGGAATTATCCAGGCTATCTGTTTGCGAAGGACGGCTTCTTCCCTGCTCTATATACAATGTATAGACTATTTCGACCCTTCAGCCACATTCTACTGTTTCTTTTAATTTTTATCTTCTTAGGCTTCGCTAACTATACAGATTCGTTCCAGCTTATCGGCTATCAGGATAAGGTCTTGATAGAAGGAGTAATTACTGGAGATAGTTCGATAGCCAAAATAAATCCTTTGCTTCCTACAAATAGGCAAATAGAAACGGATCTGGCAAGAATGATTTATCAGCCTCTTGTCAGAGTTGATAAATCAGGAAATGTTGAGGGTTTACTTGCGGTTTCTTGGGAACAAATAGATGAAGATGGAAAAGAATATAAATTTCACCTCAGAGAAGACGTTTACTGGCATGACGGTGAGAAATTTTCCGCAGATGATGTTACTGCCACCTTTGAAGTGCTTAAGGCATTGGGAGCCGATAACGAGATGGGAATTGAAAGCAAAAGTGCAGAGTTGGCATCAAGTACGGAAGTTATAAAGCTGGACGATTATAATATCCTTTTTAAACTTGAAGAAATAGTCCCAACCTTTTTCGAAGATATCGATGTTGGAATACTTCCAAAACATATTCTTGAAAACGTTAGCCTTTCTACTTTCAGTTGGGCAGCTTTTAACTTAAAACCAATTGGTACAGGCCCATTTATTTTTGAGTCCTTTAAGGATAATACTATCACAATGCGTGCAAATGCAGATAGTTTTTTAGGGAAACCTCAGATCGAAAGGCTTGAAATTATCATGTTCGAAAATGGTGATGATGCAGTAAAAGCTCTCAAGGCTGGAGAGATTCATATGCTTGCAGATCCATCAACTGCAGTTTTGAATGAACTGCAAGGCTGGACAAATCTCGAAGAGCTGAAAAGCGCAACTTTATATAGAAGATATTTTGCTCTATATTTTAATCTCAAACAGGGTGGGTCAGAAGTTTTCAACGAGTTATCGGTCCGAAAAGCTATTGTCAGAGGAATAGATAAACAGAAAATAGTTGAACTTATACAGACGGCCGGTGAAAAGGCAAATGGGCCTATTCCGGTCACATCTTGGGCTTATAATTCTGATATCAAATACCCTGAATATAATGTAGATAAAGCTAAAAAAATTCTGGAAGATGATGGGTGGGAAGAAAAGGAAATAGAGGGAAGAATGGTTCGAATCAAAGAGGATAAGGTATTGCGATTTGAACTTTCATTTCTGAATAAATATGAAAGGAATATTGTGGCCGAGAGGATTAAGGAGGATCTCGAGAAGATAGGTGTTATAGTGAATTTAGACCCAAGAAATAGTAGTGATTTGAACGAAGCTCTTGTTGCGCCAAGAAACTTCGAAGCTGTACTGTATGGTGTAGAAACTCCGATAGATCCGGATAGAATCCGTCTCTGGCATAGCGAGGCTGTTGATTATCCGGGGTTGAATATATCATCATATGTTTCAGAATCGCAAGGAGCAATTATTTCCGGCCAAAAGCTGCAAAGAGTCAGCGTTGTGGACGTTGCTCTTGAGAACGGAAGAAGTAGTCTTGACAGAGAAGAGCGAATGGGATCTCTTGGGGTAAACATTGGATACGCAAAATTTCAGGAGGTAATAATGAATGACACTCCTGCAGTTTTTCTTTATCATCCTGTTTATACTTACATTGTACATAAGAGAGTTAGGGGAGTGGATCTTTCAATTGTTACCGCACCTGAGGATAGGTATCTATCTGTTACGAACTGGCGGATTGAATAGCTCTGTAATGTTAAGGGGATTGCAATTTATTAGGTTTAAAAAAGTTTATAAGTTTTGTGAATGATTGCTTAGAAGCTGAGGTGGCGGAATTTGCTCAATGAGGGGTTAGTGAGTCCGAGTTTGTCGAGGACGAACTTACCCGAATTAGTCCCGCGAAGCGGGGGTAGACTGAAAAAGAGAAAGCCATTTCACATATTAATAATATATTTTGCTGAAGTGGCGGAATTTGGTAGACCTGCCTGCGCAGGCAGGCGCGCTACAGGGGAGAAAATATGAATTACTATGTATACATAATTAGAAGTAGGAAGAAGAACTATAATAATATCGGCTTGACAAGTGGTGAGGGAAAGAGAATAAAGCAACATAATAAAGGAAGTGTACGGTCAACAAAAGCATACTTACTAGTAGAAATAATGTATGTACAAGAATTTGAAAGTAGAGAAAAGACAAGAGATTACGAAAAATATTTAAAGATAAGGAGTAATGAGGAGAGGCTATTGAGGTCAATGGAAATGGGCCGGGATGGCGAAATTGGTAGACGCGCTACGTTCAGAACGTAGTTCTTTCACGAGAATAAGGGTTCAACTCCCTTTCCCGGCACCAAGTCTGAGACTATTTGCCATGTTGGTTCTGTTACTTTTTCACATTATTCTCACTTAGTTGACAATTCATTGCTTTTACAGGTATATTATCTATAGTTAACTTATTAAAATAATAGAATGGAAATATTTGGTCTTTCAGGTGTTGTTGGCCTGTTGATATTGTGTTGTCCACTAATAGCGATTGTCGCAATTGTGGGTTACCTTATCAGTGTTTACAATGGTCTGGTTAAATTAAAAGTGCTGGTAGAAGAGGCATGGAGTGGGATTGATGTCCAGCTGAAAAGAAGATATGACTTGATACCAAACTTGGTAGAAACAGTGAAAGGGTATGCAAAGCATGAGAAGAAACTATTCGAAAAAGTGACAGAACTTCGGACTAGCGCGATGAAGGCACAAAGTCCAGAAGAGAAAGGCAGGCTCGAAAACGAATTGTCTGGAACACTAAAAACTCTTTTCGCGGTTGCCGAAAACTATCCTGAATTGAAAGCAAACGAAAACTTTATGAAACTGCAGGATGAGTTGAGTGTGATAGAAGAAGAAATTCAAAGTGCTAGAAGATACTACAATGGCTCGGTTAGAGACTTTAATACCAAGATTCAGGTTTTCCCAAACAATCTCATAGCTGGAATGCTGGGCTTTAAAGCACGAGAGTTTTTTGAGGCTGAAGAAGAGGCAAAGAAGGCCGTAAAAGTAGATTTCTCGGACGACGAAAAGGCCGAAGAGACTAAGTAAGATTGTCGAAATATTTTGAACCCAACCATGATTAGAAAATTGCTACTCATTTCTATCTGCGCACTTCTTCCTGGCATTTTCCTCTTTATCTCAAAGAGTGATGTACATGCGGATAGTCTGTCTATAGAGAATTATGATGTCGATGTAACTATCAATAAAGATTCCACTTTTGATGTTTCAGAAACGATTACATACAAAGCAACTGGAGAGTATCATAGGATTTGGAGAGAAATAACCCTAAATGACTACGGTGCCCAGCAGAGATGTGAGGAGGAGAGTACTCTTCAATGTGGTGGTTTTTCATATATTGCTGTGACTGGGGTTTTTGATAGCCAAGGAAACAAAATTCTCGATAGTGAATATTCATTAGAAGAGGTTTCGTATTCCTACGAGGATCGTTTGAAGATTCTCTGGGAATATGCTCCTTCGGGCAGAGTCTTTAATAATGAGCTATTTACCTGGACAGTTGAATATCGGGTTTACGGCGGACTAGGTTATTTCAACGATTATGATTTATTCTACTGGGACGTTTTTTATCCTGACCGGGATTATCAAGTGAATGAAGGAAGTCTAAATATTCATTTCCCAGAAGATATAGATTTCACAGATAGTGATCTGAAAATTTTTTATAATATTTTCAACTACAATTTCCAGCATGACTATGATCAGGCTTCTCACACTCTCAATGTTTGGGTAAGTGACCTTCCCAGCAACGAAGAAATGACAACTTTATTGAAATTCCCGAAGGGTGTTGTAGATAAATACGCTAGTTTGAAACTTGATCTAGATCCAGAGAAGCAAAATTTGTGGATTGATGGAATTGAAATCCAGAATGTGAGTGAAAAGTTTGATGGAATCCCTCCAGGTATGCGAACACTGAAGTTTGTAAGCAGTGGATATAAACCCCAGGAATTTACCTTGAGCCTAGAGCCTGGTGAGGTAAGAGATTTGAACGTTAAACTCGAGATGACACTAACCCAAAAGCTTATCTTTATAGGGATTGCTCTTGGCAATGTATTATCCTGTTTTGGAGGGTTGGCTATTATCGGACTGATTGTTTTGAATTATTACAGAAAGGGAAGGGACGTTGGAGGGCGAGGAACAATTGTTCCCTGGTTTAGACCCCCGGGAGGTGCTTCGCCGGTTATTGTAGGCTCTATCAAAGACGAACGAGTAAACCTTACTGATATTACTTCAACTATTATAAATGCTGCTGTACGAGGATTTATCAAGATCAAGGAGATCGGAAAAAAGAAGTATGAGCTGATTAGAACAAAAGAGTTTATTGCATCCCCTGTGATTTCCGGGAGGAAAATAGATTATCAAGCAATAGATAAGGTCGAGGTGAAGATCCTGCAAGATATGTTTGATGACAAGGATTCTATAAAAACAGAAGATCTGAAAAACAAATTCTACTTGAAAATCCCAAAGATAAATGAAGCCGTATATGAACAGATGGTGGAAAGGCAGTATTTCAGTAAGAATCCTGATACAGTGAGAAAACAGCATCTGGGCCTAGGGATAGTAATGATTGTTGTTGGAGGAATTTTGACAGCAGTGCTTCCAGTAATTACGATTTTTACTTGTGGGCCATCAATTGCTTTGGCCGGTATAGTAAAGCTAGTCCTTTCATTTTTCATGCCGGCCAAAACAGCAAAAGGGACAGAAGTTTATGAGAGAGCAAAGGGATTTAGAATGTTTCTGCATACAGCTGAACGTTTCAAAATGCAGAAATTAACTCCTGAGAAATTTGAAAAGTTTTTGCCTTATGCCATGGTGTATGGGGTGGAAAAGGAATGGGCAAAGAATTTTAAAGATATTTATAAACAGCCGCCAGGCTGGTTTGAAGGAAGAGGTGCTTGGAATACATTCAATACAATCTATCTTGTAAATGTACTGTCTGGTATGAATACTAGAGTAGGTAGTGTTATGGCTTCTAATCCTGCAAGGTCTGGTGGTGGTTGGAGCGGTGGCGGTTGGAGTGGCGGCGGCGGTTTTTCAGGTGGGTTTAGCGGTGGCGGCGGCGGTGGTGGCGGCGGCGGTATGTCCTAAGGTTCTTTGTTAAAGAACGAGATAGATTTTGATAATTTAGTCCTTATAGCAGCAAAATATCTGCGTGACCGGGGCTCTTTGGAAACTCTATCTACTCTTGATTCACATAATTTATACATCAAACATCCCATGCAAGATCTCAGAAGTTCAAGCTGTGCAGCTGCGAGCTTTTCACTTTGTCCCGGATAAGCTTTTCCTTCAGCAATAAAAACTAAGGTATCGCCTGAGGTATCAAGGAGATACTGCTCCCCAGAACTTATTGCTTTCCCATTTTCTCTGTCAGCAATTGGACAAGAGGCATCTTGAGTATATCTTCCTGTCAGACGACCTCTTTCACCGTTTGGTTAGGTATATCCGACTTTTCCTGCGCTGAGGAGTCGCAATCTAGTCCCATCTGGCAGAATAGCTTTGTTCTCTTTATGTGAGAAGACACTGCCTAGAGCTTGCGTGAGCGTTCCCATTTGATTCCTTGTATTTTTGTGATCTTGTTCCATGCATACTCAAACTTTAATAATCCGATCATAATACCCCGGCCGTAAGGTCGTGGGTTTAGTTTATTTGTAATCAGAGACGCAGGAGTTGGTATTATAAAGAGGGGTTGATAACAAAGCAAAATCGATATATCTGCAATATAAAAAACTTATTTTTCTGTACGTTTCATGCTATATTAACTGTAATAAAAATCTATGGAAACTGTCCGAAAAATCTTCTTAAACAACCTGTTCAAAAGTGACAAGGGTATAACGTTAGTTGAAATAGTCATTGTTATTGGACTACTGGCTGTTCTTATCGGAATGGCTGTTCCAATATATCGTACTTCATATACAAAGGGGGATTTGGATACAAGTGTATCCCAGGTACTTTCTACAATTCGTTTAGCCCAATCGAAGGCTATGTCTGGTGAGGGTGCCAGTAAGTTCGGGATTCACTTTGATTCATCTACTACACCTTATCAGTATGTTCTGTTTAAAGGGGATGTATATAATTCTGTAGATCCCTATAATCAAGTATCAAAAATATCGAAACAGATAACTATTACTTCACTAAGTTTTAATGGGGGCGGAAGTGATCTGGTATTTGAGAAGTATACTGGAGAGACAAATAACAGCGGTACTATAACTTTACGAAATGTAAGCGGCGAAACCATTGACATTACAATTAACAATATTGGAGCAACAGATGTTTCTTACTAGGGTAAAAAAACAAAAAGGGCAGGCTTTAGTAGAGGTGCTTATCGGCATGTCGCTCTTTGCACTCATTTCTTCTTCAGTCTCTTTTCTTGTTATTGACTCATATAATGTAGAACAGCAGAGCAGTGATATCGAAATTGCAACAGCTTATGGAAACGAAGGATTTGAGGCGATAAGAAGTATTAAAGACAACAATTGGGCGAGAATATTGGAAAGCGTAGATGGTATGACACATGGGCTGGATGATACATCGGGCAACTGGACGATAAGCGGCGTAGACAATATGTTTAGTAAATTTACCAGAACGATAGAGTTTCTCGATGTTTACAGGGATACCGGTGGAAGAGGAGATATAGTTGTTTCGTCTGATCCGGGCGCTGTACTAGACATGCATACAAAAGAGGTAAGTATTCGAGTCAGCTGGAACGAGCCTCGTGCAAATACCTTGGAGTTGATGGAATATATTTCGAATTGGAGCAGTTCAGATTGGATGCAGACTGACTGGTCAGGGGGTGATGGACAAAGTTTCTGGGCTGATGCTACACGTTATGACAGCGATGACGGAAAAGTTGATATATCAAGTACGGGCGAAATCAAATTGAAAGAAGTTGTCAATACTTGCGATGATCACAGCTGGTCATTCGATACACCTGCGAATTACAATTATGATTCAGATAAGATAGAAGTTGTTAGTAGTTATGCCCAGCTTAAAGGGTCTGTTTCCGGGCAGATAGCAGATACTATTTTGGATGTGCTGGAGTATGATACGGTCAATGGGACATATCCAAGCATAATAAACATAAGCGGAGACGTTTATGCGGTAGCATATACGGGTTCAGGGAATGATGGATATGTGGCAACAGTACAGATAGCAAGTAATGGTCAGATAGCAAACAGTAGAATAGATGTGCTGGAGTATGATACGGTCAATGGAACGTATCCGAGCATAATACATGTAAGCGGGGGAGTCTATGCGGTAGCATATACGGGTCCAGGGAATGATGGATATGTGGCAACAGTGGGGATAGCAGCTAATGGTCAGATAGCAAACAGTGTGATAGATGTACTGGAGTATGATAGGAGCAATGGAACGTATCCGAGCATAATACATGTAAGCGGGGGAGTTTATGCGGTAGCATATACGGGTTCAGGGAATGATGGGTATGTGGCAACAGTGGGGATAGCAGCTAATGGGCAGATAGCAAACAGTGTGATAGATGTACTGGAGTATGATACGGTCAATGGGACATATCCGAGCATAATACATGTAAGCGGGGGAGTCTATGCGGTAGCATATACGGGTTCAGGGAATGATGGATATGTGGCAACAGTGGGGATAGCAGCTAATGG
>Ga0180007_10001782_pt1 | contig 27393 bp, 23 predicted proteins | sample MM_PC_MetaG_FD_121122 | JGI IMG/M metagenome (GOLD analysis project Ga0180007, IMG submission 121122) | Groundwater microbial communities from the Aspo Hard Rock Laboratory (HRL) deep subsurface site, Sweden - MM_PC_MetaG | ecosystem: Environmental > Aquatic > Deep subsurface > Groundwater... | reverse complement strand
TTCTCATCGTCTGATATTTTTTTTGTGAGCCCTGAAATGTTCATATTTAGGGCTATAACACTAGCAAAGCTAGAAGTCTAGATTTATTTTCATACTACCACATATTTTTTGAGATGTTACCTCCTTATATGTTAATAACCCGATTTTCTCCACATTTCACATAAAATACAATAAAAATGAAACCTGTCAAATACCACTTTCGTTCAATGACATCCCTTTATTGAGCTGATATCTATAATCATCCGGTAACAATTGATTACCTGTTTATGTTGGTCAATGGGATTCCCGTTCATTGATGCCATTTTTTAGGCCTTTGAAACGAACTGCGTTCAGTAGAATTATCGCGGATATGATGTATAAATGAGCATATAGTTCAAAATAATCAGGAGAGTGAATGATGAGTAAAAAAACATTACTAACAATTGTATGTATCTGGTTCACGGCTTCAATCTCTTTTATTGCATGCGATAAACCCGATGGAGAGGTACCTGAAGAAAAACGTCATCCAGCATCACGATCCTATACCCAGTCTCTGGTGGATGAATTGGTGATCATGGAAGCGAAATCGATTTATTCACCGGCGCCCAGAGAAAACGGCCCTCCCCCTGAAACGTGTGATTATGTCAGGTTTTTGAGGTTCAGATTAAGGAACGGCAGTGACGTTTCCAGTGATGCCGATGCAGCACTCCTCATGGTACCCGGAAATCTGGGTGGCGCAAACAGTTTGGAATATCTGGCCCGAAATCTGATTTATCAGGCCAAAGTCAATCACGATCTCAATCTTGAAGTGTGGGCCATGGACCGAAGAAACAATTGCCTGGAAGATCTCACCGGCCTCCAGGCCCAGGAATACCATCCTGACGATTATGAAACAGGGAAAAATCTCTTCATCGATTACTATTATCATGGTTTAAAAATTGACGGGAAAACGTTTGATGGATTTCTAACGGACAAAGATACCCCCTATCTGTCCGAGTTCGGTCTCAAGATGGACACGGAAGACATGTACACCATTATTACGACCATGATGCCTGACCCGGAACTTCGCCGAAAAAAGGTTTTCGTGGGCGGGCATTCCCTGGGGGGTGTTCATGCCTCCATGTTTTCCGGATGGGATTTTGATGGTGATCCTGAAACACTTGATGACGCCGGTTTCAGGAATCTTAAAGGCCTTTTCGCTCTGGACTCCACCGTCTCTTCCACAGCAGACATTATCGACCCGATTGCCCGTCTTTTGCCGGAATATATTTATAAACTGGTGGAGAACATGACAGAAGTTGCCTATGCCGGTATTGCGAATTCCCTGTGCTGTCGGATCTGATTGGTCTTGCTTTGGGAATTGATTCCGCCTATATTGCCACAGATGCTGGACCGGATAAAAAACACCTGGGGGATGGACCCCTTTATTCATGGGCAAACTTTGATGAAATCGGAAATTCACAGGATCCAGACTTTCAAAGTGTATCCGGCACAATGACGTATACAACCATGACAGATGAAGTAACGGATATAAAGGATTTTGCCAGAGCATTATATCTGGGTCCTTCAAACCTGATGGAATGGTATTTCTCCAACCGTCGGATTGTGGATATGATAGCCGCAACACTGCCCTTTGGCCCCCGGTATGGCCTGAATTTCATCCATTCCGATCAGGTGGGAAATCTGCCGAAAAAAGAATTCATTGCATCAGATGGCATATTCCGGTCAGAACTGACAGACATGATCATTCCTATCGATGAAGACCGGATACCTGGCTATAATCATCTGGATGTTGTTCTGTCATCAGCCAACACGCCATCCCACCGGGAGAATGAAGTGATTGAACCTTTAATTAATTTTATTATCACCCATGCAAAGTAAAGGAGGGTATCCTTATGAAAAAAACGAAAAAACATTTGGTATTCATCGCAATGCTCCTTACGACGCTTCCCGTTCTTATTTTATTTTCAGCCTGTGATACAAAAGAAAAAGAAGAAGAAGAAGAATACGATTCAACATCTTGCCAGGCCCTGGAACTGGATTTTGATTATCTGGACAGGGGGAGCATAAACATGGCGTTGTTCACAACTTCTGATGATCTATGGAATACACTTGAAAAAATGATTTCGTTCGGTCCCAGACACACAGCCAGTGAAGCGGATCACAACTGGGTCAATTACCTTGAATACCGTATGCAGGAAATGGGGATTGAGCAGATCACCCGGGACGAAGTTCACGTATATGGTCACAACATTATGAGCCACCCCCAGGCCCCCAAAAAAGGAACGGCCCATCATATTTTCGGCATTCTTCCCGGTATGACCGAAGAAATCATTGTTCTTGGTGTTCATTCTGACGGCCAAAATGCAGTGGAGGAAAATGGGAGCGTCATGTTGCTTGAAATCGCAGAATATTTAAGCAAAATTCCGGTGGAATGCCGCAGGCACACATTTGCACTGGTGTTTCCCACAAGTCATATGGCGGCCTCAAGCAGTTGGGAGGCGGTCGGCTGGGCACTCAGACATCCGGAAATAATGAACAGGGCGGTTGCCTTTGTTGCACCGGAACATGTGGCATTCATGGATGATGATGTGGATGGTGATGATATCCCCTTCATGCTGATGGCTACGACAAAAGGTCTTAGATTCATTGCCAAGGAATATCGGGATGAACTGGACATTAGGATGTCGATCTGGAATATGGGCATCGGAACTGCGGGTACATGGTGGATGGTATCCGGTTTCAAGCCGACAATAGGCGGTATGACAGACCAAATCCCAGCCTATTTCAATGGTCTGTTCAATCCTAAAATCGGATTGGACCATATCAATAAGGATGTTTATTACGACACGACTTATTTTTTTGCAAAGGTCATAAGCTACATGGACGGGCTATCGAAAAGCGAATTAAGAGAATAAGTTTGGCAGGAAATAGTCATTGAATGAGCCCGAGCTGTTTGGCACTGACCACAGCCTGGGTTCGTTTCTTGACCTGGAGTTTGCTGAAAATGTTGTAATTATGCTTTTTAATCGTACCTTCGGACACAAACAATTGTTTGGCAATTTCCTGGTTTGAATGCCCTGAGGCCACCAGCCGAAGCACTTCAAGCTCTCTTTCGCTTAACGGTTCAACCAAAGGTTCGGGCAAAGCACTCTCACCATGTTTATGCGTTGCCAAAGCCTCCTTTTTAAAGGCATTCCGAAGATGCCCGATGTATTCAAGCGACTCTCCGTTATCGGCTATTTTTGATAACAGCTTCTTCATGGGTTCACCTTCTTCGATGAAAAGACGAACATATCCTTCAGGCCCGGCAAGAGAAATGGCCGCACTCAAGGAAATCAACGCTTCATCCGGTTGTTTGCAGGCATCGTATGCCATTGCTTTCAGGATATGAATTTCGATCACTCTTTTGATAAGCCTCATGTCCCATTGCTGTTTCAAACGTTTGTCAAGATACGTCAGCACATCCTGAATACCTGCTTTTTCTTTATGCCCCCCCCCTTTCCTTTTTCGCATAATCACTATCCTTGCCAGCGCAAACTGGGCGGCAAGATGCCATTCTTCATACTGAAAATGCTTTTGATAGAGAGGATAAAACGACAAATCGATATGATGATCTTCCGCACATTTTTCCGCCTCCCTTAAGAGCTGAGGTCTGGAATTCGCATTTGAAAGCAACCATCGTATTTTTAACGATGCGGCCAGAATCTTTGCTGACTCGCGATATCTTTCCATATCCGATATTTCATCAATGACCTTAAGAATACGGGCCATGGGTTCCTTTCTTGCCATTTTCAAACGAACAAGCGTTGTCAGCCCTTTTGATAAAAAGCCCCATTCCTTGACGAGACGCATGGATTCGATACTTGCGGTCAGTACCTCTTCTGTTTTATCCTGTTCATTTCGTTCTACCCAGATATGAGACAAAAAAACAGTCAGGCAATCCACAATGGGTATATGAACTTCCGTAATCGACCGGATCGACGACAATGCCTCATTGCAAATAGCTGCCGCCCTTCCCAACCTGCCTTGAACAAAATCTATCCAGGAACTGAAATAGGCGGCGCAGGCGGCGGCATAGAAATTGTCACTCCCTTTTTCCATCAGTTTTACATCTTCGATGATAACCCTGGCTTTCTCAAACTCTCCGGTGGTGATATGGGTCAACCCAATGTTCAGAAGTACGGTGCCTTTTAGAGTTCTGTCCCCTTCTCCCAGATTGTTCATGGCATTTTTGCACAACTCTATTATTTTCTCCGGGTGCCTACCTTCTTCTCGTGCCAGCATGACCTTTAACGCCATAATAAACCCCTGGATCTGCTGGTTTGTAAAATATTTGGAAATGCGTTTTCCCGGATCATGTTGTGAAAAAAGCGTTTCCGCATCTTTCAGGCGCTCTTTTACTTTCTGATATGTGGAATTGGTTTTTTCCGGGTAGATGACCCATGCATGAACGATACTGAATATGATATGATTTTTTTATCAATGCTTCGGGAAGCAAAGAAAGCCAGCGGTATACGGTTTTTCTCTTGCCGCGGTACAAATAATCCGTCCCGAATTTTTCCATTAAATCGACTACCCGATCCATATCCTTCCCACTCATGGCATGGAGAATTGCCTCATCCGCATACTGATGCTTTTCAAACCACAGACTGGCCCTTAAATGCGATTGGTTTAACCTGCAGGTATCGGATTTTTCAATTCTGGCCCATAAAAGCTCAGCAAACAATTTGTGATACCGGTACCATTTCCCATACTCATCCAGGGGAACGATAAACAAATTGGCCTTATAAATCTGCTCCAGTATCTGCGCACTGTTATTTTTTTCAACGACCGCATCACAGAGAGAAGCGCACATCCGATCAGCGAATTCAGCATTCCCAGGACAGTTCCCTTAAACTGTTTATTGATGGTTTGAATCGACGATACAAGATAGGTGCAAAACCGAGCAGGGTCATTATCTCCCTTATCCAGGGATATCCATGCTACCGGCAGTTTGCTTTTCTTGGCCCATTCGGCCAGAAGCGTCGTTTTGCCTGAACCGGGAGGTGCCGATACAATCGTCAATTTCAAAGATTTACTGTTATCCAGCTTTTTCAACACCAGGGCCTTGTGGACAAGGGTTGTCCTGCTAAAGGGGATATTGAGCTTGGTCTTTATAATTTGTGATACCATGATTTGCATGTACTCATATTGGCGTGGCTGTTGTTTATTGCTGATTTAAAAGCTATCGGTATTACTTCTTAAAGTATACAAACTTTATTCAAAATACAACCTCATTTATAAACCGATCATATTTCGTCCGGCGTTAAAAACACGACTGAACGTTCCTTTTTTATCCTTCAGTATCTCCTCACAAAGCATCTGAAAGTCAGGTCCGGGAAACTGGATTTCGTCATTGCCGGCAAAACCTGTCTGTGTTATACCAGTTTAAAATAGATTAAGACCGATTGTAACAGTACGATAGAACTTCAAAACAACATATCTGAAAGGCTCACCATGCCACGTATCAGCTACTGGCCGGACGAATATATCGGCAAAACCATGAGCGCCAAAGACGCGCTGTCGGGCATCAAGTCCGGCCGACGGATTTTTATCGGCTCATCATGCGGCGAGCCCCAGCATCTGGTCAAAGAACTGGTGGCCAGCGCCAAATGCTTTTCCGGTCTGGAAATTATCCGCCTGATGAGCCTGGAAAACTCGCCCTTAACAATTCAGACCGGCGGTGACACCAGCGACTATTTTCGGATCAAAAACATCTATCACGGATCTGCCGGCGCCCGCCACCTGTCCGGCGCCAAACCGTTTTTAACGCCCATTCATATTTCAAGCGTGCCTGACCTGTTCCGACAGGGCCACCTGCCCTTGCAGGCCGCCCTGGTCCAGGCCTCCCCGCCGGACGACTTCGGATGGATGAGCCTGGGGCTCTCTGTGGACATCTCTCTGGCCGCGGTTCAGTCCGCAGACTATGTGGTGGTCCAGGTCAACCCGGCCATGCCCCGGGTGTTGGGCCACAGTTTCATCCATGTCAATGACGTTCACGCCATTGTGGAACATGAAGAACCTTTGCTGACCATCGGCGATATCCCCGAATTTGAAAGCGCCCATAAAATCGCGAAACTTGTGGCCAACCTGATCGACGACGGAGCCACCTTTCAGCTCGGCCTGGGTGTTACGCCCAAGGCCATCATCCTGGCCCTGGCCGAAAAAAACGACCTGGGCGTGCATACCCAGTTTGTCATTGACGGCATTATGGACCTGGTTTCCCGGGGCGTTATCACCAACCGCTATAAGGGTTTAAATGAAGGCAAAATCGTGGCCAGCAACGCCGCGGGCTCTCAGAACCTGTACGAGTTCATCCACGACAACCCGTCTATTGAATTCTTTCCGTCCGACTACGTCAACAACCCAACCGTTATCGGTCGGCACAACCGAATGATGGCCGTTAACATGGCCATGGAAATAGACCTGACCGGCCAGGCGTCCGTGGATGCCCTGCCCCACAACTACTTTGCCGGGGTATCCAGCGTGATGGATTTTATCCGGGGCGCCACCTCAGCGCCGGACGGAAAATCCATTCTGCTGATTCCCTCCACCACCTTAGACGGTAAGGCCAGCCGGATTGTGCCGGAGCTTAATAGCGGGGCCGTGGCCATTCCCAGAAGCGATGTCTACTATGTGGTCAGCGAATACGGCGCCGTCAACTTGTTCGGTAAAACCCTGGAAGAAAGGGCCATTGCCATGATCAGCCTGGCCCATCCCGATTTCCGGGACGAAATGTTTGACCAGGCCCGGGACCAGGGGCTGTTGAGTCGCCAGCGCCGCCGATTGAGAGAGTCACTTAGAAGTGTTTATCCGGCCGGTCTGGAAGAGTCCCGCACCTACGACGGCCAGTCCGTCAAGTTCCGCCCGGCCAAACCGGTAGACGGCCGCCGCATCCAGGAGCACTTTTATCAACTGGACAAAGAAGATGTAGTGGCCCGGTTTTTTCACGAAAAAACCCGGTTTCTGAGCGACGAGATCGAGGATATGATCGAGATCAACTACATCGACAACCTTACGCTGATAGCCATTACCGGTGCCTTCGGCTTCGGATCGGTTGTCGGCGTGGGCGCCTACATGCGGGAAAGAAACAGAAATACGGCGGAAGTGGCGTTTTCCGTGTCCAGCCAGTGGCGCGGCCGGGGCATCGCCTCCATTCTACTGCAAAAACTGGCCCAGGCCGCCAAAGTCAACGGACTGGACGGGCTGATGGCTTACACCGAGCTCACCAATCAGGCCATGAAAAAACTGTTCCAATCCCTGCCCGACCCCGTTACCGTCACCCGTGAGGAAAATATTTTGATTTTGCGCTGTAATTTTCTGAAGGCGGAATCATAAACGCAAGAGACATTACTTTCACGATACGGTCCAACCATGATGAAAGGAGATCGACATAAGTAAAATCAATTCGGCCTGTCAGGACATGTAATTCTGCATAACCTCCCGAATCACCATATCCACATTATCTTGATGAATGCCATACTGAGTACAGGTGGCTTTTGCGATGTCAAATTTCCCCGGATCCTTCACATCAGACAATCTGGAAAACATGCCCAATCGTTTTCCGACCTGATACACCATCCGCTCTTCATCAGACAAATTTAAAAAGGTGGTCAAAACGCCAATCATTTTCTCTCTGTCACCCGGCATCACACCTTCCACTTCCTGATGGAGATTGACAATATTGTGGCTTTCCACATAAGAGGTAATGCCATCCAGATTTTCAAGAAACCGTTTTATTTCATGGGCAATATCCGTTTCCGTTGCAGGGATGAATGCGTCGGGCCGAGTCTTCGAAAAAAGTTCAACCCCTCTGGGGGGCACAAGAGTGAGAAATCGAATGATCGGCGGATTGATTTGATTGATCACGCCAGCTGTTTCAATTGCGTGCGCTTCAGTCAAATTTTTACCACCAATCCCTAAAAGAACACATTCCGACAGTTCAATTCCCGCATTCTTGACCTTTTTGCCCGCCGCCACTTGCATTTCTTTCGTGCAGCCTTTTTTAACCAGTTGGAGAATGTTATCCGAACCGGTCTCAAGCCCGGAATGAATCCGATTCAGGCCGAGTTCCGCATAGGTTTTCAGATTTTCATCACTGATGTTGCATAATGTGTGTGTTCGGGCAAACGACGTGATTCTTTCCACCTCCGGAAAATATCGGTTAATAAGATTTAAAATTTCGATCACATCAGCCGGTTTCATGATCAGGCTATCTGCATCCTGAAAAAAAATGGATTTCATTCCAGCCGAATACCAGTGCAAAACAGCGTAAAACAAAGGGCGCTCAACAAACGGGATCGATGTTGCCATTCTATCCACAACACCTTGCGTTAATCGGGCACTTTCTTCACACGCGTTCTTAATGGCATTGATGGTTTTATATGCGGTTTCAATGTCACGAATGATATGTTCCAAAGCCCTTATGGAAAAAGTTTCATTTTTATAAAGGGGACAGAACGAACACTGATTCCATGGGCAATTCCTTGTCAGACGCAACAAAAGGCTTTCTGCCTCAGCCGGTGGCCTGACAGGGCCCTGCTCAAAACTGTAAGGGAGGTTTCTTTTTCTCTTTGATTCCATATTCCTTTTCAATCCATAACTCATCCCCCTGCTAAGCGTGGGAGAATGGTAAAAGCCATGCTGAGTATTTAAAAACAGCTCTTTTCAACCAAAGGGAACCGAGCTGATTCTGTATCCAATACCCAAAGGGAGCAAAAAGATGAAGAAAGCCTTAACACAACCAACATGGGAGTGCAAATACCATATCGTTTGGCATTACATTTGGTTTTGCTTTGGGGAAATCGCAAATGCGATTCCCTTGGTAAAGACTTTAGGCAAGATTGACACTGATAGTATTATGCTATAAATAGAATAATCAAAATTCACGATAACTTCACGCCCAATTGACAATCAAGAGGTATATATTGGATACATCCCGAACAGAATTCTGGAGAGCAAAACTTACCAAACACTATCCCATAATTGAGAAATCCGTTAAAAGACGTTTTCAAAATGACCCTGAAAAGATGAGTGAGGCACTGTCGTTTGTATCAGAAAAGCTTGTTGAAGATAATTTGAGACGTTTAGCCCTTTATGATCCTGGAAGAGGGGCTAAATTCGAAACTTATTTTACCATACTTGTGCAGCGGCTGATCAGCAGATTTATTGAACAAAGCCGCAAGTCAAGAAGATTCCCCCAATGGATTAAACAACAAGGGAATTTTCTTTGGCAAACGATATACAAACTCCTTTGCTGGGAACAACATTCAGAAAAAGATGTTTCTGAATATATAAAAAATTCCGTCATAGGCAACCGGGACGAGCACATTATTCAGGAAGCCATCTGGATGATACGGTTACAGTATCCGGACTGTGGAAAAAACGAGCATTTAGAAACCAGCCTCGATTATGAAGATGATGCTTTGAATCCATCCCTCGATCAGACACCATCCCTTCATCATCTTTCACCTGAAGAACAGGTTGCCTACAACCAGGTATTGAAACTGACCGAGGTTATTTTCATGGAACCTTCTATGGATGACACTTCAGGTAAGATGATTACAGGGGAGATAGCCGCGATCAAAAAGCGTCTTTCACAACAATTCACGCCTTCACCTGAAAAAAGACTTTTTCTGAAGATGATCTACCAGGACGGCATGAGCGTAAGCAATGCCGGTAGAATGTTGGGATGGAATACCAACCAGGCGGCCGGCCATCATCGAAGATTGATGGCTCTTTTAAAAGAAATCCTTGGAGATGATTTTTTAATATAAATTTTCGACAAATTAAACGTCATTGGCTGTCTATCATTTATAACATAGGATTTTTTAAGATAATGGGTTTTGGCGTCCTGGAATAAAATAATCAGAACGCATGCCATTCAGTATACGATAATAGGAGACGACAACTTGGAAAACAAATATACGTTCTTAAAAGACCGATTAAAGGTACTATTTGCCCTTTCAGTAAAAAAGCATGACGAAAAAGGAGAATGTCCTGATAGTGCTGAATTCGCTGCCCTGATAGACGGCAATGTCAGTTCAGAAAAACGGGAAGCGCTTTTCTCGCACGTTGATGCCTGCCCTGAATGTTATCATGAATGGCTGACTGCAACAGCGATTTTGTCGGATAATGACAAAACGGACGTCACAGACCGGCATCATCACTCTAAAACCGGTTTTTTCAACACATATAAAGCGCGTTTTGCAATTGCGACTGCAGTGGCGGCATCTTTGGTGTGTTTAATCTATTTCAATATGTTCACCCAGCCGTCTGTTTCAACAATGATCAATCGGCAGTACCAGTTGGCAATGGCTGCCAACCATTTAGTAAAAGACGCTGATAGAGGGCCGGATTTGCTTATTCAGGAAAACAATACCGTGAATCAGGGCTATGGATTTGCAGGCCTGTCAATTGAAAAGCCCTCTCCTTTTGCCCAAACATTTATTTCCGGATATAACACCGGCAGCAAAATGCTGATAAACAGGGAAACACCGCCTGATAAAATTGCGGATACAAATAAAGCGTATTTTTGGGCCGGCCGATGGTTTGCCCTTATATCATACGTTTGCAAGTCAAATGACACACTTCCGGAAAATTTATGGGAAGTACAGCACGATACGGCTCAATGGCTGATCAACGATTTAAGTCGCCACGAAAAAGAACAAAATGAAGCGGTTATCCTCACAAGATCAATTCAGCGTATCGACAAGGAAATGGTTCAAAAACAAAATGGCGCGTGCCGGATGATCATATCAGAGCTTAATTTTGTTACTGAAGGGTTGAACGCTTCAAAATAATTAATTAGAGATTTAAAATGGTTAATAGGCGGAATCGTATGTTAAATCATAAATATCAATTTCTGATTGTCTGGATGGTTCTCTTCCTCGCAGGTATACCGTGTGCAAAAGCCGGGTCCGAATATCGGGAGAGCCTGAAATCAAATGTACAATTCTATATCAAGGCATATGGTCTCGCTGATGCGGGCTCAAATAAACTGGTGAAAAGAGCATGCAACGTATTTGAAAAAGTGTCGCAGGTAGCAGACAAAAGAGGAAACCACATTCCCAGTCTGAAAATTGTGAACAGTCCCGGCGATCCCTGGACCATTTCTCTTCCTGACGGAAATATCGTACTTTCAATAAAAGCACTTGAGATCTGCTATTCCGATGTAAGCATGACTAAGGGAGATGCGAGGCTGGCATTCATCATAGGCCACGAACTGGCACACACTGCCAATAACGACTTCTGGCATATGCAAACCTTTATGGCACTTTCAGGTGATCCCGATCCATGGTCAAAACGATTAAAAAAAATACTTGAAGAAAACTCAGATGCATTGAAAGAAAAAGACATAGAAGCGCTGTCCCGATCAAAGGAAAAGGAAATGGCGGCAGATGATCTGGGATTTATGTATGCAGCGATATCGGGTTTCTCAATGGCCACACTTTCACTGGAAACAAACGGGGATGATTTTTTTACCTATTGGATGGCGCAAACCCATACAAAAATTGATATCAGTCACCCCCACCCCAAGGAAAGAGCAAGGCTTCTTCAGGTAAAATTGAAGAGACTCGGAGAAAAAATTGATTTTTTTGAATTCGGTTCGCGCTTAGCCCATTTCGGCCGATACGAAGATGCCATTTATTTTCTCAAAGAATTTCAGAAAATATTTCCGTCAAGAGAAGTGTTCAATAACCTGGGATACTGCTATCTTCAAATGGCAATCAAAAAGATGCCCGCATCCCTTGCTTATGATTACTGGTTTCCCTGGATGATTGATATATCAAGCCTCGCCGAATCCTCATTATCAAGGTCGGGAAATGAGCAGAAGTTTATTTCAGATCAGGTAAAAGAGGTGTTGAATTTATCCATCAGTTGTTTTGAAAGTGCCTGCAAGCAAGACAAATTATATCTGCCTTCACGTTTAAATCTTATATCCGCCTATTTCTATTTAGGAGAAATTTATAAAGCCAGAGCCGTTGTTGAGGAGGCACTTTCACTTGATCCCGATAATGACGAAATCAAATGTCTTCAGGCAATCGTGATGATGGAAGAAGCGCCGAATGTGGATATGTGGCCGTATGTAATCGAAATACTGAAAACGCTTTCAGGAAAAGAAAATTCGCCCGTCTCCATTCAATACAATCTTGCCAGACTGCTTGAGAAAAGAAAGCGTAATGGTGAAGCCATGAGCGTATTTAAAAAACTGGCTGAACACCCGGAAAATTTACCCAATCCTTTTAGATTGGCAGTATGTGAAAAAGTAGAAGGAAAAAGCATCCCTTCGCCCCCCCCCTCCACCGCGCCCCTTCCTTTGTCCTTTAAAATGCCGGCAAAAATCGGCCAGGATTTACAGGAAGATAAGGAAATACAAAAACAGATATCAAATTGGGAGCGAATATCTTTTGCCTGGCAAAATGGAATGATAAAAGGGGATATTTACACCCTTCCTGACGGCACAAAAATACTTGCTGTCAATGGTTTTGTTGAAATGCTCATTATTAAAGATAGATTGGGCTCCGTGAAAGATATTGAGAAGCGTTTTGGCAAACCTTTTATGGACAAGGTCTGGGGAAAGACCGTATTGTCCTATAGTCCCAAATGGTCTGTCATGGCTGAAGCCGATCAGATAAAAGAAATATGGATTTCGGAATAATATGATATCTTCTCCATTTCCTCAATACATCGGTTTTGCGGTCAGCGCTAAAAATGATTCAACGGAATTTATGTTGTCACCTGAGGAAAAGATCATCATTTCTTCCCGGGCAAGTGATAAACGTAAACTCGAATTTTTTTTGGGAAGGGCAGCATGCTATGATGCCTTGAAAAAAGTCGGTTTTAAATTTCCTCCGCCCATACTAAAAGGGGGTTTCAACGAACCTATCTGGCCGGATGAATTTGTCGGTGCCATTACGCATACCGATGAAATTGCGATATGCGCCGTTGGTCCATATAATAGAACAACCGGGATCGGTATTGACCTTGAATATCTGGAGGGAGTTAGGCGTGAGATCCCCAGGAATGCTTATAAAATGATATGCGCGGGGCCGGAACTTGAATGGGTAACTTCAGAAGACGGAAAGGCCGATTTCAGAATTAAACGTCTGTTTTCAGCAAAGGAAGCTGCTTTCAAGGCGTTTTTTCCACATGCCCGGTCTTTCCTTGACTTTTCCGATGCCAGGTTAAGCTGGAATGATAAAAAAAGGGTATTCAACGGGAAGCTTCAAAGGCCGATAGGCAAATTGTTTCCTGAAGGTTATCCATTTGAGATTGGCAGTCGAGTTATTCGTCCCTATGTCTTTAGTTTCATGCATCTTCCCGGAGTGGACAACTTATAGCGAATATCTCGAAAATATTTTCTTTGATTATATAGGATTACCACTCACCTGAAATTTAACCATATCCATTGTCATTTATATTAATAACCAAACATAATAAAATTTCTGGTACTGGAATCTTTTCCATAGTTGCCATACTCATCAATGGCCGCCACAGACCACGCATATAAACCACTTTCAACAAAAAAATCATATTCTTGATAATCTATTGATAAAGAAGTATCACTTGTAACAAATTCGATAGGATCTATACCGGTTAGATTCATTCTTGTAAATTGTATTCTGTATGTTGATGCACCTTCTACATCAGTCCATTTAAAAGAAAGTTGGTCTTTGCTTAGCATAGCTCCATTTGATGGAGCTGTTAAATTCGCTTCAAAGTCATAGGTTAAAATGATGCCAAGTTCTGTTGTTTTGTCAGCCTCAACTGTAATATCTTCGACATACTCTCCCCGCAAAAAAGGCTCTTCTGTCATTGTTAGCGGGTTGTATCCATTTGCAAGCACGACCAGCCTTATGCCGCTTCCAGCCGGTACTTGATCAACTATCCCTTCCCCATCACTGCAATTAAATGTCGCATCCTCTAAATCGACGAGCAGATTGTTATCCTTATCATAAATCGCAAAAATAACCGTCCGGATGGTACCACTCATACAATCAGCCTCTGTAGTGGTCAATGCTGCAGCAATCATGTCCGACTGCCGATTCACATCCGGCCACCTGATTTCAAAGGTTATTGCCCCGGTTTCGGTTGCCCCGCCTGCAGCAGTTTCATTACCGGCGCAGCCAACCATTAAAAATAATACCCCCAAAAGCATAACTCCCAATACTATATTTCGCTGATTATAAAGATGTATTGATTTCATCGTTACCATTTTCCTGAAATTTGACCATATCCATTTTCGCCAACATCAGTTGTACTGTTATCGTCTATATCGTCAATTGTCTTATTATCCGGGTTATCCCTGCTGTTTAAAAGAATAATACCACCTGTCAACGCAGACACACCTGCGATCAACCACCATTTATGCTCTGCAATCCAAGAGAATGATCGAGTCCCTTTTATGAATGGCATCTTGATTTCAGGAGACAATCGCGTTTGGGGTGTTTCTATTTCTTCATTTTGATTAGATAATTGCCATTCTTTTGCCATTGCGTGGATTGGCAATGAATACGCATGATTAATTAAAAATATAAGAACAACAATAAATCGCTTGATTGGTTTCAAAGTTAGCCCCTCCTGACCAATGTTTTATTTCCTGATAAACAAAAAGTCGCCCCCGACATGACCGGCATTTCTCAAATCCGAACATTCAGGTGTTTGGTAAGAATTTAACATGACGATGTGGCGCACTTTTGTAAAAAGCATATTTGCTTCCATAATCCCTTTATTGTCTGCAAGTGTATCGATTAGTGAAGACGCAAATACCGAGTGACCGTCTTTTCCACCACTGTCAATGACCGGCTCAAGCCCTCCGGATGAAATGACACAGCGTGATTTTTTATGTGCAATAGTCTTATAATAGTTGAGATTTTTTAGACTGATCGGGGGACTCTCGACCGAACGTGACAGTTTTCCCGCATAACAGCTATCCGATACAACCAACACATGTTTAGCAGCAATCGCCTTTAGGATAGTTGCAATATAAGAATTCGGTACCCAGTTGATTTCATTGTCATTTTTTGCATCTACAGGCAACCAGTAGCCCTCATCCGCTTTTTCATCCAAAAGACCGTGGCCTGCATAAAATATCAGAAGATTATCCTCTTCCGTGAGACTGTTTCTGAGTTTATTGAACGCAAGAATGATATCCTCGCGTTTGGCGTTTAAAAGGAGGGTGACCTTAAAACCATATAGTTCTTCCAGAGCAGACGCCACTTTCCTGGCATCGTTTTCAGCTGATTTTAGTTCCGGAAGAAACGAATATTGATTATTCCCAATGACAAGCGCATGAAAGCGGCCAAAACCAGATTTTTCGGAATTCATTTTAATCTGAAAAAAATCGGACGCCACAAGGGCGTCATCAAAAAAAATATTGATTTTCCATTTTCCTGAACCATTTTGCTTCAAGGTGTCGCCTACAGGTAGTTTATGCCATGATGTTCCTTGCTTGACATAGGTCTTTAAAGATGTCTTCACAGGATGTTCATTGGTCGTATAATATAATTTGCCATCAGGTGTGTACCATTCCCACTTGAAATGGTGACTTCCGGACAGATTGGCATACCGGATATGGGAAATGATCTCTGCATCGTCGGACGTAAACTTACCCGAAACTTCGACAGGGTGACTATCATCTTCCGTTATTTCGACACCTTTTGATATACTTGTGGAAATGATTTTGAAGGAAGGAATGGCCTTTTCTTTCTGTTTCAAACCACACCCCGAAACAAAGACAATAGTGCCACATAAGATTGATATGGTAGAAATTGCAAAGACATTTAAAGGCCTTTTATTAACCGTGCGAATAGAATTTATTCTCATTTTTTCACATCCTGCTATCCGTTATCATGGGTTGCGTGTATATCTATTTTGAGATAACTTGAAGTTAAATCTCTTAAAGAAGCATGTGTGCATCAATTGCTATCGGCCCTTGATTTTAATTGCACACAATTTCTAATAAATATAGACAGCCTTTGGATCATTATTTGTCGAATTATTTTTGTAAGGGAGATATGGATTTCACAGTAAAGGGGGATGGCTATTTACCATCTCCTTTATATAATTTTTAGGAAGTTTCTTTAGGGGGGGTAGTCTATGTTTTCAAGGAACACTATCCCTTAATTCCCGTTGCTCATCAGATAATGTGTCAATGGATCATATTCTCCTTTATCTTCAATCCACTTCCAAGTGATGCCTTCGTCATCCTGGTTGACGGACGTGAATTCAAATGCTGCCGGATGATCGTCATCAATAATGATGACGTTGTCGCAAGGGACCATAATGGGTAGAAGATGAGGAAAATCGGAGGCAGAGAGGCTCACACGGACCCGATGTCCTTTCTTGAAGACATTCGCTGTCGGCCAAATTTCCACCACATATTTATAAACCTCGTTCTCATTGATTTTATTTGGATGTTTATCCGCATCATCATAGAAAGGATCAAACGCCGTGTAATTGGGGTCGATCTCATGCACAAGTTCAGGATCAAAAGGTCTGTGTGAGGCTCTTAACCAGCCGGAGGTTATATTTTTCGCCCTTCCTTTCGGAAATACGTCGTTTATTTCGACGACGAACTGCACATCATCTTCTTCGGTTAAAATTTTCACAGTGTTATTTTCATCTTCCACCGCACCCAGATCGTTGTTCGTCACGGCGAAAAAGAGATCAAGAAACTTATTGATCCAAGTGTTTTCGAGTGGATCATCAAATGTGGTCTTTGACCAGAAGGTCAATTTCATGGGGCCAGTGATTTCAATATCTTCTTTTAACGGATCTGTTGTGAAGGTGAGAACGCCGATCTCATCCAATCGTTCGTCTTCGTAAAACATTTGATCGTCCACATCTTTATCAAATATGTATTTGTAGGTTTGGGAAATCAATGCCGGTATTCCCATAAACCATCTGGAAAAGGATCGGGATATCATTCCATGAAGTTGTTGCCGGGGTCGATGTTTTAAAACCGGATTGTTTCCATCGTAGTCTTTTGAAGCAACTTCTGCACTTAATTTATAATCATTTTTCCTGTTAAAAAAGGAAAACAAATCTCTGTAATTGTATTTTGCCTTCTTTTTTGAAAGATAGAGAATCTCATGGTCTAAACGGGAGTCGGGAAGAGGCCATGATTTTTCAGCCCGCCATTTATCCTCTCCCATGATGTAGAGGGCGACCGGATATTCAACCATGAACGGATCTTCTATGCCTTTGATCTTCCAGTCGAACCATCTGGCCTGAACGGCATTGGTTGTCGGCATCATACCATCTACCCCCAGACAGAATGCCCCGTCCCCATGATACCAGGGACCAATGACCATGGCCTTGTCTTCCGCAGCATGTTGGGAAAGGCCATATTGATAGGTTTTGCTTTCGCCGTTCGTGAATATGTCTTGATCACATGTGTATTTGGATCCTCCCAGGTGCCGTCCATATCGGCATTTTCGCCACCAAGATAGAGAGTAGACGGCAGCATGGCCAGCAAATCGACGCCCAACAACCAGATTGGGATAAAAAGGAGATCCATGTTCCCCCCATGCATGACAATGTCCTTGTAGGCATCTGCCATGGGAACGATAGGGAAAAGGGCCTTCAGATGCACAGGCTCGCTATTTTCATTCACTTCGATATTTCCAGCAGCCATAAACTGGATGATCGCCATGTAAGACGGCCCCAGCATCCCCACCTTGCCGTCTGACCAGGGGTGTTTCGGAATCCATTTGTCGACCACAAAAGCCACATCTTTGTGTTCCGTCTCATCAAAAGACATCCAGGTGCCTTCTGCGGAACCGGTTCCCCTTAAATCGATGCAAAGGATATTATATCCTCGGGTGAAAAGGGTCAACGCATCAAAAATACACAATTCCCTCCTGTAAGGCGTTGCCACGAGGATGGTGGGTAAAGGCTCGTCACCGGCGTGTTTAATAAGCGTCGCCCAGAGATCGACCGCTTCTGCCCCATCTATTTCCGGAATGGCGATTCTAAGATTAAACTGACAAACCGCATCCTGATACCCTTTGAAAGCCAATGCCTGCTTAATCAGATCCTCCCCCTCTTTGGAAATTTCATCTGCAAACAGGACTGGAGATTGCATCATTAGAATCATAGCGACTAGTGTTCCAAACATCCGTTTTTTTGCACACATCTCTTCACCCCCTTTCAATTTGAAAGTTTATTTGCATTTTTTGACCCTTACACTATGATCAATCTGTCCCGAGTTTTCCCCAATATGCCAGTGAATCAGCCACATCCCCCATATCAAGTTCTTCAAGGGTTTGCCTGGTCGGCCAGCCCGTATCAATATCCCAGCCCTCATACGTATAGAATTTGGTTTTAAAATTTTCAAACTTATCACTATCAAAGCACCTGTGGCCGCAATCGCGATAGGCCCATTTTTTTATCTTGTCAGGATTATACGTCGGCATTTTATACGTCTCGGGAAACGGGCTTTTATACATGTACTCTGAAAACCGAACCATATCTCTGTGTCTTCCCTGCAGCACCCAGATAGCATTATCCAGATTCCAAATTTTTCGGCCAATTTCCATTCCCTCAAGAAATGACAGGTTCTTGCCTGTGACTGTTTTTATGAATTGGGGTTCTACCCAAGGTGAGGATCCTGCTTTATCTTCCCTGGATCTATTTACAAAATCAGGCCATTTCATATCGCAGAAGAGCATGGACTCCTTGAAGAAACGCGTAAAGTGCCTGTGCCATGCTACCAATCGTACAATGTGGATGGAATAGATATTTTCCGTACTGTAATTCAGCATTTGCATGGCATCCTCAGGGCTGTCATATTCATTTGCCTGGGGCAGCATTTTACTGCTGTAAATCCTCACTGCCTCTTCGGCTGTGGCGTCCGTGCCCCTGAACGGGATACGTTCGCCCCAGTAGTTGTCCAGGTAAATTTGCGCAAAGGCATGCTCATTGATGTCCCGATCGCCCAGAATGGTGCCATACCCCCATTCAACCTCGGCCCGGCCGTCGTAGTGGTGTTCTGGCATGCCCCAGTAGGGGAACCTTAAGTGTGATTTATCTTCTTCGGTATTATCGCCAAGGTCATCCACTCTTCCCCATTTTACAACTGCCCTCATGAAGCCATCTGCAACCGTATCCCCAAAAGGCGTATCCCTTTCGGCGACAATCCTCAGCAGTTCCCCGGCAAACTCAAGAGAACCGAAAGTTGAAAAATCAAGGTCAGATTCGATTTCAGCCCCTGACCCCGAAAGACCGATCACGCCTTTTTCCGCAAGATCATTCAGATAGGGAAGGCCTTGAAAAAAATCATACGTATTAAATCCGTATCGATTGATCAGATCTGTTGCCTCGATCTGAAATTCCCGTTCGTCGGCCTGTCCATAAAACCATGTCCCCGCACATGATGCGCCATTTGCCTTTCCCGATTTATACCGTCCTCTGCAGGCCGCATAACATCCCATACAGCTTAATGGCCCTTTTTTTTCCTTCCTTAAAGAATCCGTTAAATCGCCATTATAAAAGTAGGTCGGTGTCTTGCCGTATGCATCCATGATGGTCGGGGGCATATTATGTCGTATCATCCCTCGGGACAAACTCATTAAATCCGCTTTATCAACATCAAGGGCGTAGTCACGCACATTCGAAAGACGCGCACTCAACAAACCGGCAGGATCATCCACCGGAACACTTCCTGTCCCTATAACACTGATGGCTTTAAGATTCTTTGACCCCCAGACACCGCCAAAACCACCCTGCCCTGCAGCACACGCCGCGCTGTGTATCAGGCATGCCATACGGCTCTTTTTTTCTCCTGCTCTTCCGATTGTCAACACGGCAGGTCGTTGTGTGGTGCTGCCGTTTGTGTCGTTGGGGGAAATCCATGAACCATAAGTTTCTTGCCCGGCCACGTAAGCCCAAATCATATATTGCGTTTCAGTCGTATCCTTTCCCCATAATCCAATTTCGTCGCAATCTCTTATTGTAATATTTTCATCACGAATATCGATCCATACGGCATTGGGAGATGCCCCCTCAATCACGATACCGTCATAACCTGCAAACTTGAGCATCGGCCCGAAGTATCCGCCGAAATTTGACCGGGTAAACCAGCCAATAGGATATTGTTGTACGCCGATTCCCTGAACCTCTGTTCTGCCTGTTGCTGCCGGGACACCTGTTGCCGAGAGAGGCGAAGTCATGATGGTGACCACATTATCAGGATGGAAACCGCCATCGTCAGGTGAATTATGATCCATATTTTCAAAGTCAAGCCCTTTTTCCTTTACTGCAATATCATAAAACAGGGCTGAACCGATACCATGGCCGCCGCCCCATTTTTCATATTTCGCCGTATCAATAAAACTAATGTTTCTTGTCGTTAAATCAACTCTTATAATTTTACCTACATATCCGCCCATGGAAATAACCTCCAAAATTTTCTAAGAAATATCATACCCTAAAAATGCCCAATTTAAGCCCCTTAAATTGACCTCATATCCCTCATCACCTTCTTGTTCGGGCATCTCAGTCGCAAATGTTATGGCACCCAAAGGACACATGGTCTCACATGCCCGCACGCCTTCAATGCCGCCTCCAACAGATGCAAAATGATGGGGCGCATTAATGCACAGGTCGCACTTACGGGATTTTAAAAGCTCTCCAAATCTCTCGTCAGGTGCGATAATAGGCTTTTTGGGTTCATATGGACAGGCCATCACGCATCGGCCGCACCCAATGCAGTTATTCGGTTTGACCAATCTGACATTTCCATGCTCTTTGTCTATAATAAGCGCCGCGTTTGGGCAGGCATCAACACACTTGGGGTTTTCGCATTGGCGGCATTGAGAGATATGAATATTATCAGGGTAGCAGCCAAGGGTATTTTGTACCACTTGTATTCTAGATAAAGAAAGATTGACACATCCTTCATTGACCAGTGAACAGGAAATCATGCAAGTTAAACACCCCTGACATTTTTTTGTATCTACAAGAATATATCCCAAACTTACACCTGGTGAAAGATCAGGTATGGTGTCCTTATCGCAAGAGATCAATCCGGCTCCGGTTGCGCTGATGGCAAATACGCCGACTATCTTTAAAAATCCTCTTCTGGACAGCTCGTGATTCCCAGACGCATCCATTGATTTGTTATTATTTTCTTCTTTTCGTTTCATTACTCTCAATACCTCCTAACTTATATTTAGAGCTGCCGTATTCGCATTTATCTCTAACGTTTGAACAGTTGGTCCGCCGGAAATGACTTTTCCGCACACCCCGCGCAAGGGACGTTTGCCTGAATGCAATAGTTGAACCCGTTATTCCAGCCGCGAGCAGAGCAGTCCGCAATCGTGTATGGACCCTTGCAGCCTAATTTATAAAAACACTTTCCTTCCTGACCGATTTCAGTGGCAAAGTGGCCTTTATCATAAAGCGGCCTTCTGGGACAAAAGTAGTGAACGGTTCGATGAAATATGTCCACTGGCCGACTGTCGTTGTCGTCCAGGATAAACTTCTCTCCACAGAGAACTTTCGCGATTGTTGCAGCCACCCAATCCGGATGTGCCGGACAGCCGGGAATGTTAATGGTCGGAATACCGGCAACCTCTGAAACCGTCTTTACTGCTGTAGGATTTGAACCGGATGCAGGAATGCCGCCATAGCTTGCGCAGGTTCCCACACAAACAACTGCCTGGGCATTTGGTGCAAGTTCCTGAACTGCCTCCAGCATGGTCACATCCCGGCCATTTTCAGTAAAAAGCGTACAGGCCATGCCATCAAAGGCTGCGGGAACGCCTCCTTCAACAACCAGGATGTAATCGTTTTCCTGGGCGGCTCTTAAACTTTGTACGGCAAGGTCTCCTGCCGCCGACATAAAGGTTTTTGCAAAAGAGGCATGCATGTAGTTAGATTGTTGCCATGATAAAACATCCCCCATTTGTTTAAAATTCCTAATAATCAAGGTGTGCCCCTTACAACCCAAAATGTTGACTCACCCAAGCGCCCAATTTCGTTATTATTAAAAATCGAGATACTACTCCAGAATAGTACCCCAATCCAGAGGCATTGAAAAACCACTACTGGTTGGAGTCTTATCGCTGTAAATCGTCGCCAAGGACGATGGATTGACAAACGGTATGTTGATACGTGTCGCAGTTGTGCCGCCTTGAAAAATAGTGTAAACACCACCTGGCAGCGTTTCTTCCTGGGATTTTGATAACACGCAAGGCCAGGCCACATCCAGGACCTCCAGTACATTGCAACGATCGGAACCTGCCATGGTGCTGATCTCCAAGCGAAGCGAATGGCCGGCACCTACCTTCCACAGCGTTGGATACAAATTGATATCAAAACGCTCCGTTTTGTCAGGCGTCAGGTAGTCGTCGGATAGAAACAGGTGCCTGGCTTGTATCATGATATCGTTTGTATCATACCAGGAACCCTCATCACTGACGGCCCTTAAGCTGCCGAGTAGGGCGCCATGTGTAATTTCCTTCTCCTTCCCGTCAGGATCGACATCATAGAGTACGGCAATCAGCTCCATATTGGTATTGGAAGAACTCGCCCAGACCGTTGTGGTGATCGTTCCTGCAATGGTCTTGGGCTGCTCCAGGGGGGCTGAGGTATAGAACAACATACTGTTCTCTTCATCCGGATTTGCCCAGCGTATACTATCCTGACCTTCGCCGGGTATATTACGGTTCAGCTTACCTTCGGCCTCAATATAGAAAGGTGTGTAGGTATCGGTAAAAGGAACATGAGACATGTTGATCCAGCGATCTCCCTTCATCTCATAAAGGTGCATGGGGGTGGATGTTTCATCAATGCCAGTATCCTGCCCCTTAAGCCAGTGATCATACCATTCAAGTATCAAGGTTTGGTCTATCCCAAATCCATGGATCCAAGACCCTACAATAATCTGGTAACGCCCGGTTGCAGGCTGATCCAAGGCCATGGGCCCCAATGGCGGCAGGCCGGCGGCAGCGTTTTGTAGCGCACTGTATAGTTCCAGCGCATCAGCCATTTCCGTTGCATTCCAACCGGTCCAAAGCAGTGCAGGTATACCACTTGCGACAACCTGTTCGGCCATGTTGGACGTGGTTTTCTTTTGCCAATAATCGCCATTGTATGCTTCTTCCTTCCCTTCGTAGTATTGTTCGTTTAACCAAGTTTGCCATTTGGCGTTCGCAAAAAAATTTTTCACGCCTAATATAATATTGGCAGGCGGTATTTTTGCGATGTCCTCCAGTGAGGTCATGATGCCGCCTGAGAAATAAAGGTTATAGCTGTGGCCGGCAGAGGCAGGTACCATGGCTTTGACCGGTGAATCCGGTCCCAGCTTTGCAGCAGTAAAGATCTGAGAGATACCGAGGAATGACAGGCCATCCAGGCCGACCACACCATTTGACCCATCAAGCTCATGGGCCACCCAATCCACCAATTGAACACCATCCTCAGCCTGTCTCTCACTGAACATGTCGTTCGCCAAAGTGTCACCATCGGGGCCTGTGGTATAGCCGGTACCACGGACTTGTGCCACAACATAGATATAACCATGGGAGACTAAAAATTGATTTAGTGGATAAATAGACTCATTGGTGCCTGGAATACAATACTGGTTTTGGGTTAAAAGCACAGGAAAGGTACCTTCCGCCCGTTTGCCGGTTTCAAGGTCTGCCGGGTATCCGATATTCGCATAAAGCGTTGCCCCATCGTCCATAACAATGGGGACATTTTTCTCAATGGCCATGCCATACTGAGGTTCGCCCGGGTACCAGCGGCCTCCGGGCCACGAAGAAGGACCATCATCAAAGCAGCCCATGACAAAAGCACTCAAAAAAATTGTTCCTGTAACTGCTATAATAAAATACGCTCTTTCACGCACGCTGTGAATCAGGCATTCTATTTTGCGCCAAAAGGCGTTAATTAGGATATACATCCGGTTTTCCTTTCAAATTTTGTTTCAAGTTTCTGAGAAAATATATTTGTTTTAAATTTTTTAGTCTCCTGAATTCAATATTCTGTCCATCAATTTTAATTGAACCCTATCCATTTGATTTAATTGCAAACATTTCCTAAAAGCTATAGACAGTCATTGAATGATGATTTGTCTTTATTCATAAAAAATATGTTGATTAAATTGCGCAATCCCACAGCTTTCCCCATATAGTAATAAGTCCCCAACCATATCCAGCATACCCCAGATCAAACAGTGTTCAGGTAATTTGCGAAAAGTAAGCCAAATGAAAATATCTGACGCCATTTGGATAAATTTTCATTTGACAATAAGGATTTGTTCAATTTTTCGAATGGTTTATAAAGGAATATATATTTACCTGGCGTGATGATCAGGTTGTATTGATTAGGGGTAATTCTGCCTCATAAAAGAATAATTAATGTGATAATACATTGACAACATTGGTTCAATTGATAACGCGGGGCTTTATTGCCCCATGTTGGGGCTTTTGCAACCCATATTTTTTAATTCCTTGCCGGTTGTACTTTTACAAGAACCGCACGATGGGGTCGGTGGATCGCATCTTGGTTTATGCCATTATATTTATGACAAAAATCAAGGTAACCCCTTATAAACGCTTTAATTGAATGAAGAATTTCGTGATGAATTTTATTGAACGTCTTTGGAGAGAGGTAAGGATGATCTATTATCTAAAAAGTTAACCATATGCAAATGGTCTGCCATGGCCGAAGCCAATCAAATAAAAAGTTTTGGATTGCCCGCTGAAGGAAAACTTTTTCATATGGGTCAATCGATATATGTAAAATACCGGGCAGCAGAATCGGCGCCATAATTGCCATAAGCATCGATGGCCGCTACAGACCATGTGTACAGGCCATCTTCGACAAAAAAATCAGCATCCGGCGAATCCAATGAAATAGAGACGCCACTGGTATTAAATTCGATAGGTACGGCACCGGGTGGACTCATTCTTGTGAACTTGATTCTGTATGTTAATGCCCCTGCCACGTTAGTCCATTCAAAGGAAAGTTCGTCGTTTTCAAGTCGATCGGACTGAAAGGGGTCGGTTAAATTGGGTACAAAATCATAGGCTTCGATGGTGCCAAGTTCTGTTGTTTTGTCAGCCTCAACTGTAATTTCTTCGCCATACTCTCCCCGCAAAAAAGGCTCTTCTTTAATTGTTAAGGGATTGTATCCATTTGCAAGCACGACCAGCCTTATGCCGCTTCCAGTCGGTACTTGATCAACTATCCCTTCTCCATCACTGCAATTAAATGTCGCATCCTCAAGATCGACGAGCAGATTTTTATCCTTATCATAAATTGCAAAAACAACCGTACGAATGGTACCGTACAAACAATTGTTTTCTGTGAGAGTCCGGTTAGCCACGCTCGATTTTTCTTCCAGATTCACGTCCGGCCATCTGATTTTAAAGGCTATCCCACCCATGCCGGTTGAACCGTCTGCAGTATTTTCATCACCGGCACAGCCATGCATTAAAAATAATGACAAGAATAGAGTGATTCCGAAAAATATTTTTCTCTGATTAGAAAGATGTATTGATTTCATCGTTACCATTTCCCTGAAATTTGACCATACCCATTGTCACCACCATCATTCGTATTGTTATTTATATCATTTCCTGAATCATCACTTTTGTTTAAAAGAATAAGACCCGCTGTCAACACAGATACACCTGAGAGAACCCACCATTTGTGTTCTGTAATCCAATGGAGGGGGCGAGTTCCTTTTGTTGACCCTATTTTAATTTCAGGGGACAATCGGGTTTGGGGTGTCTCTATTTTTTCATTTTGATTGGATAAATTCCCCTCTTTTGCCATTGAGGGGATTGGCAACGCACACATATAATACAAGAAGAAAATGAGAAAAGCCGTAATAGACCGCCTGGTTGGTTTCAAAATAAGATCCTCCTTAACAACTTGCTATCTCCTTATAAATAGAAAATCTCCCCCTTCGTGTCCTGCGTTTCGCAAATCTGAGTATTCAGGAGTTTGAGAGGAATTCAGCATAACACTGTGGCGCACTTTTGTAAAAAGCATATTCGTATCCATAATTCCTTTATTTTCTATCAGCGTATCGATAAATGTGGCGGCAAATATGGAGTGCCCGTTTTTTCCACCGCTATCGATCACCGGCTCAAGCCCACCGGATGATATGACACAACGCGATTTTTTGCGTGCAATATTTTTATAATAGTTGAGATTTTTAAGACTGACCCGTGGACCTCCGGCATCTCGTGACAGTTTTCCCGAATAGCAGCTGTCCGATACAATCAATACATGTCTGGCAGCAACGGCCTTTAAGACAGTGGCAATATAGGAATTTGATATCCAATAAATTTCATTATCTTTTTTTGCATCTACAGGCAACCAGTATCCCTCATCACCTTGTTCATCCAAAAGACCGTGACCTGCATAAAATATCAAAAGATTATCATCTTCAGTGAGACTGTTTCTGAGTTTATTGAGTGCCAACATGATATCCGCACGCTTGGCGTTTAAAAGTAGGGTTACCTTGAAACGGTATAGATCCTCCAGAACAGATGCCACTTTTCTACCATCGTTTTCCGCTGTTTTGAGTTCATGGAGAAACGAATATTTGTTATTTCCAATGACAAGCGCATGAAAGTTACCGAATTCGGTATTTCCTGAATTCATTTTAATCTGAAAAAAATCGGATGCCACAAGTGCATCATCAAAAAAAATGTTGACCTTCCACCTGCCTGAGCCATTTTGTTTCAATATGTCGCCCATAGGTAATTTATGCCAGGATGTCCCTTGCGTGACATAGGTGTTTACAGATGTCTTCACCGGATGCGCTTTTGTGGCATAATAGAGTTTACCGTCAGGTGTGTACCACTCCCATTTGAAATGGTGACTTCCGGACAGGTTGGCATACCGTACATGGGAAACGATCTCAGTATCGTTGGATGTAAATATATCCGAGACATCTCTCGGGTAGCTATCATCTTCCGTGATGTCGATCCCCTTTGATAGACTTGTGGAAATAATTCTGAATGAAGGCGTGTTTTTTTCTTTCTGTTTTAATCCGCAACCCGAAACAAAAAATAGTGTTCCGTAAATGAGTAACACGGTAAAAACTGCAACAATATTAAAAAATCTTATTTGACCTTCGGGTGATACGTCCATTGTTATCTCAAGTTTCACACAATTATTTTCATAGGGTTTGCAAATCAATTTCAGTGAGTGAGTATAAAGGATACGCTGCCAAAAGACAAGTGATGCCCTTTCGTCCCTTATTTCGATTGGACTCAGTTTGTAACATCTCAAAAAGTATGTGGTAGAAAAGACGCAACTATGCCGAGGCAATAGCAGCCTTAAGTTCCATTAGATCTGGTAAGGGAGGAATATTATTATTTTGGGCTATCCTATCGTTAA